>Ga0326513_10000452_pt1 | contig 34826 bp, 68 predicted proteins | sample 2_2465_0518_D_FD_203654 | JGI IMG/M metagenome (GOLD analysis project Ga0326513, IMG submission 203654) | Bovine rumen microbial communities from UC Davis, California, United States - 2_2465_0518 | ecosystem: Host-associated > Mammals > Digestive system > Stomach > Rumen | place: USA...
TCTTGATATGTAGCATACCTTATAGCCTTTATTTTTAATAAAAAAGTAGAGCCTACCTCAATATGAGATGGCTCTATTATTTTTTCAATTATTTTTTGCATGGATTACCTCCTAGTTCGTTTTCATAAGTACTATTTTATAGCTTACTGTTCTTTCGCTTGTATTTGGATTATCTACAATTAAAACAATATTACTAGATGTCAAATTTAATCTTCTATCGTATGCATTACTTAGTGCAGAACCACTATCTTTGTTGTAACCCACATAATTATATCCTTTATTTGCAATAACCTGTAGTCCACAACTTATTGGTACGCAATTTTCAGCATTAAAACCTTCAGGATAACTTATATTTGCTACATTACTATCACTTGCTGCAATCTTTAAATTTCCTGATATTACTACAAAGTTATTTTTATACACTGCTTTACTTCCGAGAACTATTAGTAATATTATCGCAAACAATATTGCCACTAACTTCCAAATTTCCATTTATTGTACCTCCTGTTTTTAATAACCATAGTGAACCATCATCTATATCCTCTATATGTTGATGTATTTCATCATAAATTGATTGAAAATCTAAAAATGTTCTCATATCTTGAAAATTAGTTATTCCACTTGATGAATTTTGAAATCTTGCTAGTTCATATTGGTATATTCCTGCATTGTTCTTTACGATATCGTTTTGTGTTAAAGCAGGATACGCACCCACTCCTTTTATTATCTTGTAGTATCCTTGTGTGAAGTCGCTTTCTGTATTTTGGTTATCAAGATTAAGCTCAATAACTAATTTACAATATGCTGAATCTGTTCCAGCTGAAATTGTAGTAGATGTATTTTCTTCTAAAAATCTACCCTGAATACATACTGCTCCACTATTTATTGTTAAATTATTTCCGCTATATGTAACTGACATTCCGTTTAAATAATCATTAGAAACTCCATTGTTTCCATTTAAAAAAGTGTTAATAAATAATGCAAATATTTGATTTTCAAATAGCTGTCTCGAAAATACTTGTCCTTTTAACATTTTAGTTTCTCCTTTCTTTTAATAATTTATCTATAAATTTAATTCTTATATTTCCGCATATATATTGATAAAACTTATGTTGTGTGATTTTAATTGCTGAAATATAAGTATCATAAATAATAGATTCTTTTGTTTTAATAGCAATAGGTGTACCTACCTTTATGTATTTATCGTACAAATTAAAAGTAATATTATGATTATACGAATTGCCTTTCATTACATTTAAAGCTTCTTGATTTGCATCTTCATAGTTTTCTGTATAAATAGTCTCAATTTTTCCATTTGCACGATTTGGATTTGTCATATCTGTAGTTGTTGTTCTATCATTTAAAAGATATAGTATATATTTTCCTGCGTTTTCTGAACCATTTACTTTACTATATAAAACAACTACTTTACTAACTACATCTGTTTCGAACACTTCTGTATAATTTGAAATTGACTGAGCTAAAGTATCTACTATTTCTTTTGAAAATGTCTTGTTTTCAATTGTCATAACTAACTTTTTATCCACAATAGAGAAACTATATACAATATTGTAATTCTGCGTACAATTCGTTATCCATGTATGTAAATTATATATTCCGTTTTCTACATTTGTTACAGATGTTTGTTTTGGTGTGTGAGTTAAGATATTTAATTCTAACCAAGGCAAATTAATAAAAGTATCTTGATTAGAAATATATTCATTTGTTATAGTCTGACTAATAAAATCCTCAACACCTGTTGTCTTTATTAAATTTTCGTTTTTAAGTTGTATATTTCTATCATATAAATTAGTTATATACTTCGTTATGTATTGAAAAAGTTGCTTACCATCTTCATTTTGTATTTCATCAATTACTCCCCAATAGATAACTTCATTATTCTTTTTTACCACTACAACGTCTCTCGCTTTTGCTGTTGTTTTCTTTAAAACATTAATTGTCGAATTTGCATTTGTTTCTTCATCTATGTTTATATCGTAATCTGCTATTTCTACAATGTCTTTTACTGAAAAATCATAATAATCAAATATCCACATAAATATTTTGTTAGTTTCTATTTTTACAGGTTTCTTTGCTAAGACTTGAACAGCGATAGAATCTGTGTAATTTTCATTCCATAAATCATTAAAAGAAATATCTGCAGTATAAATTCCTCCAATTTCTGGTGCTTGTAAATTTAATTCATAATATCCTGTTTGTTGGTTATAAGTAGCAATATAATCTACTCCATTAAAGGTTATTGTCATATTCCACATAAAAACACCTCCTAAATTGCCTTGTAGTACACTAGAATTGTTACTTGTGCGTTAAGTACTTCATTGTCTGCAGTTAAAACTAATTGACAACTACGATTTTTAGGAAGCCTTATTACATTGTCATTGTTGAAATCAATTACATCTAAATTGAATAAGCTTGTTAATGATCCATCTGTGTTTTCTTTATTTATATAAAACTCATTTTCTTTTGTTCCATAAAGTAATTTTTCGTATTCTTGTATCTCTGTAGTCATTGTTACTGTCTGGTATAATTCTCCTTCTACATAAAGTTCAAGTTTTGGATTAAGTAAATATCCATTCATTTGCACTAATATTGGTGCTTCTACATGTCCTTGATTTATAAAGTTGAGATTTCTTGAATTATAATCACTAAAACGACTATCCCACCTAAAATCCCATCTTATTTCATTTTCTTGTGGCTCTATTGTAAATATGGTTGATTTTTCCTCATACCATAAAGAAAGACAATCAAAAATGATTGTCTCACTCATTACTTTATTAGGTTGTATCTCTGTTTTGCTTAAACTTTGAATTTGAATATCTTTAAAGTATTCTTTTTCTCCAGTCATAAAAGGAATTTTATAAGAAAATTTTAAGCTATCTGATTGTTCTATGAAATCCACTAATTTTTTATAATTATCATAGTTCAGAAAATTTAAAGTTCCCTCTATTTGTCCTTGTTCTATTCTTCTAAGATTTGATATAAAAGTATTTCCCAATTGTTCATATTCGCTTGAATATTCATAACCTAACCCACCTGGCTCTGTTAACAAACAATAATTCTTAATATCCATTAAAGAGTATTCTTGTCCTTTTTCATTTATAAGCTTAAATTCTCTTACCATTTTTTCCTCCTTTAATATGCAACTCCAAACCTTTTGTCTATATAATCGAAAGCTCTGTCCATTTCTGCATCTGTCATTTTTTGTGGATAGAAATTGACAACTATATTGCGATTTCCTCCAGCCAATTTTAATGCTTCAGCCATATATTTAGTTAATGTTCTATCTAAAGGAATTACCGCTTCTGCAGATTTTCCTTCGCCTATCATTGCTAAGGTTGCTGAATCAACAATTCCTCCTTTGGCTAGTTTTGGAATTAAAGGTATATTAATTCCTTTTCCTCCAATTCCTGGAATCCAATCAGGTATTTTCACTCTATTAATTCCTTTTATAAATCCATTAACGAGTGAAATGATAGTATTTAATGGAAGTTTGAATATAGCAACTAATCCATTAACTATATTCTTGAAAACATTTTTTACACCTTCCCAAGCTTTTTTCCAATCTCCTGTGAAAACTCCAGCTATAAATTGAACTACACCTGATAAAACACCTTCAATTGCTCTTAATATTGTTTTCATTGCTTCAAATGTAGTTTTAACTCTATCAACGATAACCCCAAAAAGTATTTCAAATTGTGGTTTCACATATTTATTAAAAAATTCTACAAGTTTCTGCCATATAATTTGAACATTATTTCTAAATTCTTCATTTGTTTGCCATAAATGTACAAAAATTGCAATTAATGCTCCTACTGCTGCTATAACAAGTCCTACAGGTCCAGTTAAAACTGTTAGCACTCCGCTTAAAGCACTTGTTCCTGTTATTAGTCCTCCGATAATCGCTGTTATTTTTGAAATAAGTCCAACAATTATTCCGCCTGCACTAATTATTTTTCCAATAATTATCAATGCTGGACCTATTGCTACGATTATCAACCCTATTTTAGTTATCATATCTTTTTGACCTTGGTCTAAGTTTTTAAACCATTCTACTAATGATTGTAATTTTGATGTTAAAGAACTTAAAATTGGCATTAGAGATTTACTTAATTCTCCCAATAAGTCTTGAACAGACTTTTTTAACATACTAACTTGACCAGTTAGTGTCTTTGCCATTTGAGCTTGTCCATTATAATATTTTCCACCAACACTAGAGGCCTTTACTAATGCTTTCGATAATTCATCATAAGTAATGTCCATCTTTTTCAATTCTTCTATGTTCTTGCCTGTTGTCTCTGCCAAGATACCATACACATCAATTCCAGCATAAGCAAATTGTCTAATATCCATGGAAGTTGCTTTCCCTGCATTTTTTATTTGTTGTAAATTTGCTGCCATCCTACTTAATTCATCATTTCCACCACCAGTTAAAGCTATTGCATCTGCTAAAGCTGAAATTGTTTTCCTTGAATCTTCCGAATTTTCTCCTGTAGTTATAAGCATTTGGTTAGCTCTAATTAATTCCTTTGTATCAAAAGGAGAATTAATAGATTGTTTTTTTATATTTTCTATTGCTTTCTCCGCACCTTCTGCACTTCCAATAAAAGTTTTGAATGCTTGTGTTGACTTTTCAATCTCTGCATTATATTTAACACCTACACCGAACAAACTAGCTACAGCTCCACTTAATACACTTACTTTTTTTCCTGCTGATGTTACAGCATCTCCAAAAGCTTTCATTTTAGAACTTAACTCGCTTAATTTTCCACTTATCTGAGTCCACTTAGATGCTTCTAAATTCATTTGTTTTAATTTGTTTTCTGTTTGTATAATTTCTCTTTGTAAATTTCTATAAGCAGGAGTATTTAAGTCTCCTCCTGACTTTATATATAAATCTTGTGCTGATTTTAATTGTTTTAATTTTTCTGTTGTTTCAGCAATATTCTCTTTTAATATTGTTTGTTTTTGTGATAATAATTCTGTATTTTTTGGGTCTAATTTCAGCAAAGAATTAATTCCGCCTTAGTTCTTTGCTCAAACTAGCTGTTGCAGAATTAACCTTTTTTAAAGCATTTTGTAATCCAGAGGTATCTCCACCAATTTCGACAATTATTCCTTTTATATTTCCAGCCATTTCTACCTCCTCGCTAAAGCATCCCAATCAGATTGAGTTGCTTTTCTTGGCTTATCTTTCTTTTCAACAAAACAAAGCATTATTTTAGCAACGTCTTTATATTCCAACTCTTTTAAGTCATCTAACCTTAATCCCATTTTTAGACAGTTAGCTATAAATTGATGCTCTTCTAATGCTTCGTTTTCATTATTTTTTGGTATTTTTTGTAGCTCTGTAATTAATTCTTCATCAACAAAAGGAGTTAACGGCAATTTCCGTTACCTCACTAATCCAACTTGCAGATAAATCTATTTTTTCGAATCCACTTATCCACTCTTCAAAACTTCCTACTTTGTTATTAGCCGTATAAATTAATATGTAAGCCATTCTCTCAATTACATCAATAAAATCATCTAATGAATCCATCATTGCTAAATTGAGCTTTTTCTCTATTTCTTCTTTGTCAAGTTCTTGTTTTTCTAAATCTTTCTTTAATCTTTCCTGTTTTTCTGAAAACTCATTTAGTACTTTTATATCTGAAAAAATTCCTCTTCCAAATACTTTTTTATATTGAAATCTTGTAAAAGCATTACAAGCTACTTCATATTCTTTATCGCAAATTGTTATTGTTTTCATAATTACCTCCTATTTTTCATGAACAGCTGTAAACCAATTATCATAAATTGTTTTATTTGCTTCAGTGTAGTCAATATAGCATTTTACCATTCTGTCTGTTGTTCTTGGGTTCATTGTTATAGTTATTGTCTCTGTTCCTGGAGTTACAGTATCTTCTTTTGTATTGTTTTCGCGTGATGGTCTCGATGCTGTACAATCATAGAAACAAAATCTTCTATTATTTGTGTCACCTTGAGCTTGGAACATTAAAGCAAATCTAGCATTTTCATCATCTGCTGTTTCATAAACAACTCCATTTTCATCTTGTTCTTGTCCTAAAATTTGTGTTAAGAACTCAGCTGGAGCTATTGCTAATTCTAAGTCTCCTGAATATCCGTTATTAACTGCTGGAGCCATATAATATACGATGTTATCTGCATAAAAAGGAGTTGCCTCTCCTCCTTCTGGATCAATATTTAAACCTACAGCACCTTTAACTGTGAAAGGTGTTCCGTATGATATTACTCCATTATCTTCTGTAATCTTTGCAATATACACATCTTGGATACCATAATTAACTTTTGACATTTTTCTTTCCTCCTTTAAATTTCAAAAAAATAGCTTACTTGCCAGACTTCTTCATCTTCCAAGTAAACTTCTTCTGTTTTATTCCACGCAACATCTGCGAGAATAATATTTTCAATTTTATTTTGTTCTTCTATATCTTTATCTTTATAAGTGTAATCTAATTGAACAGGCATATCTTTTACATAAACTTTATTGTCTGCCATAAAATTGTCCGTATCTCTGCAAATTGCAATTAAATGTGGTGGCTCTGTTGGATTCTTAAATACACCATAAGCATATTTAAAACCTTGAGCTTCACATCTTTGTTTTAATTCAGCTAATGTCATCGTGAACTCCTCCTTATTTTCTTTTCAAGTTTATCTACAAATTCTACATTATACTTTTCCTCGACAGGTCGAATATGAGGTATAGCTCGAGTTCTTCCACCATTTCGAGTAGCATGACTAAATTCTAGTAAATGAGTTAATTGGTAATTGGTTCTATTCCAAATTACTTTGTGATATACTCCAGTTCTTTTTTTACTTAATTTAATTGCCCAACCTCTATAATATGGATTATTTCTTGAACCTTTTCCTCTTGGACTTGTTTGTTTTAATTCGTCCTTTGCTTGTTTTGTTACTTCGTCAACAACTTCTATTACATCTTCGTCTATATCTTCTTTGTAATCCTCTAAATAGTCTATAACTGATTTTTGTAACTCACTTGCATCTATTGTTTTAGACATTTCTCACTTTCCTTTCACACACTAAAATAGTCTCATCAACTTGTTCTTGCGTACGAATAATAGAATATGTAGTTCCCATATAAATTAGCTCTTTTTCATTGTTATAATTTAAAGTGCTTATTCGTAGTCTTAAAGAAGGTTTAAATCCTTGCTCATTAGCTTCGTAAAATTCATTTGCATAGACATCTTCAACTTTTATAATTGGACATTCAACTTGTATTGTAACTTCTTTTTCTACTCCTATTTCATTAGACTGAATAGAGGTAGATAACAATGTGCAACTTACATTACGCATCTATATCCACCTCCAATAAATATTTTTGAGATAAAGACAAATTAGTACATAACTGAGTATAAGTCTTTTGTGCTAATTCTTTTTCTTTAGCTTCTACAAATCCGAAATTACTTTTTACAAACATAACTATTGCACCTTGTATAAGTCCATCTGTTATATTAGAAGCTACATTTATTCCTTGTCTAACCATGTCGCTTATTCCTGCATTAATCCACATTACAATTTCATCATCTTTTGCTGTAGCTGTAGATACTATTGATAAGCATTGTTTTACAAGTGATTTAAACTCACTCACATTTGATACTATGTTTGATATTTGTAAATCCTTTACTTCTTGGAATGTCATTTGTCTTTACCTCCTTTAATTAAACTGATGGTGTATATGTACCTTTTGCAAATGCTCCTGGTTTAGCTTTACCATCAAATATTCCATATCCACCATATGTTGTTCTTCTACCTTTTACTGTTCTTTCCCATTCAACTCTTGTAGGAGTTACTTCATTTAATATATAATAACGTGGATTTCCTACGATTATATCGTTTCCTGTTAAGAAAGGTTCTGTTTCAATTGTGAATAGGTCTGTTCCATTTATTCCTTGTAAGAATGGATAATTTCCATTTTCATCTTTATATCCAATCATTTTAACTTTTACAGCTGTTGAAACATAAACTTTTGCACCTCTTCTTGCTTCTTGTGATAGTGATTCATAAGTAGCAATTATGTTGTCAATTGGTGTTTTTCCTGTTGTTACTGCTGTTAATCCATTAAGAACTCCAGTAGGTTTATTTTGTCCATCTCCATATATTACTGCATTAATTAAAGCAACACCCATTTTATGAGCTAATTCTTCAATTATAAATGTAATAAATGATTCAACTGCCATTTCTTCTAATTTCCAAGTTACAACTACGTCTTTTGCTAGTTCCCAACCTGTTAATTGTAAGTTTCTGTATTCGTTTCCTTCATTTACTGTATCTGTTAATTCAACATACCAATTAGCATCGTCTCCTTCAAATAAATAAGGTAAATCAACATTTCCATTTACTTGAAGTTTTCTTATATCTCTATAAAATGGAGACATTTGGTCAATTATTTCCATTAATTCCATTCTAACTTCTGTTGGTATAAATAAACCACCATTGTTTATTCCTTGTGTATTTGCACTTGATGCTACAAATGTAGTAGCAGTTGTTGTTACAGCATCTCCTAATGCTCTTTTTTCTTCTTCTGTAAACTTGTCATCTGACAATCCCATTAATTTTTTAGCCCAAGCACTTCTGTACTCTTTATCAGCTATTGTAAATTTTCTTTCTTCTTTTTCCATTTCTTTTCCTCCTATTTTAGTTAAATTTGAAGCTTCTTTGCTTCTTTTTTCTAATTCTTGAGTATCAGCTATTAAGCTTCTCTCTTCTTCTGGTGTTATTTCTCCTTGCTCTTTTTCTTCTTGCTCTGGAACTTCTTTGTTTATAGCTTCAACTTCACTTCTTAACTCTTTTAATTCTTCTTCGTTTTTTGCTTCAGCTATTTTTGTTAAAAGTTCAGCTTTTCTTTCTTCAATTTCTTTTAATGTCATTGAAATTTCCTCCTTTTTAATTTTTGCAGTTCTACCACCGCTTTTATAAAAACTCTATTTGTTTCTACCAACAAAAAAAGAGTAGTTCTACCACCACTCTTCGTTCGAGATTATAAACTTAATAATAATTTTAATTTTTCTTTTTCAAGTTCTAATTTTTTTGCTTCATATTGTTCTTTTTCCTTTTCATATTGTTCTTTATTTCTTGCATATATTTCTGTTGACTCATAAGCTGGTACGTCTACTACTGAAACATCAAAAATTTTGTCAAATGCTAAAATTTTTCGTGTATCTGTATCGTAATCGTATTCTTCTGTTTTTACTGTAAATGCAAAACTCATTTTACTCAAAACACCTTCTTTAATTAAGGTATATATATCACGATTTACAGATGTGTCAGGCAATTTTGCTCTTATTTTAAGACCATGGTCATCTACATTAAATTGCAATGAACCACCTCTTGTTCGAGCCATTGGTAATACTGAGTCTTCATGATTATATTTCATAACAATATCAGACATATCGGCATCATTAAAAGCATTTCTATCTATAACTTCTTTCATCCAACCTAAATCTGTTATAGTATCAAATACTGCTGCATATCCTTCTACTATCATTCCCTCTTCTTCAACTGCTCTCATCTCTACTAGTCTAATTTCTTTTTTGTTATTCTCCATTATTCTCTCCTCCTTGATAACTATTTGCAATACTTGAATCTATGTAATTTAAAGATTGCATTATTTTATTTCCTTCTTCTCCACCTATTGGGGCAAAATCTAAAATCTCTCTTCCTTCATCAACTGTTATCATTCCTCTTTCACTTGCAACCTTTAATAGTTCAACTTTCTGTGGCAAGCTTGCATATTGCAGACGATTTGTAGTAAATATTATTTTATGTCCTTCTTTCCTAGCTTGTCTACTAAATATCTTATTAGTAAAAGCATCACTCATTTGAATTGCCCTTGGTTCTATAACACCTTCAAAGAAAGCATTCCATTCTTCATAGTTATAATTGTTCTTAACTATTTTTTCTGATATTCCAAAATAATCAAATATGTTATAATTTACTTGTTCTAATTGGTCTTTATCTAGTGCAATTGGTTTCAAATTTATTTCTTGAAACTCTGCCTTGCCATCTACGGCAGCAATTCCGCTTTCATTCTCCATATTTAAAAAATCTTTAACAAAAGCATCTTTACTAGCTTTTATATCTTTCTCTTTTAACATTGAATTAGAATACTTTAAAATACCTTTTAAATTATTGGATGTTTTTATTGCATTCTTTATTCCCTCTGAAGCTGTATGAGCTGTCTCAATATCAGTTTTTAAAACTTGATTTCCTGTTCCAAATATATCATGCTTATTATAAAATAATCTCAAATGTATAAGTTCTAAATATGGTATTGTATATGTTTGTCCATTTATGAACTGAAATTGTAAGTAAATAGTTCCTGTTATATCTTGAAGCAAATCATAGTTTAAAGCTAACACTGGATAAAAACCTGTTATCATTCCTTGTACATCTTTCGCTATATAAACAAAAGCATTTGAATCCGTATATAACATTGAAATTGTTTTATATATAAAATCAAACTTTGTCATGATGGGATTTGGTTCATTTTGTAATAAAAAGTTTATTTCTCCTTTTATTGGATTTGCTATACTTTCTTTTATATGTTTTGGAATTAATTTGGCACAATGTGTCGCTATTCTGTCAATACATTGTCTTGCAACTTTGCTATCATATGTATTTCCATTAATAGTTGTAAAAACGGGATTATATGAATTAAGCATTTGCAATTGTGTTTCCGTTATTTGCGTTTGTTCTTTTTTCTTCCCAAAAAACATACTAAATAAGTTTCGTTTTTCTTTCATCTTATTCCTCCTGTAATGATAAATAATCATTCATTTTGTCAAATAATACGCAATAAGCTATTATCAAACTTACTGCACCATCTATTCTTGCTCTTTGTTTTTGACCTTTTACTGGTCTTATATTGTCATTGTCATCCCTTTTTACCGCAGTGTTACATAAACACCACTTCAAAACAGGATTGTTATTATAAATTACAATTTTATCAATTAAATCAGCTTCTAATTGTTTCATTGGATTAGACATTGTTTTTGCACCTTGTCTTACCTCTAACATTTCAAATCCATTTTCTTTCATTTCATCTACCCAATAATTTGAGTTCCATGGATCATATCCTACCCATAATGGAGCTATTTCATATTCTGACTTCATTTTTAAAAACCACTCTGTTACTTTTGTATAATCGACCTTTGCTCCTTCGCATACTGTTACAAGTCCTCTTTTCTCCCATTTGTCATAAGGAATTTTGTCATCTTTAATTTTAAACTCTAATCTATCAGAAGCTATAAAATATTGTTGCAATACATATTTCTTTTGATTTTTAACTATTAACAATGTTGCACAAGTTAAGTCTGTTGTACTCGAAAGGTCTACTCCTGCTACTGCATAATTATCGTATAAATCTTCTATGTTGTAAGTTTCTTCATTGTTTGCTATATCAAATGTAATCCATCTATCTTGGTCGTTTTGTCTTATGTTGAAATCTTTACAAAGTAAATTAGTTAATTCTGTTGGATTATTTTTTGCTCTATTTACCTTGTCTCTTAAGTCTTTTATATTTTTTATTGTTCCTAGTCCTGGATTTGCTTTATACCAATTCTTTTCATTTTGCCATTCATCTGGGATGTCTAATTCATATATTATAGGCAGTACTGTTTCATCTACTGTCTGGCTTTTACCTTCATATCCTGCTATTATGTCTGAAAAATACTCATATTCATTATCAAATACACTTTCTCGAACCGTTCCCATAGTAGAAGTTTCTAATAATAAAGGTTGTTCTCTGGCACTCATTGAATCATACATAACATCTAATAAGTTTTTATCTTTCCATGCATGTACTTCATCACAAATAACAAAGTGTGCATTCAAACCATCTAATGAGTTACTATCACTTGCCAATGCTTTCATATAACTTTCTGTTGCATCGTAATAAAGTCCACCTACTAAACAACGTATTCTTTTAGCAAGTGCTGGACTTTTTTTTATCATTCTTTTAGACTCATCCCATACTACTTTTGCTTGGTCTTTTTTTGTGGCTACAGAATAAACTTCTGCTCCACCTTCTCCATCTTTTGTAAGCATATAATTAGCAAGTCCAGAATCCATTGTAGATTTTCCATTTTTTCTTCCAATAAACAAAGCACCTTTTTTATACTTGCGTATCCCTGTATCTTTATCTACAAATCCAAACAAAGCCTGGATAAAAGCTTTTTGAAATAGTTCTAATTGTACAGGTTGTCCAGCCCATTTTCCTTTTGAGTGCTTGCAAAACCTCTCAATAAATTCTATTGGTAAATTTCCTCTATGCTCATCAAATATAAAAGTATGAGTTTCTTGTTCTTCTGTTATTGCATTAAAAAAAGAAACCTTACGAGGCTTCTTTAAATCATCTACTAATTTTTTATATGTTACTAATACTTTATGATTTGCTTTCTCTGGATTTTTAACTAGCCATTTATAATATTGTTCTATATATGTCATTAGTCATCACCAAAACTTTCAAATCCATCATCTTTTGGTTTTTCTTCTTCTGCTGGTAGCATATCAGTTAATTGTTTTACTACACTTGCATAATTCTTTATGGTTGTGTTATAACTTTTAAGAGCAGGATTTTCTCTATCAATATCGTAATTTCCTTGACACATACTAGTAACTACTCCTTCAAGTTGTACTTTTTGTTGTAATTTTTTTAATGTGTCTTCCATAAATTCTGCTTTATCTAATAATGACAAAGCTAGTTTGCTCTTATTTGTATTTAATTTTTCAAATATTTTTCTTAAATCTTTTATATCAGCTACTTTTTTCTTTGCCATTATTTCACTTCCTTTCACAAGGGGGTTATTCAAAAATAACCTGCGTATTTTTTGAAGCCCCACCCACCGTTCTCCCTCAGTGTGTCTTTATATTGCTTACTGGGGGCGTGTTTGTTTGTTTTATTATCTCTTACCATTCGTTGTATAGTTCTTTTAATTGTTTTCCAAACTTTATTTCAACTTCTGGAATATCAATACACATATATTTGTCGTTGTAATATACTTCTTTATAATAAGTTTCATCAAATACTATTTTTTGTAATCTTTCTATTATTCGTATCCATTGTCTTTTTTCTTTTGGAGGATAAAACATGTCTTTAATATAAAATACCACTTTATCTATTTTAGATAAATTGTATTGTGATAAGGTTTTCTGTATCTTTATTTGCGTTGTATTCTGTTTTTTTATATCACTTACTTTAACAATTATCTTTTTCATTCTTAATCAAATCTACCTTTCAATATATTTATTATTCTTTTTATATAGTTTAATGGAGTCCTTTTAGCATATTTCCATTTAGTCGTATTTGTACAACCATATCTTCCATCTATATTTTGGCAACAATTTTTCTTACATTCATTATTCTTTTTGTAATTACAACTGTATATTCCTAATCTTACTTTAAATTCTTCTTTGCTAATCATTTTTAATTAAATCTCCATTCTCATCAAAACTATATTCCGCTTCTTCTGCAAAGTGTTATACTGTTGAAAACTCTTTATACATTTCTCTTTCTGCTTTTACTCTTGCTTGTACCGCTTCTTCTATTGTTGCATAATATCCTATATGTTTATTTGCCACTCTAACATGATATGGTTTTGTTTTTAATCTTTTTAATTTTGTTATTCCTTGTTGAGTATATTTATTTTCCTTCAATCTGTTATGTGTATTATCTATATGTTTACATTTTCTTAAATTACATTTTCTATTGTCTAATTTATTTCTATTTATATGATCTATTTCAAATCCTTCTTTTATTTCTCCACAAATAATTTGATGTAAGTATTTAGTTTTACCTTTTATACTAGTTGATATATATCCTTTATTATGCATTCTAAAACAATATTCTTTAAGTTTATCTATATCTTCTGTATCTATTAAAACTATTGCTTTTATCTTTCCATATTTATCTAGTATATGTAATTCACTATGATTTTCTTTTACAATATATAAATTTCTTTCTTTTCCCATATTATCAATCCTTTCTTTTCAATCCTTTATAACAGCATAGAAAAAGAGAGGCGATTGATTTTCCTCTCTTAAACTCTTGCAATAGTTCTCTATGCTTTTATTAAATTACCTTCCTCATCGAAAGTATAATCTACTTTAGTTCCAAAATGCTCACCGATTATGACATTCTTGGCACAAGCTTTCTAAATTCTCTATGTTAAAGAATACATTATCATCTTCATAGTTTAAATCTGTTATGTATTCTTTATGATGTATTATATAAACACTATTATATATTCCGCTTCTTTAAACATCTTTCACAAAAAGGATTTAATAATAGCTTTTTCTTTCTTAACTTCTGCCATCTTTTACTTTTATATTTCTTTGCTATCTCTGGATTATCTCTGTATGTCATATTACTTTGCTTTCTTTGTTGTTTTCTTTACTGCTTTTTCTGTTTTAATTTCTTTCTTTGCTACTTCTATTTCTTTAACCTCTTCTACAAATACAGCTTTATAAGAGTTGTTTCCTCTTAATACATCAAATCTTTCTTTTGATACTTCAAACTCTTTTCCCTCTTCTGGAACATAATCTAATTCCTTTGGACTTACTCCTATTCTTTTAAATTCTCCTGTAGCTTTTACTTTCATTTTAATTCCTCCTTCATTTTTGCATCCTCACATATTTTTTGATACCTGCACGTAGTGCATTGTTTTTTCTTATCAATTATACATTTAGCACGTTTTTTGTTCTTGTAGTACTTATCTCTTTGCATTTCAATTGCTATTTGTTCAGCGATTTTACTACCTCTCATTTGTTTACTCCTTATACTTAACTTCATCGTATTGTTCTTGTAGTTTCTGTATAATCTCTTTAGGTGTATTTTGGTATATTATTGCTATATATTTTCCTACTTCATCGTAGAAGGTATATCTTATATAATTATCCATAACTTACCTCTTTTCTTTTATAAACACAACATAAGGCAATTTCCCATAACTAGCTGACATATATGGTTTTTAAGGGCTTTATACCAATCCTATTATAACCGGCGACTGATTAGCCAACTCAGCTAGATTGCCCTATGTTCTATCTATAAACACTGCACAAACAGAGTTTTTCAGTGGTTAATTACTCCACAACACACACAACTACTCTTGAGCCGTATTAGCTATTGTGACTGCTAATATTCGTATTATGTACTCAAGTCTTTCACTCTGTCTGTGCACTATTTATAAATAATAGAAGTACATTCCCTCGGGTTTGCACTCCCCTGCTATGCAGAATTTTATTAGCTAATAACAATGAAGCCACTCTTTTAACGGAAAAGTATGGCTGAAACGCAAGGAACGAAAACATATTTCATCTCTCGTTCCCGTTAACTCCTTCTACTGCTTGGTAGATGAGTATAAAAATAGAGCTATGCTATAAAATAAATCTATAACACAGCTCCGCAAAAAGCTTTTAACTTTTTTCTGTAGACTAAGGTTCAGGGACCTTTTTATTTTTATTTTTGGCTATTTGGGATAAGCCATTTCTGACTATAGCCATTTTTAACTATAACTATTATATCACAGATTTTTGAAAAGTTACGCCAAATTCACGCCAAATTTATTTATTTCTTTATGTACTGTGTTAATTAATTCTCCTTTTCTTCTTACAAAAGTTCTTTCTGAAAGCCCTTTTTCATTCATAACATCCCATTTATTTTTACTCTTTTGGTATAGCTCTTCAAATATTACTTTACTATCATCACTTACTAATTGCAAAGCTTGTACTACTATTTTATATTCATGTATAGATCTATTTAATTCTCTATTTTCTTGTAATTGTATTACGCTATTAAATACACTATCGCTTATAGAATATGGTGCTTTTGGTAGTCCATCTAAATTGACAGCACTCAAAGCTATTATGTCATTTCTTATATTCAATATGTTAATACAATTATAGTTGTATCTTTTTAAATATCCTTCTGCTTTTTTGTATTCCTCCCTAGATAATCTCATTTGTTACCTCCTAAACTTTAATTACTCCACCATTTTTAGCTTGTCTTTCTCTAATTGTTTCTTCTATTAATCCTAATTCGTGAAAATTAAAACATTCACTTATTCCTTCTCCTGTTTGATACCTTGCAAAGTTTTTACAAGTTTCTATGTAATAATACTTTTTATTATTTTTAACGAACGTCTTTGGTATTTTCAATCCTTCTCACCTCTCCATAGTTTTTAGTATATATCCAGCTCTTAAAATTATTACATTCTTCTTTTGTATCTACTTCTTTACAGAAATATCTTTTACAACAACATTGACATAGTTTATTCATTTGTTTAAATCCTTTCTAATCTGATTTACTGCTTTTGCTAGTTTGTTGTACTTTTCTGCTAAATAACAATAATTATAATCTGTACAATTATCTATTCTATATTGTGGTATTTCTTCTATCTCTTCTGTATTATCTTCTAATATTTCAACATAGTCATTTAAGCATTGAATTAAATCTAAATTATATCCTTCATCACTTTGACAAGTTATAAATCCCATTTTTATATTAAAATTATATATTTGTTTCCAATGTTTTATTTTTAAATTTGGTACTTCTTCTCCATTTGCTATTTTATTTAATAGCTCTATAATCTTTATCTTTTTATTCATCTTCTCCTCCTATCCAGCCGAAGCTCCACAAATTCTAAGGTTATTGCTTCTAATTCTTCTTTCCCTATTTCATAAGGTCTTATTTTAGGAAAATTATAATCTCCTTGTTTGTATTCTGTAATAAATGTTTTATTGGGTATAATAAATGATATTTGAAATAAATCTTTCATAAACAATATACAATCATCACTTGTATATTTCTTATATCCTAATTTGTTGAATAATCTATCTGCTTTACTCAATATTATCAGCTCCTTTCAAATTTCTTCCATCTATACTCGAAAAACTTTTTTATTTTTTACATTTTTCTAATGACTTTTTATATGTTTTGTCACATTTTTGTAAGATTTTTTTTAATTTTGATACATTTTGTATTGATTTTTGAGAAAATATCTCAAAATACCCATAAAAGTTTCTTGTTTTTGTTCAATACCAGAACATTTTTTAATTTTCTTCTTGTTTTACTTTATAACTTATAGATTCCATCATTTCTTTGGTAACAACCTCTTGTATATTTATAACTCTTAATTCAATTGGATAAGCATAATCATCATCTATTTCCATTATTCCTAACACATCAACATAATTTCCATTTTCATCTTCCGTATAATCAATTGCCACTACTCTATCTCCATTTACAAAATCATCTTTTTGTATTAGGTCTTTTAGATTAGGAGAATGTTTGACTATATATTCTCCTTTTTTAAAATAATAATATGGATAAGTTTCCTTCAACATTAAATCTACTAATATAACTTTATTTTCATATTTCTTACCTTTTTCATCTTCTAGCCAAGCAAACTTTATAATTTTACCTAAATTAGTTCTTCCATATTCTCCTATTTCATTTTCCATAGATTAGTCCTCCTCTGTTTTAATTACATCACCACAAGTCCACCATATACTGTCAATATACTTTCCTACTTCTTCAAATTTCATTTTATTTTCTTTGCTAATTAATTGATATAATTTTTTTAAAGCTCTTTGATATTCTCCATCTGTAAGTAAAGAGTGTATATATGCCATTCTAATAGAATATAATAATCTTTTATATTTTTCATTATCCATATATCTACTCCTTTTCTAAAAGTGATTGCAAAACTAGTATTTTTTCTCCTCTGATAAAAGTGTTTTTATTACCTTTTTCTAACTCTTCTATTTTTGCTTTTATTTTGTCTTTGCTTACATAATCTTTTTCAATTACTTCTCTGTATCTTTTTATAACTGTATTTCTTATTTTTTCATCTGAAAATTTATCTTTTAATTCTTCTATTTCTTTAGATTGTTTTTCGATTAGATTTAAAACTATGCCTAATTTAGATAAACTTTCATTAGTAATTGTAGATAGGTCATAACACAATTGTAAATAATCGATTGCTTTTCTTTCTTCATCACTTAACATTGTTTTATTCCTCCTTTGCTATTTTTTCAATTGCTTTAAATTCCTCGGTTCCTCTGTACATCATTTTTAAAAAACTATTTTCTTGTTCTAAACTTTTATTTTTCTCTTTTTCTTTTTCAAGCTCTTGTTTTAACTCGTTTACTCTATCTTTATAAGCTTTTAATTCTCCTTCTATTAAAGGAATATCTTGTAATCTTAATTTTACATTTTCTCCTTTTTCTTTTTCATAAGCTGTTAGTAGAGTTTCTATAGCTTTATAATCTTTATCAACTTCTTCAACTATATCTGTATTACTTAAACTAGGTCTAGTATCTTTCCAATTCTTCAAATTTTCCTTTAAATATTCTATTGCTTCTTCTATATTCATTTACTACACAACCTTTCTATTTCAAATATTTCTCTTTTGCCTCTTGCTGTATCTTCTTTTGCTCCTATATACTTTATTGTTATATCTCCTAATTGAGCCATACATCTTTCATTTTGCACTAATTCATTTAATATTTTGTGTAAATCCAAATTAAATGCTACCGATATATTCATTTGCTTATTCATTTACTTACACCTCACAATTCAAATTCTTCATTGCAATCTTCTAAACTGCAAATACTATCTATTTTTTGCTGTAAATATTCTGCTTTTTTCTTGTATGGTTCTTCTCTTATCTCAAATATAATTTTGTCTATTTCTTCTAATACTCGCCTTTTATCTTCTCCGCTTAATAAATCTTCTTCTTGTATAAATCTTTGTTTATATCCTCTTATTCCTCTTATAGCTAGTCTTTTTGCTAATTCACTATGATTAATCTTTTGCATCATTGCACCTCTTTTCATATATTCCTAGTAAATGTTCTTTTTTCTCTTTAGTATTAATACTTGCCATTTTTCTAACTATCTCAACATCACTATCTAAACCGATTAATGTATCTAGCATTAAATCTATCATTCTGTCTCTGTCTCCTAAAATAAGTAATAAATCATTTATTCTATTATTAGCTTCATATAAATCTGCTTCAAGCCCTCTGGCTACTTCCACATCAACTACTTCTCTGTATTTGTTGTCATATTTATCCCACATTATCATTTCTTTCATTTTTCTTTCCTTTCTCAATTCCTTTTTTAAGTGCTTTCACACAATTCTTGCATAAATCAAATTCTTTTCTATTGTTGATACTTACTAACTGTCTGTTTACTCCATTTAGCTTTTCTCCACATCTGTCACATATATACCAACTTTTTCTTTTGTTTCTTAAATTCTTTTCAATCAGCATCTTTTCTCTCCTTTATCACTATTGCTATTTTACAATTTCTTGCTTTTCCACTCTTTCTTAAGCTATCAATTCGCTTTTTGTATGCTCTTGTGTTCCAAAAATGTATTGTATTTATGCTTACTCCTAATTTTTCAGCACATTCTCTTGCTGTTCCGTCTAATAGGTTTTCTTCGCCTTTATATATTGCATATATCTTCATTGTCGTACTTCCTTTATTTCTAAAATTACCTTACTTTCTTTAGCATATTCAAATGTATCATTAAATCCACTTACACAATTCCTGTTGTCATCTTTTAGCTTTCCTGCTTTTACCATTGCATCTAAAATGAACTTCTTTGCAAAACAAACATTGTCTAAATCTCTCTTTTTATTTTCTTCAATCCAATGAAAATGTATTTGTATAGGATTATTGTATCTAGGCAATTTATTTATGTACCACATTATATCTTCTTCTGTTTGCCTTTTCATATTTGCTCCTGCATATCTGTTTTTTCTACATTCATTTATGTAATTATTTAAACTTGGTAATCTTAAAGGTATCTCTATTTTATTTATAGTTTCTTTAGCTATTACTTTGTTTTCCATATTTCCTCCTGTTTCCACTCAACTTTTTCATTCCATTTACATTTATAAACTCCAACAAAATTAGGGTCTTCACATCTAAAACATTTATATACACAGTCTTTACATACTCCTATTAGTTTTGGATATTTCATAAGTTACTCCTTTTTTCTATCTATCATTTCAAAGGTACAACTACTTACTCTAAATACACTTTTAAACTTCTGATATCTACTCCAAATTCCTATAATTCCATTCTCTGAAATATCTATACTTAAACCTTTTACCTTGCTTTCCCATTCTCCTAAATTGACTACATCACAATAAGTATCTAGTAAGAAATATTCATCATTACAACATCCAACTATGTACATTATTTTATATCCGCTATCATGCTTTCTTTGAGTTGGTAATATATAAATAATATCAAATAAAGGAACTTCATCAAATAGTCTTACTTTTTTACATTTTTCTAAGAACTCTTTCTGAAATTTATTCATCTTTCTTCTCCTTCCTTTGCTTTTAAAATTGATTTAATAAATATTGTTTTTGATTTTCTGTCAAATTAAATCTTGTTAGCTTATCTATTTTTTCTTCAAAGTCCTTCTTGTTTAAAAATACTTCATTTTTATTACAAGCAAATTTTCTACTTCCATAACTATCTATTACATAACTTTTATTGCTTTTTGTTTCTCCATAAACTCTTACTTTTTGTAATTTATATTCAGGTTCATCATTCCAATCATTACTTGCTGGATTATAAATAATTCTTCTAGCCTTTATTACGTTTTGATATTCTATCCAATTGCCTATTTTGTTTTTCATCTTTCCTCATCTTCCTTTGCTTTTTTATATTTATCCCAATTAACAACATTTGCTCCTACTACTCTCCAGTCTGTATCTAGTCCATCTACATAGGTTACTTTACATTCTTTACTAAAATCTCCTCTTGCTATTGGTATATCTGTACTTGGCTTTATTCTTTTTATTATTAAATAACTCATAAATCCCTCTTTATTAGCTTGGTTTAATATTCTTATTACTTCTGCTTTATTTTTTGCTATTACTTTTTGATATCCTTGTTTACTTTTTAAATATACTTTAAAATAATTAGTCATTTACTACCTCCGACAAGCTGTATTTTATAAATCTTACAGGCTCTCCATATCTATTTTTTCTCTGTTCCCATTCTTTCTTGAATGAGTAACCATCTTTTTGTAAGCCATCTATTCTTGCTCCTAATTGCATTATTCCTAAATCTGAATAGGCTTCCCAGCTTGTTATAGATCCATAGTCATTTATATATTTTAAAACTTTTTGTTTTTGATTCATTTGTACTCACTCTCCTTTTTTAAAAATCAGGCATTGAATTTTTTATATCTATTACTTCAATCATAAGTTTACTTATTTTTTCATTTTCTCGACTTTCATAAATTTGTATAGTAAAATTAAGGTCTTGGTCTGCACACATTTCATCAATTAGATCACTTATTTTTTCTCTAACGTCTGTTTCTCCTGTATATGTAATCATTTATTTTCACTCTCCTTTATTTGCATATAAATAGCTTAAATCTCCATAATCTCTTTGTTCAAAAGTACTTTCTTTTTTAGATTTACCTTTTACCTTTTTAAAATTTTGTGTTTCCTCTTGTGCTTCTATTAAAGTTTTTATACCTGATTTGCTCCAATTGTTTAAAATAGCTTTAATATATTTCATATTCCTTGCATTTGCTTCTACAGCTAATTGCATGGAATAAATTATCAGTTCTTTTGGCATTTCTTTAATATAGTCTTCAAGAATTTCTTTTCCATAAGTCGTAATCATTCCTATGTTTTGATTATAAAAATCAATAACTTCGTCAATACAACTGTCAAGTTGTTGATTTTCAGGAATCAGTTGTTGAGGGTTTAAGAAATCAGGAATCAGGTTAAGGGAATCAGCACGGCTAGTATTGTGCAAGTCTGGTGCTAATACAATACTATCTTTAATCTGCTCAATTCTAGGTATTTCACTTGATTTTTCCTTCATGTGTGGATTCTGATGTTTTGAAAAATTTTTTATAAAAATATATTTTTTTCCTTCAAAAGAATATCTTGTTATAAACTCACCATTTAAATCATCTAGCATATCATCTACATTGCAATTATCATATGGTAATATTTCTGCTTTTATTTTGTTAGGCTTATCTTCTAAATAGCCATCTCTGTCTGCTATGCACCATAATCCTATAAATAATAATCTTGTTAATGGTGAAAGTTCTGCTAGTTCATCATTCAAAAAGAATGCAGGTTTTATATTTCTTGCTCTAGCCATTAATAATCACCATCATAGTAATCATTAAGTTCATTCCAAAAATCCGACCAATTTCTACAATAGCAAGCTATTTCATATACAACTTGATAATCATCATCTGTAGTTATCAAATCTCTCAATGCTCTTACTACCCTTCCTTTATTGTAAATTCCGACTCTATTTCTTAAAGTTCCTTCAATATACTTTCTTTTTATTGCAAAAGGATCTATTAAATCTTGCTTTCTTGTATAGCATATTCTAGGAATCATATCAAAAACTTTTGTTACAGATTCTTTCTCTCCATTATAATATTGCTTTATTGAAATTTGTGTTGATTCGTATACTTCTTCAAAACCAAACTTTTTTATCCAATCCTTACAATTATTTCTTCCTGTATCTGAAAAAACATTGTCTGTTGCTTCATCAAGTAAGCTTTCAATTTTATTTACTTGTTCATCATTAAATTTAGATAATTCTTCTTTCCATTTTACTAACAATTCTAATTGCTCTCTTTTTTCGTTTATTTCTTTTAATTGTTCTTGTTGTTTTTTCAATATGTCATTTTCACTTAATTTTTTTGCTCCTTTTCCTCTATTGCAATCTCTGCAAGATGTAACTAAATTTAAAATATCATTTGTTCCTTTGTTTTTCACAGGATTTATATGATCTATTTCAAGTATTACATCAGGTGCCATTCTTCCACAATATTGACAAGTGAAATTATCTCTTTTAAATACTTCAAATCTCAACTTTTTTGATATTGCTTTTCTTTCTGCCATCTTGTTTTCTCCTTTCGTATAATATAAGGGCAACAACTTTAGTCATTACCCTTGATGTCTATTTTTCCATATTCTTTTCTAAATTCATCTTCTGTTTTGTTATAATATTTTATCCAGGCTTCTTTACCTTTTTGTTTTAAATATCTGTTGAATTTATCTCCATTTTTTCCATGTACTCCATTCGTTCCACGATGACTTTCTCGAGTTAAAAATACTATCAGTCCATCTCTTATACTCTTTTGTCTGTATGCTTTTCCAAAGAAAACCTCGTGCCTCTCACAGTATTTTTCTGTTCGTACTGTGCTATACTTTGTGCTTTTTGGCATTATGCAAAAGTCTTTCACATTTTTCGCACCACTTTTTGTCTCTTTCTTCACATTTTTGTTAGGACTTTTTGGATATGGATTAAAACTATTTGATAAATCAGTTACTACATTAAATTTCATATCTAATCGCCTCTATTTTCTTTTTTAAGGCATTTTGTTTGCTGTCTATACTTTCATATGCCTTTTTAAATCTAAATAGTCTTGCACCTAAATCTGCTAATTTTTTACTATCTTCTTTTACAAATTCTTTTGCCATTGCTTCAAAATAGCTCATTGCAGGTGGCTTTTCTTTTTGTGTTTCTTGCCATTGTTTTCTTTGCATATATACTTGTTTATTCTCATTAATTGAGATTTCTGTTTTTAATAGGTCATATTCTTTTTGTAATCTTGCTATCATTTCTCCTATTAAGTAATTCATATTTGCGTATATTTCTATATTCTTTGATATCAAAAAGCCTGTATCTGCATTTTCAACAATCTCTGACTGTAACTTGCTATATGTATCAGCTATTTTTCCACTTTCTGCACTTTGTATTGTAAAAGGGTTAAACATATATAATTTTTCAAAATCCATATTAACCTCCTACTTTAAAGCATCAGGTAATGGTTCTCCACCATTTATTTCTGCACTATCATTGCTTTTAGCATCATCTAATATCATTTGTAATGCTTTCTTTATAACTGGATCTGTTTTTTCATTTGAATATAACCAATCGCAATATTTTGTATCTTTATGTGCTAAATCAATTAAAGATGTTCCTTTATATTTTCCGAAATTTAACTTTATATTTTTAGCCTGTTCAATTGTTAATGTTGCGTTTTGTTCTTGTTGTATAAAATCTTTCATATCTTCTAAGTCTTGCGTAAATACTTCACTTAAACTTGCAACTTGTAATACAGCGTCTATAAAAGCTCTTTTTTTTGCCATTTTAAGTATTGTATTTACTAAACTACATACATCAGTATTATTGATTTTATATCTTACCCTGCCATACTTGTCTGTAATTTCTTCTTGATAACCTATGTAATTTTCAGGAACTACATCGACGTTCATAAATCTATATTTTTTCTCTTTACTATTACAACTTCCTACACCTTGAGCTACTGCTTGTCCATTTCTATATAAAGTACATCTTATGTTGTAGCTGAAAAATTCTTTTTCGTAGTCCTCTGTTGTTTGTAAAAAATCATATTCTGGATTTAAACCAAATAACATACAAATCTTTTCTCCACCTGGTTTTAATAATGTTGGCTTATTTGTTCCTGGTATTTCTCCATAATCTTGACCATTTTTTAAAGTCTTTTGTACTACAGCTTGCATTTGTGCAATTTTATTCATTGTAGTTGCTATATTATCAATTTCTACTGTATCTATAATGCTTAAGGCATTTATTTCATTATTCATTATATTTACCTCCTACTTTATTCTTAAACTAGTATTTTGAGTATTTATATTTACTCCAGGAATTATTTCTCCTGTATCTCTAAAATTATCTGCTATTGCCTTCTTATCAACTTTAGTTGTTATTACCTCTTGTTTATATTCACTTGGTATTTCATCTTCATTAATAACTTCTACTGAAATAGGATTTTTAGCTATTGACAAAGTACCTAGTGTTGTTTCAATCTTTGTTATTCCATTTTGTTCCATACATTCTTTTACATAATTTTTGTATTTTAAAACTCTATTTTCTAAAGTTTTTCTTTGTTCTGAAATTCTTTTTTCCTCATTTTTCATTGCTTCTATAGTAAGTTCCAAATTCTTTGAATAACCAATTATATTTTGGCTTTTTTGTTGCAATAACAAGGTTAATTCCTCTTTAATCTTTGCTTTATCTTCATCTGTTATTTCTTCGTTTGCTATTAATTGTGGAAATGCATTTGTTATCTGATATAAACTAAATTCTTCCATTAAATTACCTCCAATTTATAACTTTTTAATTCAATTTCTTTGTTGATTTTTCTGTTTTCTAATTCATCTATAAATTGTTCTAACATATCAAATTCTTCTTGATTTACTAAATCGCTATCTGCAAAACAATCTATAGCTTTTGATAAATGGTCTATTCCATCTTGTAATATTTGTATTTCTAAATAATTCATTTTAAACTCCTTGAAATTAAATAAAATTTGTGATATAATTTACATAGTTAGTTTATGTATGTAAATTACATTGAGTTAGTTTGATTCGCAGTCTGCTAACTCTTTTTTGTATCTCCACTTATAGCCATATGCTTTTTCTCTTTTTCCTGTACAACAATTGTATATATGAGTATCATCTACTTTTAACTCTTTTACAATTTCACTACAACTTTTCCATGTTTTTATCAGGTTACCATTAATATTTAACTGCTCTATTTGCTTAGGCTTTTTTAAGTTCATAATTAATAATCCCGTTTTTACTGCATGTTTCATATTTTCGCTTCGTGTAGCCCATTCAAGATTGCATATATTGTTATTCCTTTTGTTGCCATCTATGTGATTTATTTGTGGTTTGTTTTCTGGATTTGGAATAAAAGCTTGAGCTACTAATCTATGTACGGGAAAAAATTTCTGTTTATTATTTTTATGTAATCCTATAATTGCATATCCTGCTGGATTACTTCCTAATTTTAAAATCTTTCCTTTTCTAATATAGCCTCCACTAGTTCCGTTTCTAGTAAATCTATCTTTACTTTTAACTCTGCCAAAACTAGATATTTCATACAATGTTTCATATCTTTTTATTGGTTTCCATTCTTCTTTCATTCAATTACTCCTTTCAGTTCTTTTTTTATTAGTTTTCTTGCTTCATTCTTGATTACATTTCTTGTCATTCGTTTAAAACTTTCTTCATTTTCCCATCTGTCCACTTTATCTAAAGCATCAAAGTAGTCTAGTATGTCATAAAGTAATCTTTCATATTTTCTGTTTTGTAAAGCTCTATAATCTACTTCTTCTCTTAACATTTGATTTTCTTCTTTGAATTGCTTTATAATGTTATGATTTTTACAATTTTCTTCCCCTTGTCTTATTAATGTTCTTATCATTTTATTCCCTCCTTTCTATCCAAAATATCCTATTGTACTAAAAAAGCTAATTCCACAAGTTGCAACTTTATAAACTATTATTCCTACAGTTGCTACTGTACCTAATATACATATGTTTCTTAAAAGCTTGTCCTCATTTAATCTGTACTTTTTCATTTCTTTATCCTCCTTAATAAATTTTTCTTAATATTTCATCTGCTAATGGTAAATTTACTCTTATTGTTCTTTCACCAAATCTTCGTACCGCTTCTTGCATTTCGGGTAGTTTTACAAGTTCATAAGCCTTCGTCTTCTTTAAATCAAATTCTTCTATGAACTTATTCATATTAACCCAGTTTGCTTTTGGTTTTTCATTCCCTCGTACCCAAGGCATTTAATCATCCCCTTTCTTGTTAGAACAATTCGTTCTTTGACAAGCCAAAAAAATATCAACTGGTTTTACCCTATAAGCTTTTGCTAATTTTTTCTTGCTTTTATCACTTGGATTTCTTCTTGCATTTTCTATTTCAGAAATAAATTTTATTGAAAAACCTGTAATTTTAGAAGCTTGTTCTTGAGTCAAATTTGCTTTAATTCTTAAATCTTTTAAGTTCATTTCTTCCCTCCTTTGTGAACAATTTGTTCTTTTGATATTTGCATTATATACTTCGTTTCGTTCCTTGTCAATATTTTTTCAAAACTTTTTTGAACAAATCGTTCTACACTTACTCGCTCTAACAAAGAAATTGATAAAAAGACTTTACAAAAAGCACTATTTGTTCTATAATGTAAATATGAGGTGTACTATGAATAGATTAAAAGATTTAAGATTAAAAAATAAAGAATTACAAGAAGATGTCGGAAAGATTATAGGTAAATCAGGAAGAGCTGTTGGAAATTATGAAACAGGTAAAAGAAAAATGTCTCCAGATATTGTTTTAGCACTAGCAGAACATTACGGAGTTACAACAGATTTTTTACTTGGAAAAGATGTTCAAGAAGAAAGCAACGTATTTCCATTAGCAGATGAAGCTGTGTCTATTCCAGTTGTAGGAAAAATATCAGCTGGATTGCCTATACTTGCTACTGAAAATATTAGTAGATATGAATTTGCACCTTCTTCTTTAATAAATAAAAACTTTACTTACTTTTATTTGACAGTTACAGGAGATTCAATGAATAGAAAGTTTAATGATGGAGATATTGTTTTAGTGCAACAACAAAATGACCTTGAAAATGATGAAATTGGTGTTTTTTTAATAGATAATGAAGCAACAGTTAAAAGATATAAAAAAGACAAAGAAAGAATAATCTTATATCCAATGTCAACAAATCCAGAACACGATCCACAAATTTATGATTTAAAAGAAACAAATGTTAAAATAATAGGAAAAGTTATTAGTTATCAAGGAAAGGTGTAAAAGGTGGAACTATGAAATTAATCAATACAGATTCTAATTTATTAAAAAAATTACAAAGTCAAGGCTTTGAGCTTCTATATATAAACTTAGTCCCTTATAAAAATAACACTTGTATAAAAGCTTATTATGAAGGTGAGCCAATAGGAGATGTGGAAGAAAGTTATGTTCAATCTTATTTAAATAAAGAAACAGAAGTAATGTTCATAAGAGAATATTTCAATGATGATACAGGACTTATAGAATTAGTTGTAGAAACTATGCTCTAATATGCTTAATACAAAAGATATAATGCTCTAATGAGCATTTAATTTTTAACATAGTAATCGAACGGAGGTTTTGTATGAAAATCAATCAAAGAAAAGACGGTTTGTACTATAAAGAAAAAAAGTACAAAGGAGAACGATATATTTTTTCTTCTATGGATAAAAAAGAGGTTGAAAAAAAAGTAATTGAATTTGAAAATAATATAAATCGTGGTGCTGTTATTAATGATAAAAATATAAAATTCAGTGATTGGTGTGATACTTGGCTAGAATTATATAAAAAGAAAAATATAGAAAAAGCTACTTATAATATGTATGAAAGTGTAATAAGAAATTATCTAAAACCAGAATTAGGATTTTATAAGATATCAGCAATAAAAGAATCTCACATAATGGATATGCTTAACAATATGGATAAAAAAGGAATTACTCGAAGAAAAGATGTTGCTCTATTAACTGTAAAACAAATTTTAGAAAAAGCCGTTGATAATGACTATGTATATAAAAATGTAGCAAAGAACATTAAAATAAAAAAGCATACTGCAAGCGAAAAAGAACCAATACCACAAAATTATATAGACTTATTACAAAAATATGCCAAAATCGATTCTCGTGCTTTTCTGGGATATTTTATGGTTTATACTGGTGTACGTAAAGAAGAATTAGTTCCTATAACTTATGAAGACATAGATTTTGACAAGAAAACTTTACGAATAAATAAAGCTGTACATTTTGAAAAAAATCAGCCATTATTAAAAGATACCAAAAACACGGAAACACGATTTGTTCCTTTGGTCGATGAACTTTTTTCTCTATTGGAACATAATACAGGATTGTTATTTCCTAATCAAAAAGGAAAAATGATGTCTGATACTACTACTAAAAGAAAAATATCTTATATAAATAATTTTATTAAGGAAAAAATTGAAGAAGAAAACTCAAAGAAAAAAGATGATGAAGAAAAAGAAACATTCATCCCCTTTACTGCTCATCAGTTAAGACATACTTATGCTTGTATACTTCATAAAGCAGGGATACCTTTAAAAGAAGCACAATATTTTATGGGACATAAAGACATAAAAATGTTACTTAATGTTTATACTCATTTAGATGAAAAAGACAAAGAAACTGCTAGCAATTTATTAAATACTTTTTCCAAAAAATAGCAGTTTTTTGTTTGTACTTTAGTTTGTACTTTTAGTCAAAAAAATAGTACAAACCGAACAAAACGGAAAGAAAAACAAAGAAATAGCAAAACAGCTAAACCTATTGGAATAGCTGTTTTTCTTTGGTGGCTTCAACTGGAATTGAACCAGTGACACAAGGATTTTCAGTCATATTATATGATTTTATATAACTATATTTATTATCGTATATTTATCAGTATTCTTTTTTGTTGGTTTGTACTTTTGTTTGTACTATCGTTTATTAAACCTAATCCAATTTCTCATATAAATATTAATCAGCTCGTCCAACTTTTGACTTTGCTTTAAAATTTCTTCATAAGTACAATTTGAAGTAATCATCTTGTCCAATTTTCTTTTGTTAATCCAGATAAGAAAATTTAATAACATATTAATCACCTCTTTATATCATTATACAACAATATTTTTGCAAAGTCTGTCGATATAGTAAAATTTCTTTATATTATGGCTTTCGAAAATCGATTTTAAGACATTTTATTTTTAAAGTAATATAATTATTTCATATCATAAATTATAGCACCTTTTAACAATTTTTAAATTTTTTTTTTAATTTTTTTCAAAAAACTATTGACATACGTAATGATACGTAGTATAATAATAATGTCGAAAGACAATAATATATTCAATAGTAGCTTTTAGGAGCACTTAAGAGAAAGAGAGGTACATATGTATCCAAAGGATTTAGTAAAGCTACTAGAAAAGAATGGCTGGTCTGAAGTTTCCCAATCCGGATCTCATTTAAAGTTGAGAAAACGGGAAACAAATAGAAATTATCCCTATGCATAATAAGGATATGCCAAAAGGACTAGTAGTCACAATTCTAAAGAGAACGGGACTAGGGAGATAGTCCCCTCTACTCTTATTTTGAATATATAACTATTTATTAATTATTTACTAATGAAAATATAATAATAAAGAAGGGGTTTTTATGAATATTTATTTTTATCCAGCTATATTTACTTATAATGATGATGATAAGTGTTATATGGTTGATTTTATTGACTTAAAAGGTTGTTCTACTTATGGTAAAGATATTAATGAAGCATATATTATGGCTCAAGATGCTTTAGGATTATATCTATCTGATTTAGAATGTTTTCCTCAACCAACTATTCCATATAATAATATTAAATTAAAAAATAATCAATTTATATCCATAGTTCAAATAGATTTATTAGAATATAGAAAAAAATATAATAATATAGCTGTTAAAAAAACATTATCAATTCCTACGTGGTTAAATACTTTAGCTGAAAAAAAAGAAATCAATTTCTCCCAATTGTTACAGAAAGCTTTAAAAAAAGAATTAAATATTGAAGATTAATTATTGACATATTTCAAAAAATATTATATTATAATTATAGAGAATATATTATTGTCATATAATGAGATTAATAAGAAGTAGTAGTAAAAAATCTACTTCTTATTTTTTACACAAAAAAAGAGGTAGACTAACAATTAAGTTAATCTACCTTTGTCTTAAAATTATTTTATTCCTCCAAGCCATTTACACACTCCAACCTTATAATTGTCTGTTCCATTTACTTTGTATCTTACAACTGCTCTATTATCAAATTTTCCATAACATTCGCATTTTTCCCAAGGATCTAATGAACCTATTTTATGTGTGCAATTTGTATCTGAATATACTGGCTCTCTTGTTGAACCATTAGCATAAGTTCTCACTTCTTCATCACTACCTTTCTCAATATTAGAGTTATCTATAGGTTTATTTTGAATGTCCATATATGAACGGATTTTATTTAAAAATCTTTGCCAACCATAATCTAGTGTTCTATGTGGACAATACTTGCCACTCCAATCTTGATGTTTTTTTACTCTGTCAATTCCCCAACCGTATTGTTTTAACAGATAAGCTATATATTCGGCTGCTAATTCTTCTGCTTCATCAAATCTTTCTCCACCTGATTTAGAATAGCATATTTCTATTCCTATAGATTTCATGTTGCCCTTTCCTCTTCCGTCTCCTGCATGCCAAGCATTTCTATTAAAAGGAATACCTGTTACAACTCTTTCATTGTCTACGGCAACGTGGAAAGATGTTTTTAAATTGTTTCCTAACATATAAGATATTTCAGCCATTGCAGAAGCATCGTTATAAGTATTATGTACTGTAATATATTCTGGTGTCATTTCATAAGGACATTTTATGTTATATTTTGAAGTAGGACATTTTACATTAGTTATTTTCATCAATATCTCCTCCTTCATATTCAATATCTAAACTATTTTCATCTATGTTTTTTTGATAAAGTTCTTCAGAGAAATCTACATCTTCAATTATGATATTATCTTCCATAACTATTCTCCTTTACTTAAGTCTTGTATTTTAGTTAATAAGTCGTGAACTACATTTGCTCCTCTGCTTATTAGTATACCCGTAAATATGCTACCTAATACAGGAATAAACATATTAAGATTTAGCAATTTAAATAAATCTATCTTAGTTCCAACAGCAATAATTACACTTAGGATTAACGCTCCTAATCTATTAACACTAAACTTTCCATTTTCCCATATCATTTTTAAATTTTCCCATATAGCTTCTGCTAATAAAGCTAAAATAATTAACTGAATCATCATTATTTTTCCTCCTTCACTGGTGGTAGTTCTAACGTTTTATCCACCAAAATATTTACTCCGTGGTTTCCGCCTAAAGCTGTATATTGTGCAAATAAATCTGTTAAACAACTTCTTGCATAATCTGGTAAAAAACCCAATTTTTGATAAGTTTCGCATTTACTTACAATCTGTGAACGTAATAAAATCATCATAGAAGCTCTCATTGCTTCATTATTAATTTTATTATCTTTTAATTGTGCGTTCGTTTCTTTGTTTTGCTTTCCTTGTTTATATGTAGAATATATCTGGGGGATTGCCATACACAATCCCGTAATTAAAGCTGTGCCTATTGCTTCCATTTTTATTCAGCCTCCTCATTAGTTTCGGTTTGCTCTTCTTCTACTGGTTCTTCTACTGGAGTGTTTTTTTCATCGATTTTAGCATTTATTTCTGCTAAATCTTCCATTGTTAGAACTTCCTTTTCATACCAACCTGTAGCATTTAAGATTATTTGATAATCTGCCATTTTCCCAACAGCATCTAACAATCCTTTTTTAATAAATTCTCTTAAACTAAACATAATTTATCCTCCTTTCTACACATTTCCACCTAGTGAAACTATTGCATTTGTTACTTTATCAAACATTGTGTTTATATCTCTTATTCCACTAACTTCTAAATAAGCTGGTGTTTCATCTTGACTTTGTATAATAGTAAAATCTTTATAAGTACTAGGTTTGTTTTCTAATGCTTCGATTTGTTCTTCAGTACATGGTAGGTCTAAAGGTTCTGCTAATAAGTAATCTACATATACAGGATTTCCATTTGCGTATTTTTCTGCTAACCATGCTTTAAATTCAGCTAATGTTTTAGAAGTATCTTTTATTGCGACCTGTCTAGGATTTCCTGTATCTAAAGCTTTACATACATGTAAATCATTAACTGCATCTCTATATCCTGAAACTTGCCCGATATAATAGTTAGAAATAGTTATTAATTGATTTCTGTCTGAATAATTTGGTGTAGGCTTAATGTCGTTAATACTTAATGTAAAGCAATTCTGTTGTGAAGTCCAACTTTCAGTACCATCAAATATCTTTCTACCTATATAATGTCTTTCAAACCAATTACCATTTACTTTAACAAATTTATCTCTTACATCTCCTATACTTCTCATAGGTTGTTGTACAAATATAGGATAGTCTTGTTCTTTGTGTGGAACGTATGTGGTTGCTGTTGAGCCAGGTTCATACTGAAATATATCTAATTTAGATTTTTGAACAGATATTCTTACATAATAAGTATCTGCTTTTGTTGTTATACTTGAACCCGAACCCATTATAGTTCTTCCTGTGCAATTCTTATTTTTATCATACTCACATATGCATTCACTACCTGCCATTTTATTAAAAACATAATTTGTATTTGGTAAAACTTTAATGAAACTTCCTGTAACATACAAATTATCAGCATATAAACTTCCATCACTTAAAAGTCTATAATTTTCAGTTATTTCGTTTTTATTAAATAAATTTCTTGTCTGTATTTTCTCATTTATACTTCCCATTCCATAAGGACTATATGGAGTTGCTTTGTTGCCTTTTTCGATTTTTATATTTTCTAAACTTGTCGCATTTACTAATAAATAATTGTGACCAGTTGTATCTATTGTTATACTGTTGTTTGTATTATCTTGACTTTGACCATTATAAGCAGTTTCACTTCCGTCAGAACTAATTTCTGTGTCAATACAAGCTACTCTATATCTAGTCTGTACTATTTTCGTAGATATAGTATATTTTGACACTCCATCAACTGGAATGATTAATCCTGTATTACCACTTAATTTTCCAGCTATTAATGTAGTTGTATTTAACCAATATTCTTGATTTATACCATCACACAAATTCTCATTATCTCCAGCACTTTCAATTGGTTGTTCATAGTTTGGATTTGGTGAAGCTATTCCTCCTGTATATGGTTCGTATGTGTCATCTGTTACACTTGCTAAACGTACCATTGGCTTTATTACTACATTATTTAAAGTTGCCCCACTATACACTACTAATCTTAAATAAGATACAATTTTTTCTTCATCAAGTGTAAATTGGACTTCTTGATTAAAACAAGTTGCTTTTGATCCTTCTGCTCCTTCTACCCATACATCTAATTTATAAGTTGACGAACTTCCATTAGTACATCCACTTAATTTATAAATTCCGCTTTCAAGAGAGTATTTTATATCCGCTTCAGGTAACATTGTATTGTTTCTTTTATTATTTAATAAATTAAGTTGTATGATATCAGTTGCTGTTCCATTTAATATAAGAGTTCCATTATCTTTTTTTGTTATTGTTATTCCAAAATATGTTTGTGTTGTTGCATTGTTTGGTAATAAATTCTTTCCTGTAGTTGTCTCCTGTTCACTATTACCCTCAACATCAAAAATAGTAAAAGGTGCTTCTATTGTGTTTTCTAGAGTTATTTCTGTTCCTTGTCCTGTTACTTGGGGTAGTTGAGCTACTATGCTCTTTAAGTTTTCATTTTCTTCTTGTAGGCTTTCTATATTTGTTGCATTTGTTGATATGTTTGTGTTTTGTTCTGTTTGTTCTGTCTTGATATTATTTATCTCTTGTTTATTGGTTAATATGTCACTTTTATTTGTAGTGTTGTCTACCTCTAAACTATTTAGTCTATTATTTTGAGTTGTTTGTTCTTCTTTTATGTCAGATAAGTCGCTGTCTGTATTTTCAAATACTTCTTCTATACTTTCTGCCATTTTCTTCATATCTTCTGGAATATCTGCTATTTCATTATAATTATTTGGATAATAAATTCCTTTTGGTGTAGTTGCCATCTTTATTCTCCTTTCAACTGACTATAAGTGTATTGTTGTATTGTTGTATAATTTAATCTATCTTTAACTTCTTGATATGTAGCATACCTTATAGCCTTTATTTTTAATAAAAAAGTAGAGCCTACCTCAATATGAGATGGCTCTATTATTTTTTCAATTATTTTTTGCATGGATTACCTCCTAGTTCGTTTTCATA
>Ga0326513_10000453_pt1 | contig 34822 bp, 56 predicted proteins | sample 2_2465_0518_D_FD_203654 | JGI IMG/M metagenome (GOLD analysis project Ga0326513, IMG submission 203654) | Bovine rumen microbial communities from UC Davis, California, United States - 2_2465_0518 | ecosystem: Host-associated > Mammals > Digestive system > Stomach > Rumen | place: USA...
TTGTAGGGCTGTGGTAGTGGCATCCATGCTTTTATTCTGCTTGTGGTATATTCACTATGCACTGTGGTTTCAAGCACAATCGGTCTTTTTTCGCCCACGCTGTCGCAAATTTCAAAAACAGGATAACCGCTATTTCCATCATCACTTATCATTCTTCCGTAAATAACTCGACCATAGCAGGACAGCAAAACGTGCTGTTTTATTTCGGGCAACCTCTCACTAACAGGAATCCACCACCCTACAAACATTCCTTTCTCTTTTGCAGTCTTTGTAAAACCCTCTGCCATCTTTGCAAAATCCATTTTTAATTCAGCCATCTTCCACCTCCATCTTTGCGCTTGCACCTCCGCACCCTGCATCTACTTTTACAACACCCATTTTGCCCTTTTCTGCGTCCTTGTAGTATTCATACGCATTTTTTACCCACGAACGCTCCAAGCATGCCTCTATGGTCAAATTATGCTCGATGCATTCCTTGTCAACATACTGCCGGAAATCATCATTGATTTCATAAAATTCTTTCATGCTATCACCACCTATTCTTCATCATCTACGGAAAGATTTCTTCTCCCAAATTTTCCGCCGCAGATATAACAGTAATGATTTGACAATGCTAATGATGCAATCATTTCATGACCGCAATGCGGGCAAATCACAGTATATCGGAAAAGCGCATTTTTTGAATCCTTGTGTTCCCTGTAATATTCATCAGTGATATCTTTTGCATCCGCATCTCTGTTGTCCGGCGTTACACCCAAAGCCAATGCGCCTGTGTTTCTCTTTTCCTGCTTTTTTTCATAACATTCATATAGATGACTGAATGCATGAATGCATAACCTCAATTTGCAAATCTCGCAGGAATCATCACAATGTATGCATGAATCACATCCATCATATTTCCCATTTTCTGCATATTTATTTTCAATATCTGAAATATCAATTCCATCAATCATCTTTCTTTTCACCTCCCGCTGAAATAATGGTCACCATGCTGATACAATGCTGTGCCAAATCCGTGATAATGATTTGTGCGGAAATACATCACATCATAATCCATGCGCTCTTCCATTTCCTTTTCAACCGCTTCCATGTCATCATCTGTGTATGTGTTTGATCGCACAAACTGCCCTTCCTGTAATACCACGCCCCAGACATGGTTCGGATATTCTTCGCAATCCACTCTGTTCAGCACACAGTCAACCACAAGCCTCTTTCCAATCATATCTTGATTCCCTGCTTCTGCATGCACAACCTTTGCAAGCACTTCTTTTTCGGAATCATTCAAAGGTGTTTCAAATGTTTTTATTTCCGGCAGATATTCCTTTTCTCTTATAACAACAGTCAATCTTTCCTTGTCATGTTTGCTCATCACTTCCGGCAAATTTGCCTCTGCTGATTTTGGCTTAGATTCCGTCAAAATAATCATCAAAAGAAACAGAAAAATCCAATTCACTATCTTGTATCCTTTCATATGTTTTTCCTCCAATCCACACTTTCTTCTGTGCTTTCAAATCAACATATTCAATGCATTTTATTCCGCTTGAATGATCCACAACAATCACAGGAAACCTATTCCCACATCTCATCCATTTTTCAAAAGCAGTAATCTGATTTTGCTCAAGCCTGCTGATGCTTATGTAATCCGCCGCACATGTTTTGCAATCAATGGCAACTGTGATGCCATCTCTTGCCGCTATGATATCAAATGGCTGTGCGCCTCGGATATCGGGTGATAGGAAATGCACCCAATATCCTTTGTTCGCAAGCCTCCGGCAGATTTCATGCTCAAATTTACTGCCTAATTTTTTGTTGTTCAAAACGGCAAAACCTCATTATTATCCATTGGCATGAAACCATTTTCGTCAGCAATAGGTGCAGGCTTCCCATTGCCATCAACTTCCTGCCACTGAGGTAATCCATCCTGTTTGTCCGCCGGAATAAATCTGTCTACCTTTGCACTCACATTGCCATTATATTCTGAATGCTTGACAGAACATGCTCCCACCTTGCCAATCCATTTTGCTGTGTCAAACTCACCATCAGCAATGTCCTTGAATGCATCAAAAAACTGTGTGAGCATCCTGTTTGTGATCTCCGGCTTGTCCTGCATGAATGTGATATAGTGATAGATGGTTTCTGCATAACCACTCACATCAAACTGCAAGACAAGCATGTCATTCCCCTTGCTTGATACTGCCTTTTCAGCAGTCTTGATTCTGATCCTGTGATTCCCTTCGGGAATCTTTGTTGAAAAGCCATTGCTCTCTTCTCTTTTGTAATTCCAAGCCATTTCTTAATCCTCCTTGTCATCTTCTTCGATGTCGATTGAGACATCAAATCTTTCCTTGTCATCATCAGTAATGTGATTCTTTTTTGCAATCTCTGCAAAGGTGCATGCTGAAACAGAATCACCAAATGCAAAATGCTGATACTGCAAATTCACGATGTACTTCATACTGCTTCCTCCTTTCTCTCAATGAAGTCTTCCACAAGACATTCCTTGCGGCAATCTACTTGGTTTTTAGCATAGATATTTGATGTGGCATTCAGCAAGATATGATGCTCTCCATCCTTATTCACGCCAATCCATCCAACAATGTCACAGAGACCGCAGATATTATCAACGATCTTGTTTGAAATCCTCGGAATAATCCTCGAATACTGCGATCCATCCGGCATGGTGAAAGGCTCAACCACTTCCCATGCTGTCCAGACGATATTCACGCCCCAAGATTTCATATAGCGCAGACTGTTGACAAGTTTAAACTGCATATACTGATAGTCTGCCATTGCGGGAACACCTTTGTTCTTACCCTGTGCGCCAAGATCTGACAGAATGCATCTCTCCAATTCGCTGATATTGTCAACAGCCACTGTTGTGATATTATTCTTTTTCAAAAAATCTGGTGTGATTTCCCGCAATGTTTTCGTCCATGCATCAAAAGTTCCACTGATTTTTGTAATACCATCCTCAACAAGTTTGCTTCTGTTTTCGATCTGCTCCACAAGCACTTTGCTTGTGTCCTTCACAACCTCGCCCTTTGCAAGCGTTCTGGTGATTGTCCTGTCAATGTCAAGCACCAATGTCTTGCCTTCGCTACGTTCTGCAATCAATCCGATTGCTGTTGATTTTCCCACTCCTGCCTTGCAGTACAACAATGCTGTGTACGGCAGGTCTTTTGTTTCAATGGTTTTCAGATTCATACTCTTCTCCTTTCTTGAATTCGATGTATTCTTGATTCGGATCATAGTGCAGACACACGCTTGAATACTCACATCTGCGCCCATACATATTGCATTGGCATGTGTTCCTGTAAAAATGCTTTGCATTGACCATCTCATCAATCATCAACATCAATTCATCTTCAAACTGTTTCACTTCTTCATCTGTTCTTTCGATTTCCAAAAGCCGGATTTTGCTGTCGGTTTCTTCGTCATACCAATCAAGCATTCTGTAGAAAAACTGTTCCTCAGTTTCACCCTTTTTCTGCCGGATTGAAGGCTTCCGGCAAACTGTGTACCACACCTTACGCTTGCCCGTCAAATACATGTACATCAGAATCTGTTCATCCCACAAAAGATTGTATTCGTACTGCTCTGTGATTTCTGCTGAACAGGTCTTGTGTTCCACGATGTGACCATCACCTGCAATTCCATCCACAATTCCCACAATCTGCACATCACCCAAATCCTTTTCAATCCATTTTTCTGCGGCAGTCACAACAAAATTCGGATAGATGTACTTCTCATACGCTCTTGCCATTGCCACTTCCTTCGAATAATCTCCGGCGAATTCATCGTTTCCGGCAATATGTCCGCCATTGTTGATGTATTCAAGCAATTTGTGATAATTGCTCCCGATTTCCAAAGCCTCCGGCTTTTCAACAGGAATCAGATTTTCAATGTACTTCAATTCGTAGAGCCTTCTGCATGATTTGAATGCTTTGATTCTGCTTGTTGATATTCTCATTTCACTCCTCCTTTCCGATCACCAACTCAATCATTGCCACTGTGCGCTTGCTTGGATCTTGCGATCCATTCTCGACAGAGTTGATGGTCTGCACAGAAACGCCACACCTTGATGCCAATTCCTTCTGGCTGATACGCTCTTTTGCCCGATATTCAACCATGCGATCCTGCAATGTCATATGCCACACCTCCTTTCATATACCATGATACACCATACTCCATATTGTGTCAACATGATTTTTAATTTTTCCGCCTTTTCTTTTCTTTTCTATACTTTTATATACTATTTTTCTATGTAATATGTTACATTTTACTATGATATAAAAAAGTATATAGAAAAATATATTATATATATAAAAGTTTGTAGCAGGTCAAAATAGTGCATTTCCGGCAAAATGGTGCATCATTCATACTTCTTTGAAATGCTTCAATTCATACTCATTCATCAGCACACAGCCTGTGACCATCAATTCATCAACATTCTCTTCATCAATCTCTTCCTGCAAACAGTCATACACCTTCGGATTTGCACCTACACCTGTGATTGTCAAATACCTGCCATTTCTTTCATCATAAAATCTCTGTCCTATCTTCAACATATCCTCATGCCTCCTTTTCCTTTTCTAACCATTCAACCCTTGCCTTCGCTTCCTTCAATGTCAACTCATAGCCAATCTTGATGCCGTTGAAAAATATTTCCCACACCTGCTCACTCATCACCTTGCCTGTCCAGATATTCTTACTCTGCGTGCGGATGATGTGGTAGTTTCCAGACACATATTTTGTGCGCCGCTTACTTTCCATTCCGATATACTTTCTCTGCCACTTCATGCCTGCTCCTCCTTCTCCCAGAAATATTCACTAACCAGATTATCTCCTCCGTCATACATCTCTACATTGATGGCATCTGCACCTGTGCTAAAACAAGCATCCTTATCATCAAGTAATCCAATATACTCCTCTGCTGTGATATGATCATCGATCACATCAACTGTCTCACTGTGGCTGTATCCGCTACCTTCTGTCCAATATCTAAACTCTACTCTCATGATTTTATCCTCCTTGTCTTGTGGTGGGGGAGGCTGTGCCTCCCCGCCTGTGCCTTGTTCGTTTATCTTACAAAATAATCTCCGTATACTCCATCTTGATATTGTCCCCATTTTGCAAGTTCTCCTGTGAAGTGTACTCTCACATTTGTGCTTTCAGATCCTGCAACCTCAACATATTCCTTGCCATTCCACTCTGTATCAATGTTATGAAAAACCTCTGTGACGATTCCTTCATTGCCCTGTACAAAAACCTTGTCACCAACTTTGACATTCAATTCTTTTGCATCCATCATCGTATTCAACATATCTTTGCCCTCCTTGTGGTGTGCTGTGTTGTTTGATTCTGGTTATACCTTACCACCATTTTGCATATATGTCAACACCTTTTTGAAAATTTTTTAATTTTTTATGCAAAAAAATCCTGCTACCCATCAGAATAGCAGGATTTATGCGATATTTAGTTGATTTCTGAAAGCCGCCGCATCACTCCATCATAGAGTTTTGGGATCAATGCTTTCACTGTGGTCATCAATTCATCCATCACATCCAGATAATCTGCCGGATTCTTCCCGTCAATCATCTGCAGGAATTCCGTTTTTGGCTCTTCAATCTCTGTTGACATAGCATATGAGTATTGTGGATGCATCATCTCCACCTCCTGTTTTGCAGGAAACAATTTGTCCTTGATAATGTAGAATGCCGCAAGTTTCAGACAAGTGTTTGCAGATGGATTCCTCTGACCTTCACATTCTGCAATGGCTTCCTGCAAATCATATTCTGTTATCACAGGAAACCACCTCCTTACATCTCAGACATGATGCCTTTCAACTTCTGGCGCACTCTGTCGTTTGGTGCGGATTCCATAAGTTCCTGCAAATCTTCCATGAAATCACCATTTCTAGAATATCCTTCGGAAGAATATCTGCCCATAGAATCACGCCTTGCATTTCTGCCTCTGCCTCTTGCGTATGATTCGCCGCCTTCATAACTTCTGCCACGATAACTGCGCATGTCATCTCTTGCCATACTGTATCCATCTTCATACATCTCTTCACCTTTGAGCAGGTTTTTCTTAATGTGCGCAAGTGTATCAGCATACTGAATCTCCGCCATTGACAGTTTGCCATCTTTGTCTGCTTTCTTTTCGATTTCTTTTAATTCGTCACAGACATATTCAATCAGTTTGTCCATGCGTATCCTCCTTCCTATGCCACCCGATTGATTACAAGGTTTGCATTGATTACATTGATTGCAGGTGCAGGTGTTCCGCCTGCAACTGTCACGCCGCTGACCGCTCTGACGGACATTGAGAAACAACATCCCTTCGGTACAGTAACAAGAGCAGTGCTTATCACATTGCCATATTCATCCACAGCGGCAGGCGTGATGATTGCCCTGCTTGTTGTTCTCGGCTCTCCGTTGACTGCAATTGCAACTGCAATCGGATCAACGCTTGTCGCATCTTCCGGCAACGAAATATTGCCATTGAATGTAATCTGATACCTTGCAAAGCAATTATTTGTGACACCTTTGAGAATAAAAATCCCTGTTTCATCTTCATGGTAAATATACCCTTTATTGCAAGGGATAGAGGCTGTGAAAATGATAGGCTGATTCAGTTCTACCAACTGTTCAGCGTTTGCCAAATATTCTGCCATGGTGTCACCTCCTTACATTGCGCCACAACCACAGCCACAGCCGTTGTTGTTGCAAGTAAAGATAGGTGTGCGACCATATACAGGCGTTGTTGGAACAGGACAATTACTCAATCTGTTGTATAACTGATCTACTTCATTAGCAAATCCCTGTGAAATGAATGCGTTCTGTGCAACCTGCGATTCTCTGAAATTCGCCGCAGTCAACTGCCGTTCCAGATCGGCAATACGATCATTCTTTCCATCGAGTTCCAACTGACACAGTTTGTCAAGGATTGCCTGCGTGTTGCTCGTCTGATTCGTGATGATATCTCTTGTGTTGTTTGCATCAGCAAATCTTGTCGCATTGCCTTCGTTCTGAATGATGTTCTGCGTCTGGCAATTTGCAAGCCTGTTTTCACAGCAACAATCAGCAAACTGACTGCCAAGAGCGTTAAATCCCTGTGCCATTGCAGTCTGTGCCGCAAATGCCTGTTGCATATTTGCCATCTGCCTTGCATTTGCACCCTGCTCAACTCCGGCAAAGCCATTTGCAAGAGACATCTGCATGTCACTGCAACATCCGCATAACTGTGTAGAAATACCATTGATGCCATCACGGATGCTTGTGATACCATCATTGAGCATTGCATCACGGAATCCATTGTTGGTATTGGCATTGATGTTCTGCTGACCTGTCATCAGCCAAGGAAAATCACTGTTCCCATATCCGCCACCGAAACCATTGCCATTGTTACCCCATCCAAGAAGCAGAAGCAGGATAATCCATGCCCAATCACCGCCAAAGCCATTGCCAAAACCGCAGTTTCCGCCGCCGCCGTACATAGGCGCAACAGGCATCACCATGTTGCTTCCATTTTCATCTGTTAAAGCCATAATTTTTTCCTCCTATAATTTTTTTAGGTTAGGAATTGCGCTCATGCTTCTGCGCAATCCGTATATCAAGGCTTATGCGCACTCGCCTTAATATCATTTATTCATCAGCATCTGCACTATTGGATTGTTCCTCATGTTCATCACATTGTTCACTTGTGCCTGCGATACCTGCCCAGAATTGAGAAGATGCTGAATGATTGCATTCGGATCTTTCACATTCACATCCTGCGGGATGTTGAATCTTTGTGAAAGCACCTGCATTGGATTACTTCTCATTTGTTGATACATTGACATCAATTGTTGCGGACTCATACACCATCATCCTCCTGTTTTTTGATTTCCTCTATTTCGCTCCAAATTCGCTTGATTTCGGCTTTCATTTCTTCAATGGTGGATTTTATCGAATTATCATCGTCAGCCGCCTTATCGGTCAAATTTGAGCCTTCTGCGGGCATTTCTTTAACAAGTTTATATTTTTCAAAGATAGGTCTGTCCAATTGTGAAAACCCCATTGTCTTTGTATAGATGTATGGCGATGTTTCATCCTTGAATGTGACAGAATTTCCAAGTGCAACAGGATAATTTTTCGCCTCTTCTTCACTGCGCACATTCACAAAGCCACCATTCTGAATCTGTGGCTGTGGCATTTGCTGTGGCATCTGCTGTTGCTGTGGTGGCTGATATACATTGTTTTGCATTGGATAATATGGATTGTAATAGTTTGGCATTTCTATTCCTCTTTTTGATACCATACATACACAGGAATCTCTCTCGAAGAATCCCAACTGTCATAAAGCATTCCGTCAATTACTGTGGCAGTATGCCCACCAAATCCAAGGACAAAAACGCCTGCCGGATTATCTCTGCAAAAATCTTCCACAGTATAGCAATCTGGACATCTGTTCGGGATTGCTTTTCTATAAAATCCATGTTGCCGCAGAACCGCTCCCCATACCGAATCAGAAGAAGGCATATCGCCCATTTCATATCCATTTTTAACAATAAGCAAATAGGCATCTTCCCAACTGATATCAAGAGCCTTTGCAACTGCACGAACCGCACAATCTCCCACATTTCTTCCTGTTGGATTTGGATTGTATTTTATCCACATCAGATTTCTCCATTTCAGACAGTTTTGATTCAAGATATGACAGATTTTGCCGATAAAATCTGCATACATCATATGCATCATATGATGTATATCCGCATTTCATCAGTTTTCGTATCAATGTGTTTGTCATGCTTAAATTACAACACAGAAATGATGCTTTTGAAATGAATCAGATGTGCATGTTTCGTGCATCTTTTATGCACAAAAAAAGAGAAGGCACATGAATATCATGCACCTTCTCTACTCTGAAGAAGTGTATTGGGATATATGTTAAAGCCGGAATCTTTTGAATAACTGTTTTTCTGCGGCATATACGATCTTCTTCGTCTGCCGCACAGACAATCCGAATTCTTCACTCAATGGCTCATAGCAAATGCCATCCAATAATCTGCGCTTGATTATCTTTCTGTTTCTCTCTGAATTCCTGCCGATGATATATTGGTCAATCAAATGTTCCCAATCATCTCTTGACATATCATCTGCGCCTGCGCATCCGTCTATTGCTGACATTATCATTCACCCTTTTTCGCACTCTTGTCCGTGTTTTTGTTGTCACTCTCCGCACCACTATCCTTGCCATTGTTTATCTCTCCATCATTACCGATGTAATTTGCAATGCCATCTTTCCCATCAACAGTGACAGTTTCTGTTGTGTTCGCACCACTTGAATAATCATACTGCGTCCATGCATAAAGCCACAATGCATTGCTTGCAAATAATAAAATGACGCATATGACAATCATCACAATCATATGTTTGATAATCCCATGCATCCTTGTCATTTCGCCTTCATGCGCCGCATATGATATCACCGGAATATTTGTATCACTCATGCTTTCACCAACAATCCTTTCTTCAACAAGACGAGCAACTTTGTATTTTGCACACCATTCCCAACATATTTATCAATCCCATTTGCTTTTGCAATCAATGCCCTGTGTCCAATTGATGTGTCTTTTTCACCAACAGATTTCAAGGCATCAACAAGGCTTTTTGATGTGCCTGTATATGGCTTGTATGTTATTGATTCGCCTCTGACATTCCCAACTGTTACAATGGCAGTATGTCCACGGGAACAAGTTACAAGGATATCTCCTTCATATAATTCCATCCCGCTCTTGTAAACATATCTGTCAAACATATCAAGTTTTGCAAGCGCACTTTGTTCTGTGGCTGTGTTGAAATTTGAAACCTTCTTGCCTGTTGCTTCCTGCACACATAACCGCACAAGGCTTGAGCAGTCACATTCGGTTTTCACAATGCTGTTCACACCATGATTGAATATGTCAAGCCTGTTGTTTTGATCATATCCAATCATCGGATTGTTGCATGCAGTTTTCATTGCAATTGCAAGTTTCTTTGCGACATCAGCATTTCTTGCCCGCAACACAACCCATCCTTTTTTGTGGACATAGAATTTTTGCTCTGAAACTTCGCCGGAATAATCCGGCACAGCCTTCTGCTTTTGGTCGCCAACCCTACCACCCGTTATGCGCCCATTTTCGCTTATTCTTGCGCTTCCAATAATGACATTGACCATTTATGCCTCCTTATTGTAATTGAGCGTAGAAACGCCCAAAATTGCGCCCAGAAAGACTTGCAATGCAACAACTGTGCTACTGATTTCTTCTCCAAAAGGAATTTTCCAAATCGCAAAGACTGTGCGGATCAAAATTGCAAGAGCAGGCAAAAATAAGATTGCCACCCATTTCAGCACATCAAATAATTTGTTCGGTAATTTCATTCTTTGCCTCCCTTCTCCAAGGCATCAACCTTGACTTCCAGTTTGGTGATCCGGTCGCCGAATGTGTTATGTTTCCTGACCTCATCGGTCAGTTGTTGGATTTTGGTATCCGTCACAGCCTGCGCCGTGATGATCTGCTGCTCGATCTTTTGATTGCTTGCGCTGTTTGTGATGATCACGCCAATCAGTGCTAATCCGCCCGTGATCAGGGCGATGATGATGTTCTCCATCAGATTCCTCCCTTCCGGCAACCGCCATGTTATGATGTTTTGGTGTATTGAATGGTAAACTCTGTCAATGTTACTGTTGCATTGCGCATTCCCATCAAATATATCTTTCCGTTTTCATTTGGTCGAATATCCCCAATAGCGGAAATACTTGCTGTGCTTGCGTTACAAACTACGTTAACACATTTCTTTCCATCTGCGATTGCCTTACCTGTATCAACCCATGACATAGACGGAACGCCTAAAGACAAGCCACTAAATGTCTTTTGCCACAACGTTTCTCCAAACCAAGTACCAACAATCCTTTCGACATCATCATAATGCACAGCTGGCGTGCCAAGTGTTGTATATTTGCCACTTCCGGCTGTATCTGTTGTTTTGGTGTATTGTAGCGTTACCTTTTTAATATTTCGTGTTCCCGATGTAGCAATCGACCCAAATGCTATTGCAACTTCTTTATTTGCGCTAAATGCCCCGTTCGTTGGATGGGTTTGACCGCTACTATCTAAACTAACTACAAAGATACATTTATCAGCATTTGCAATGGTAACGCCTGTGTAAAACCAAGTATTCAAAGAGCTTACGCTTACATTTACGTCTATGGTTTTCTGATACAGTGGCTTTCCATCTTCATAAACACCAACTTCCCTTTCTTCCTTGCTGTAAATCACAGGCGTAAATCCATAAGCCTTAAAGCCACCTTGCCAAGGTGTGTCTGTGGTTTTGGTGTATTTGATAGTTATGTAAGCAGTCCAAGATGAACGATTTGCCGCTGTATTTATATTGATATTTGTTGCGTCTGCTGTAATTTGAACGCCGTTAATATTCTGAAGCGCAACATACGGCATAGGTGTATAAGATGATCCTACTTTTCCATAACCAGTAATATTAACAACTGCATCAATATTAGATGCACCATGAGCCACGCTCTTTCCCGTGTTATTCGGCAATGTTCCAAAGTTAATGGTCTTTTGATAAAGTGGTTTCCCATCAATAAAAATCCCTACTTGTTCTTCTGTCTCGGAGTAAATAAACGGAGTAGGTGCAAGCATTTCAGCACTTCCGCCGCCACCTTGCACCTCTGCCCATGTGCCATCACCTTTAAGGAATTTGCCACTGTCTGCCACTGTTGGCTTAGGCACAAGACCTTTTGAGCCGTCTGCCTGTGATGTTGCACCTGTCATAGTGTTGATATTCGCAATCTTATCTGTTAATACACTTACACCATCAACCTTTACATCAGAAACAGCACCAATATTATCAGCAGCCTCACCCATCTGGTAAACCGCATCTGATAATCTTTGCATGGTCTTTTCTGACATCACATTGACATTTCCACTATATACTTCACTCTTTCTTGTCGGATTATTTCCGGCTAATTTTTCTGCAAAATATTCAGCATTTGCCGCCGCCTGTTTTGCTGTGCTTTCTGTGGCAAGTGTGCATTCGTCTTCGGGCATTACTTCCGGAATAACTATTGTGCCGCCGTACAACGCTGAAGATAACTCACCAAATGTGTTGTAATCATAAGATACATCGTCTTGCGACAAAACGCCCATAGTGTTTGTTCCAACACTTGTTTCAGCCACATAATAATATGTATTGTTCCATTCTTGTATTGTTGTTTGAAATGTATACGGATCAAGGGCAAGATTGCCTGCATATCTCACCCATGATTGTGTGAGTGTAATAGTTTGACCATGCTGTGGCAATTTCATAATAAGGATCGGGCATTTGCTCAACCTTACTACGCCATCAACATCTGCATATCTCTGTCTATTTTCAACGCTGTCTGTACGAGTAACCAATACAAATGGATATGGAAGTGTTACTGTCACACGAAACTCTGTCCAAGCGGGTGTGCCGTAATTATAGTTATTATTCCAAATTTCAAATGTTCTTGTATATGTATTCCCTTGCTCAAAAGCCTTTTTGTTTGTGGCGACAACCGCATTGTTATTATCAGTATCAATATCAAAAACAAGGTCATTTTCTTTCAGTGCTGTAATAGCATTTGAATTTGCTTTATCAGCAGATTTCTGCATTTTTGTGCGCACTAACTGAACGGCAGGATCCACGCCAAAACCTTCTAACTCTGTACCACCATTATGCGTGTATGCCCAACTCATCACGCATCCAAAACTGTCATTTTCGGAATTATACAATCCGCCGGAAAATTGGATGACATCGCCAAGATCATAAATAACACCATGCACACAGGATGCTGAAAAAGGTGTATATGAAATTGCATCAAGGCTTTTCAGAACCGCCCTGCGCTCTGCATCTCTTGTGGTCAAATTGCTATCGCACAGAAGCGGATTTGCGCCCAAATCCATGCTCGAACCATCGTCAGCCTGCTGTAATGCCTTTTCAAGCCATGCCATGCGCTTTAACAGTTTCTTATGTTCTTTCTGCAAGGCTTTCATTTGCACATTATATTCTTCTTCAGTGATTTCATGCGCATCGTATTTCCGTTGCACTTCCTCCATATCATCAAGGATTTGGTTTGCCTCTTCCGAACATTCGTCCAATTCCTGTTGTAATGCCTCAGCATCATAACCATAATAATCAAATGTGTTTGTGTCCAGATTGTCCACATAGATGCCAATGTAGTGTGTCACATAATCAGCAAATGTTGCACCCGTCAGTCTGTGCTGTTCATTGATTTCATCAGCCACTGTCTGCGTGTACTTGCGGAATTCCAATTGCCCTACTCTGTTGATGGTCGCAAAGCATCCCATAGCCTGCGCAACCCAAAACAGCAAATCCCTATATGTTTCAATGTCATTGGCAAATTCAGATTTCTTGCCCATTGCGCCATATATTTCAAGCACTCTTTGACCATTCGGCATTGCCTCGATTTCTGCCTCAGTATTAGCACAGGTAACACCACAGTCAAGGCAGATTTGTGAAATAAAAGGATATGTTCCGACCGCAGTGAATTGGAAATGTGATTTATTGAATTTTTTGTCAAACTTAATCATGTTATCATATGCAGTAATTTGCACTCCATGATCAGTGTGATTTGCTTCTTTGACCTTAAAAATTCCAAGTGGCACATTTTCCCAATTATTGCCCACTTTCAGCGCAAATGTCGGCGTGATCGTCTTGCCAATCCAATCACCATATGGGAAATCAATTCCAACAATCTCTGCTGTCAATTCTCCAACAAAAACAGAACCAAGCACTACATCGTCTGTTTTTGTGCATTGATTCTGTATCTGAAAACTGCCTTCGACAATATTTGATTCATCAAAGGAAATACTGCCAATTGTACCCGTCAGCCTATGTTCCTGCGCAGGTGATAACATAGCATTTTTGAATTCGTTTGATACGCTATACATCAGAATTCCTCCAGATTATATGACACATCCCACACGCCATTTGTAACAGACAAACTGTGTGATTTTTCAACGAGTGAATAATTGAAATCTGTCATCCGCACAGTGGATGTTGTTGCCAATTTGGTGAGTGGATCATACCTTGTCAAAGTAAATGAATTCTTGTCACGGAATTGGAATAATGTCTGCAACAAATCATCAAGGCATGTGTGAGAAACAGAAACAGAAAGCCGTTTTTGCCGGACAATCAAATCAATTTCTGTTCCTGCTTCCGTTGTGAATGTGTTTTTCAATTTCTGCGGATTCTCAACCCAACTTTTTGGGAAAGGAATTTTTGTTTGATCGAAGTATATTTCCTGCATTATCTTCCACCATTCCTATATGTCGATTTCTGCTGTGCAGATGTGATCATTGCCTCAATAGGTCTTTCCCCTATTTTAACAGTCAGATTCATGCTTGTCAAAGCATCTGTGATTGCCGTAACGATATCACCAAAATCATCACCAGATGCATATGATGCAGAGCCTGTGCTATAACCGCCTGCCACAGCAAAATCAGAGCCGATCTGAAAGTTATCGTACACACCATCTGCCACATTCTGTACTGCGCCGAATACATCATTTGCGCCATTCTTGATGCCGGATGCGAACATGTCCATCATATCTGGTGCAAAGGTGTGGAAATTATGCAAAGGGCTTTGCGGGTCTGTCGGCTCTGAAAATCCGATCAATCCTTTGATAATGCTACCAATGCTTGTTACTGTTGCACGAACATCACTGATTTTTGATTTGATGCCATCGATGAAATTCTTAATCAAATCCTTGCCCCAATCAATTGCCTCATGAATTTTTTCAGAAATAGCACCTTTGATTTTATCAATAATGTCTTTTCCTGCCTGTATAAGTGAAGCAAACACAGATGCCATTCCTGCGACAAAACTCAAAATTATCCTTGGTGCTTCTGCAAGCAACTGCGGCAACATCTGTCCGATGCCTTTCAGCAATTCGCCAATAATCTGGATTCCGGCATTTACTAACTGCGGAATTGATACTGCCAATGCATTGAACATAGCAAATATAAGTTCCGGCATTTTGGAAACCAACTGCGGCAGAGCCTGCACAATACCCTGTATCAATGCGGTAATTACTTGGATTCCTATTTGTACAATCATATCAATATTGTCGATGAACGAATTTGTCATTGTCAATATCAATTCGGGGATTTGTTCTGCAAGCATTGGCAGTGCCTCTGCTATCCCTTGCGCCAATCCCAAAATCAAATTCATTCCTGCTTCCAACAACATTGGCAGATTTTCAATGATTTTTTGCGAAATGGTCAACAATAATTCGACAACAGTAGGAATAACTTCCGGCAATGCTTCACCCATGCCATTCAAAATATTGGCAATAATCTGCATTCCCATATCAATCAATGTGGTATAGTTTTCTTGAAACACACCTGCAATCCAATCAATGATTTCCGCAAGTCTTCCACCACTATTGCTTGTTGCATCAACCAAGCCTTGCAAAAGCATCTCTGCAATGTCACCTGCGGCAAAAAGGATGACATCAATATTGTCCATCAATCCTTGTGCAAGCGCACTAAGCAACTTCATACCACCATCGATAAATTCTGGTATTTTGTCAATTATCATGGCAAGACCATCAGACAGGATGCCGCCGAATGCCTCCATTGCGCCGGACAAACCGCCTTCTTGAAATGCCGTTGTCAATTCGGACAATCCATCTGTTCCAAACTGCACAAATTCACGCAGAGAAGGTGTCAGTACATCAGACACAGCAATCTGCGCACCTTCCAAGGCTGATTGAAACAATGTGATGTCACCTGCAAGATTGTCCAACTGCGTATCAGCCATATCCTGCGCCGCACCAGATGCATTGTCAATATACCCAGATAATTCATCCCATCTTTCGCCGCTTGTTGCAAGCAGTGCATTTACATCCTTCAAATCCGCCTTGTTGAAAATGGTATTGATTATATCCGTTCTTTCCGCCTGTGTCATGGTGGACATAACATTGTTCAAATCTGCAAATGTATCCTGCAAAGGTCTCATGTTGCCATCTGCATCATATGCAGACACACCAAGAGCCGCCATTGTCTTTGCCGCCTTGTCTGTTGGCGCACCAAGCGAAAGAATGATATTCCTCAGTTTTGTTCCGCCTTCTGCACCTTTTGTACCATTATCCGCCAGAATACCAAGAGCGGCAGACAATTCCGTTGTGCCGCCAGACAGATTCTTTGCTGTTCCACCGACAGTCAACATTGCTTCGCCTAATTGCTGAACACTTGTGTTTGACTTTGACGATGTCTTTGCCATCTTGTCAACCAATTCAGATGTTTCATCCAAAGACAACCCCAATGCGCTCTGCGTATCTGTAACCATGTCAGAGGCTGTTGCCAATTCCATGCCACCTGCCGCCGCAAGATTCAGTACATTTGGCAACATCTGCATTGATGTCTCAGCATCATATCCGGCAAGAGCCATGTAGTTGAGTGCATCCGCAGATTGTGTTGCGGAAAACGCAGTTTTGCTTCCCATTTCCTGCGCAAAATCACGCAGATCACCGATTTGGTCAACTGTTGTTCCCATAGTGGCGGCAACCTGTGCCATTGAGGAATCAAAATCTGCGCCTGCCTTCACAGCACTTCCCGCAAAAGCAACTGTTGCGCCTGTTGCCGCAGTCACTGCCGCCAAGCCAACCTTTGCCGCTCCACCAATTGCGCCACCAATGCCGCCTGCCATGCCTTTTGCCTTGTCCAATCCACTTTCATATTCGCTTGAATCAAGGCTCAATTTTGCGAATAATTCAAATACATCCATCCTCTTCACTCCCGAATGACAACCCTGCATTCCGCATCACATCTTCGATGATGCTTTCTGCATCAACAGATTCTTCTTCCTTATCGTTTATGAAATCGCTCCATCTTATAGAAATCCATTTACCCTGTGGCGCAAGCCGTGTGCTTTCGGATATAAAAATGCGATACATCTCATCACGCTTGAATTCGTCAATTCGTGCTTCGATGTATCGCATAAAGGGTTTTACATCTCTTCTGCCTCTGTATTCTCCGTATCCAAGCCAGAAGAGCCTTCTGCCATCTTCTCCTGCGCCGCATATCCGAAAAAAGATTTGATTTCTTCATTGCTCCCGATATCTGCGAGGATTGCAATGAGGCGCACCACCAAATTCAATCCATTGATAGGCTCGGGATCAATCCTCAAAAGAATCTTTTCCGCATCACTTCTGTGCCGCTTCAAAATTTCCTGTGCAATCACAAGCCTTGTTTTGCCAGAGCGTATCACTTTTGCAATGTTCGCATCATTGATGATGTTTGAAATCGGATCAAGCAAATCCGCCCACAACTCAATTGCTTCTTCGCCTTCATAATCGGTCAGTCTTACCATTAAGAAATCACTCCTTTTCCTTAGTTTATTTATGCCACAACAACTGTGCAGGTGTCATTGTAGGTCACACCATCCACAGTAATGCTTGCCGTGATGATTGCGCTTCCTGCCGCCTCTGCGGTCACAACTCCACTTGATACAGATGCCTTTGTGGAATCAGAAGATGTCCATGTCACACTTGCATCAGCAGGATTCTTTGCAACAGAGAATGTGAAGGTGTCACCATCTTCAATCTCAATCGAATGCGTATTCAGAGAGATGAAAGGAGTGGATGAACCGCTTCCCTGCTTAACATAGATTTCATACGGCACAGTATCCTGCGCATTCATAGAATAATGCCCCGTGAATTCAAAAGCAAATTTGCCCTTTTCCTTGTCCGTACTCTGAATCTGGAAGCCGCCTGTATTCAGCGCATTCAGCATCTTGATAGCGACAAATCCGGCATTCTCTCCTGTGTTTTCATCGGAATAATCACCAACCCACCAAATGGTCTTGAAATCGCCATTCACAAGGTCATTTCTGGGAATAATATGTGTTGCATCAGAGCCATCAACATCTGCCGCACCTGCAAGGATTTTCGCAGTTTCAGCGGAAAGCGTAACAAATGTTCCGCTCATCTTCACATCATGGGAATCAAGTTTCTTCAACTCTTTGGTGTTTTTCGGGCAATTGTCAATATCTTCGCCGAAATCAAGATATTCCGTTGAATCGGTGAAATTCACGCCACCCGAAGTAGCACCAAGGATGCTTCCAATCACGCCTGTTGCCGGATTGAAGTTATCCACCAAAATGCCTGCATTCAACTGAATGTTCTGAAATGCTGTTGCAGGAATCTGCGTATATTTCATTTTTTTGTCCTCCTAACTCAAAAATTCAATGGTTACATTCAGCACTATGCGCCGAATCATTTCATCACTTGGATCATCCATTCTCTGCGCCCATGGAACAGCCTTTTGAATCCACATTGATCCGCCTTCATATGCCACCATCACGCCGCCTCTGCCGATGAATTCTGCGATCTGCTCTTCCTTTTCTGTGATATCCGCCCAACTGCTTGACCGATACCACAAGGATGCAGTTTGCGCAATCTTGTTTCCAAATTCATCGCTTGATGCTTCGTATGTGATATACGGCAACTGTGCGTTGTCTGGCACAGATGTTTCATCGTATGCCTTCAATCCAAAACTGCTCCAAAAGGCATGCAGTGTTTGCATCTTATTCATTTAACTTCCATTCCTCCGCACTGTATTGCCGCATATCCAATCCGGCTGATTGTGGCGTTTTCTTATCATCTGAATTGCTTGTGATCCGAAATATCTTCTTGTCTCTTTCTCTTCGCAAAACAGTATGATAATCAAGGTCATATGCTTTTTTTACAGTGATAGTATAAGCAGATGTAACACCCATCGCCGCCGCAACCTTCATCTGCGTACTGCTGTCAAATACTGCCGTAGCATCAATGGTCGCACCATCACTCCACACAACTGTTGTGCCGCCATACCCATCATCAACAACAGATTTGTTTATTATCGTAAAATCCTCATATGCGCTTTCAAGCAAACTCATATTCCTTTAATCCTCCGATAGATATTCAATCTGTTCTTGTATGCTGTTTGCCATGTGGTTGATGCGCCTGTGCCGGACACAGAGCCTGCGCTTTTGCTATACGAATAGCCTCCAAAACTCTCGGAATAAAATGGTGACATAGCGGCAGAATCAACACTTCCATTCTTTGCCTGCCATGCCTCAATATCTGCCACTAATGAAAGGAATTCACTTGGTATAGCCAAGAGCCAGATTGATCCGCTGAAAGACTCATCAATCAATTCCAATTCATCAGTGTACTGAAAAATGCCATCATTGAACACGCTTCCTATTATGCGGAAATATTGATTATCTTTGATTCCTGCAAGAAAATCAGCATCTGTGATTTTGCCGTTTTCAATGGTGAAATCACCTTTGAATTTCGGCAAATCCCTATCAAAGAAATTATTCAAATCAAGGCATATTTCATTGAGCATTTTTCTTTCTTCCTCTTCGCTTCTTTGGCTCTTCTGCTTCAGCAGGCATTTCATATGTTTCCACAGGATCATTCATAAACGTTTCTTTGACCTCTTCAATGACTGCCCGCCCACGCTTATTATGCACAGATGCCAATTCTGCAATTCTGCTTTCGCTTGGCGCATATCCATGTCGGGGAAATTCATCCCCGACATGATATTTGAAATTGTTGTCCTTCAAATCTGTGAAATCAGATATGGCTTTGTACATATCATCACGCTCCTGTAATAGTACCCTTGACAACACCTGCCGCATACTCAACAAGGAACTGAATGCCATCCATTACAAGAGATTCGATCTGCGCCCTCTCATTGTTCTGATAGCCGGAATTGATGCCGATATAACCAAGATCATCAGCAGTCAGATTGAATGCCTGTGCGATATCACCATTCATGGTGAGATAGTACATGATGATGTTTTCCTTTGCCGTAGCAACAAAAGTGCCTTTGGTAATCCGGCTCGACATAATCACCGTACCAAGACCAAGGAAATCTTCGACATAATTCATGCCGAATGCGGTCTGAACAGTGATGTTTGCAGTGCCAAGATAATCTGCAATGTCCAGAGGATTTACAAAGTACACAGCCTGTGCCGTATCATCCTCAAACAGAACCTGCAACTGTCCCCATGCCGCCGCAAGAGCCTCCTGCAATGTAGCACCTGTTGCAGACGTAGAGCCGGAAATCGTGCCATTAAGGAAAGCGAACAGGTCACTTCTCACACCATTCTGTACCAGAGAAAGCAGTTTTGCATCAGTTTCAACAACTGCGGTCTGATAGCCGGATTTCTTGATAGCCTCTGCGGAAACACCCTTGCGCCACTTCTTCAGAGTGATTTCGCCAACAGGCGTTTTGGTCTGCTCAATCTCGGTCAGCGGAATGACTTCACCTTCTGCCACAGCACCATTCTCAAGAGTGCCGGACATGGTATAGGTATACATGGTAGTGCCTTCCATCATAGGAATCTTTCGAGTAACACCAAGCACCTCAATCAGTTTCGCCAGAGATGCATGAGTAAACTGATTCACAAAATCCACTTCACGGATTTTCTTCATGTCATTTGCAACTGTCAGATTAGTGTCTGCCATTATTTTTTCCTCCTTAACTCAAAAATAATTCTTTGTTGTCAAGCATAGCCTGCTGTCTTTCAGCAGTGTCCTTGATTTTCATGATGTCATCTTTTGACATCTTTGTGCCACCATTATTCGCAGGCGGGTTTGATGTATGCGCTCCTTGTGTGGTCTGGTTTACTATGAAATCCGCCCACTCACTTTTGATGTCATTGATAATGGATTTGGAATCCTTGACCTTGCCATCATCATCAAACTCAATGTTTGACAGGTCAGAAACCTTGATGACAGAATCAATACGCTTCTCGGAAACACCTGCTTCTTTCAGCAATTCCCTGTATGCCTTCTCCTTTGATGCCTTTGTCTGGTTTGCCTTCACATCTGCCTTGAAATCTTCATATTCCGTCTGCAATGCTTTCAGTTTTTCGGCAACCTTTTCTGCATCTTCAAGTTTTGCCTGCGCTTTCACAAGGTCTTTCTCTGCTGTCTGCAGTTTTTCAACCTGTGCCTTGTAATCCTCCACATCCTTCCGCAGAGAATCCCGTTCATCTGTCAATCCATTGATTGTGTTTCGATGCGCCTCAATGATCTGGTCAATCTGCGCTTCGGACAAATCCATTGCCTGCAACATTTTCTTTGTGAGTGCCATTTCTTCTTCGCTCCTTTTTCTCGGTGTCGGTCTGTTGACATTTGCGTTTCAGATTTCCACACAGTTTGTCGGCGGATTTCTGTTATCCATAAGTTTACCAATAATTTTTGTTATTGTCAACCGATGCACCATTTGATGCAACATGGTGCATTTTCTCCGAAATATAACTTTTATATATACGAGGCTCTTCTTATATACTTTTTTATTTTACACTAAAATGCAACATATTGCATCAAAAAAAAGTATATATAAAAGTATTATAATATCAGTATTTATGCGGATCGAGAGCAGATGTAAGAACAAATGTTCTAAAAAAATGGTGCATCAAAAAAGAACACCTGTTCACGAACAAGTGTTCCTTTCTGTATATAAAATTAAATCACGATTTACGGAAAGGAGTGAAATATTAAACCATGATTTAATTTATGACTTTAATGCGGCTTCCAAAATTGCCTTGTAATGGTCACCATGATTCGCCGCCGCATCTCGCAGAAAATGTGCCTTGCCTGTGTGGTGTGATGCATTATCACGGAATTCCACATATGGCGCATATTCCACATTTGTGCCGATGTACACATCCCTGTCAATCACATCATAAGAAATGCTGTTCCGCAATCTGCCTGTGTCGACCGGACAGTCATCCATAGCATATCCCACCGCAGTCAATCCAATGGAATCCAATGCCAATTTTACCTGCTCATTCATTGCGGCAAGCACTTCTTCTGTGTGGTCATTCTCAATTTTTATGCTTGTTATTCTCGGCATTATATCACCTCCTAAAATTCAACGCTTGCCCATTTTTTGTTTTTTGGTTTTCTGAATGTAAGACCGCAATATTGTATTTCTTTTTCTCCTGTTTTCCAATCAGTAAATTCAAATATTTGGCTTCCACCATGCTCTACAATACCTTCAACTTCATCAAAATTTTTTTTGAGTGTGTCAATAATTACGTTCTCCATCTTTTCTCTTTCAAAAGAAACGCGCATATTTACTGTATCTTTGAGCAATGGTTCTCCATCATGTCCTTTGCCGATCACTTTCCCATCAACTGCATACATTGGAGAATCCAATCTAACTGCCATTGATTGTGCCTGCGTTAGATTTTCGATAACAGGAACACCATTTTTTGACTTGAATACAGAAACGCCTTCTTCAAATAAATCTTCATATGTTTTTCCTTTCCAAGACTTTGTGTTTTCTGTGAGGAATTTTACTTCCTTTTCCAATCTTTCTGGATAATCAGAAAGTATTTCTGTTATATCCCTTCTTTGTTCTGCGCTTAATTTTGTAAAATCAATAGAACGCTCATCAACCGAATATGCGCCAAATCGAACATACATATCACCCTCAAAGAATTCTTTTTTCTTCGCTTCTGTAAAACCATTATTTTCAAGGATTCTGTTGTTTTCTTCTATTTTTGGCTCAACATGCTCAAATTGTTTTTCGTACTCTTCTTTTGTCATGCGGAAATTACTTTCATACGCTTTCATTATTTTCATTTCCTTATCGCCAAAACGAACGATGCGAGTTTTTTCATCCTCGCTTATCATTTCGCCAATACCGAATTTTTTGTGGTAATATGCATTATTGTCCTTCTTTTTCCGTTTATTTGCTTTTTCTATCCTTCGTTGTTTTTCCTCATCCATCTGTCCGGCATGCATGGTTTCGTCACGTTCATAATCAACATAAGATATGCTACCATCTGCCCGCCGGAAGCCAATGATTTCTGTGCGCATTGAACATCTACAATTGTAAACCTCAGCAGGATCACCATTCGGGTCTGCCGGATATTCTAAGCCATTTGAAAATGTATCATTGATTGCCACAGATTCACTGTCCACATCAAGGTGTGATTTTCTCGTCCGGCTGTCTGGTGTGGCAATCCACACCTTCTCCTGCACCACACCCTGTCCGTCAAGATTCTTAAAACTGTCAATCCTGCCTCTGTTTTCCGCCTGTGTTGTAAGCGTTCTGGCAGTGCGTGTGGCTGAAACCTTGTTATTCCCAACAACACTGTAAAGGCTCTTTGATATTTTCGGTATGCTGTCACCTTGCAGAATTCCTTGCATCAGTTTGCTTGTAATCTGCTTCATATTCCATCTTTCATCCTTCGGAATGTTGACAACCTTTCGTTGCATCTCCTCATATGGAAAACTAATATCACCACGCCTTAACGCCTCAATGGTTTCCTCATTGAGCATGTTGAATGTGATGCTTTCCTCTTCGGTAAACGCTTTATTTCTTTCTCTTCTCTCCGCTTCCGTCATTTACCTTAATTCCAACCTTTCTGCAATCCTCTGCAACTTGATTATAATTAATCACATATATTTCCGGCACAGCATCATTGATTATGTCAACTGCTTTCTGGTTTACATCTGCCATTGTCCGCACAAATTGCTTGATGATGTCATTGTACTCTTTTGATTCTATCGTATAACGCCGAATTTGGCTCATATAGACGTTTTTCGCCTTTTCTTTGGATTCTTCATCATCTGCATCAATAAAAGCCTTATATGAGCCTTCTGTGCGTTTTTGGACATATTCCATGTATTCATTGTATTTCTTTTCCACTTTTAACAAGGCAGGGTCTGTATCATAAACCCTGCCCATCTGTCTTTCAATGCTTTCAAGCATTTTATCTGTTTTCTGTCTCGCCTTGTCCGGCGTTCTGCTCTTCGGTTTCATCTTCGCCATTGTCTTCTTCCTTTACCGATTCAAATCGCTCCATCTCTTCCTGTTCCCTTTGTCCAAGGATGCTTTCGATCTCATCCGGCGAGATGAAAGGCAGATGCTTCAGTATGGTTTCATCATCCAAATACTGTGCCGCAGACAGAATGACCTGCGTTTCCTCGGTCTGATTCATCAGTTTTGACCGCTTGTATGTGGGAGAATCATCAATGCCAATCAATGCAAGGACATCTTTGATGAATGCTGTCACATTTGCCTCATAGTCATCACATTTAAGATTCAGATTATCATATGCCGCATTGATGGCTGTGGCTGTCACACTGCCTGCTGTGATTTTGTCCGTATCAAGAGCCATCGCATCTCTATACAGGGAATCCCGCAAATCCTGCAATCCCGCCTGCCTTGCTTGGTATGGCACATCAATTGTGTGCGCTTCTGCCTTTGCGCCATCATCATCAACAATGGCGGCTTTGACTGTCTTCATGTGCTGAAGGAAATGCGCAAGATCAATGTCATCCATGCCTCCGGCATTCTGCAATGTCCAATAGATTTGGCTTGCATCATCAAGGTCATTTGCCAAGCCACTCTGTATCAAATCATATCCATCAATCTTGGATTGCAAACCAATCAATTCAGACTGATGCATGCTGTTTGCCCACAGTGGCACAATCGGGAAATTCGGATAATTTTCGCCATCAATGATTTCTGTCCCATCAACAACGCTTTGCCGGATAATCTGCTTGTATGTCTGCTTTGGTTTCAGCACCTCTCCAACACCTTGCCGCCAGATATATTCCGTGTATCCGTCTTCTGCATACAGCGTTGCCCGCAATGGCTTGTTGTCAGCGATCTGCCAAAATCTGATGCCTGCATGCAATCCGCCATCCTCTTCACCGAATAACGGCGCAAATTCTGTTGCTTTGAACACTTCAACGTGATCAAGATTCCAAAATCCATACGATACGCCGCCCCACAATGATGCTTCTCCGGCTCTCAAAATCACACCATCAAATTCATCACCACCAAGCCTGTCTTTCGTACTGTCATCGTTGAAGGTCACACCATTGCCAAGCAAATATGAATTCTCCTGCCGGACAAAGATGGGAAAGAAGGCATTACAGAATTTGTAATTTGCGCTGAAATTGTCCGGCACAGCCTGTCCGCTCATGGTATACAGTAATTTCTGATACTGATTGATTGTAGTGTTCCTACGCCGGAAATAGTCATATCCCGTCACTGCATCTCTGTACATAGCATCAGTCTTGTATGCGCTGATTGCCTGCCTTATAAATTCCATTTCATCACTTGCTTCAAGCAAATCTTCATAGGTCTTCAATATCACACCTCCGATTCTGTCAATTCATCATGCAATCCGATATCAACAGTGATGCCCGCCTTCTTGTACAACCTTCTGGCAAGGCATGCCGCAGAATCAGCGCAATCATCATGGTCAGCATCCTCATTGTAGTCAAGTATTTGATTAATATATTCATCATCTGTTCCTTCAACGAATATAACATACTTCCATATTGCTTTCAAGTATGTGGAAATCTTCAAATGCTTGTTCATTCCTTCATGGTATGTGGCTGTTCTCATACCAAACTTGCGCTTCATATCCTTTGCGGCAAATCCCTTGTCTGCATTGCTTTCAAGCATACATTTGCCAAGAGAAAACCGCATATAATCATCATATATGTCCTTGTAGCAGGATTCTACATGCTTCTGCCAACATCTGCCATATATGTAGAAATGCCCATCATGATATGCCATTGCTGTGAACGCCGTGTAATCCTCACCACCATATGCACAGTCAATGTGGCTCATTGCGCCTGTGATGAATTCTATTGATGCGCCAATCGGTCTTTCTGCGAATAGCAGATTCTCATCAGCGATGATCTTTAACTCATAGTTACATGCGAAAAGCGATGCTGTCATGCTTTCCTTCTTCTCTTGAATCACTTCATCTGTGATGATTGAGCGCACCTGCGGATGGTAACAGTCATATTTCACCAGATTAGGCATCAGTGTGGATGCATCTTCCTTGTGCCACATGGTCAATGTGTTGATGATGCGCCCGCCTCTGTTTTTCAGATTTTGCAACTCTTGGTAGATCAGTTTTGTTCTTTCACGCTCTGCCTTGCTGATCCTGTCCTTGATGTTGATGATGTCATCTGTAAATATCCTATCAAAATGCTTACCTGTGAGCGATGATCCCATGCCTATACCTACCAACTGCGATGTACCTTTGGCATCTGTCACAAGATTTGTTGATATCTCAAATACGGATTCAACAGTCAGATTGAGTGATACACCATAGATGGTCTGCACAAAATACTGAGTGTGCGGATCTTTCAGAATCTTTGCGGTCTGCTTGATTATTTCCTTCACATCATCATCTGTTTTTCGCATAAACATTGTACGCAGACGAGGAAGCAGGATTATGATCAATGCAAGAGCAATGCTATCACATGTTGTTTTGTAAGTATTTCTGGAAGCGGCTAAAGACATGTCTTCTTTTCCTCGAAGCATGTCTTTAATCCATTCATTATGCAGTTTTGTAAGTTTCGTGAATCCCAAAAGATGCCCGAATTTGTACGGCTTATTTTTTAGGAATTGCACAGCATCATTCCGTGTCATCCAGAATTGCCGCCTCCACTTCATCAATCACAGATTGCTCCACCTCTGCCACAACAACCTTGTCAACAGGCTTCTGCCCAGATGAATCACGCACTAATTCAAATGCTTTTGCATCACCTTTCAATGCCTTCTCCATCTGTTTTAGCGCAATAGCCTCTGCGCCGGAAAGCATCTTTCCATCCTTGCCTTTATAGGATTTTTCAAGTAATGCTTCCATCGCAAGCCGGATATCACGCTTTCTTCTTCTGGCTTCACCAGATGCCGAACCGCCTTTTTTCCCATTTTTCGCGGCTTCTTCACGGTTTTGCTTGCTTGTAAATGGTTTTAGATTCTGCTCATTCGCCATCTTCATTCACCACCTTCCATTCATCAATATCTGCCTCAAATTCTGGCATATCATCAACCGATGCATAATCAGTACCCCACCTGTCAATCAGCACCTTAAAATCCTCAAAATCATGTCCACGGACATAATATCTTTCATCACCATCCTTTGCTGTACCGATGCCCACATGCAGAAGTTCATGGAAAATGATTCTGCGTATTGCTTCATCAGATTTTCCTTCGATATTCGGCTCAAACAGAGTGATTGTAAAATCCGCCGGAATACTCCACTTGTATTTATCTGCAACTCTTTCACACTGTCCAAGAACAATCCTGTCCTTGTCTGTTTTTGCAAGGTCAGAAGACAGGTAAATAATGGATGCATGTGAATTGCGGATATCAATCAACACATCCTCTGTGTCAATAAGTTTCTGACCTATTTTAGCATACTTTTCATTGATTTGTCTATTATCAGCCATTTATACCTCCTTGTATTAACTCAAATATTCTTCAAATGTCGGCACAATCCAAAATATAAAATTACTGCACCATCTTTGAAGTTTTCGATATATCGGTTTGCAATGCTCCTTGTCATATATCATTGGATATGGACTAAAATTCAACTCTCTACACAATTGTATTCGATATAAATCCTGCTCAATCGTTGTATCATAGTTTGTTAAAATATAAACCATTACCTTGCCTTTGCTTCTGTTATAGCCTGTATTATATGCAAATTGCCGCAATTTTGGTTCTATTATGTCTTTATCTTGCCACCGATCAAAAGCAAAATGTATGCCTTCAAGTCTTATCTCTTTTAACAATTCTAAGTTTCTATCATTCACAAGTCTGATATCTAACCCTTGATTGAAATTAACTTTTGCATTGCTATCCCTTAACTGTTTCAGCAATTCCATGTGATCTTTGCAAGCCAAAATGTTTGGGTCGCACAAAATTATATTCTTCTGTCCGTTCCAAAACTCTGATAAATCTGCAACCTTGTATGAACATCTACCTTCTTTTGCTTCGACATGGCAAAATCCGCATCCTCTCGGACAACCTCTTGTCAAAAAACCGTATGCCGTATCTGCGCACTCTTTCGGATATAATGAGTAATCTGGATATATGTGTTCTATTTCATCCGGCAAATTAGCATCACGCTCTTTGTGATAAATCTCTTTCCCATTCACCAATTCAATGCAATATCCGCTTCCACCTCTTTGCACCTCTTTAGCGTATATTGGATATTCGTAATCCGGCGAAAATGAAAAAACCTTACTCATATATACTTTATCATATTCCTCAATCATTCCATCAAATGGCTCATACCATCTAACCGTATCACCTTTTGCTTTATGCCATGATGATATTTTCATCAATGGCAAGTTTGGGAAGTTATGTCCATCTACATCTATCAATCCTATTTTCATTTGTCCTCCCATTATCAGCCATGATTCATCCTCCTGCACACTTCCTGTGCCTTCTTTTTCTCCCCGATACTGCCAAAAACGGGGATATCTGGGAATCCCCGCCTGTGGCAATACCATGCGCCGCTTTTCGGCTCTTTGCTTATGGTATATGGTTTTTCTTTCATCAATCCAACCTACGCTTCCTTCCTTCATCAACTGAAATACAGGTTATATGGTAAAGGCAATCTATCCTGTTTGTCTTCGTTTGACAAAAACCTTTCAAGATATGCCGCATATTCTCTTTCCCGTCTGTATTCGCTTTCTTTGTGCTTCCTTGCCCACTCTGCGTAGTTTGCTCTTTTCTCTTCTACTGTCAACATCTCTTCTTCCTCCTTATCTCCTGCGCAGGTCTGCCGCCTGCGCTCGGCTTTGATATTATGCTATTCTGTACATGATGCTGTTTTCGTTTTCAAATGCCTTCACATCTTCTCTCAAGATGAATGCGGTTTCTTTATCATTCAAATCCATGTGTGTTTTCTTGTTCCCGCTCTGATATCTAATTTCAACTGTTCTGTTGTTTTTGTAAATCCTTACGCTTTCTATCATTGTGTTGTTCTCCTATCAAAAATGGTGTATTGCTGTTCTATGTCTATACAATACACCATTTCTTTGAGTATGTCAATATGTTTTTTAATATTTTTTATTCTTTTTCAACATCCTCCACTTCACATGGTAAAGGTGTACAATCCAGACCATCACAGACAAATGCTGTGCAGATTTCATCCTCTTCGTCAAAGTATTCACATTCTACGCATTCTCTCATCATTTAAAATCCTCGATTCTGTAATTTTTCGGCACAAGATTCTTTGCATAATCGGTCAGCCGGATTTTGCCATAGAAAATACCTTTTGCAGTCTTCTTGCGCTCTGGTATTTTCTTCATGATTTCCATTCCAAACCGCTTTGATGACATCTCCCACTCATTGTTGACCTTTGCCCATGCATTATAGATGGAGAATAATTCCGATGACATGAATTGCATGTCTGAATCATAATCAATCACAATGCATTGCTCCACAAACCCTGCAATCAAGTCCATTTCCGCCTTGTATTCCTTTGTTGCCTCTGCCACGCATGACGGCTCACCCAAACCATCCTTTTGCCACTTCATGCATCCTTCCACCGCCCATGCCAAAATCTGCGGGAATTCGTCACGCAATTTGTATTTCAAATTCTTGTCAACCTTATCCTTCGGAATGTTCACTTCAAAAGGAATCAGTTTAATTCTGCGCCAGATGCCCACATCAGTTCCACGCACAACAGGTTTGTGATTTGTTGCCACCCAAATTTTAAATTCCGGCGTATACTCAAATTCATCACCATACAGAAATCTGCATGTCACCTTGCTTCCGCCTGTCAACTGCTTCAGCAGACCTTCATTCAGCCTCACACCTTCTGTCGGCTCTTCTGATGTGACAAATCTTGCAGATTTCAGCCTTGCAATCTCTGTATTTGCTCCGCCGCCGGATGCACCAAGTTTGCCCTGCAACATCAATGTGTCCGGCTGTGTATTGGCGGCATAATCACCAAGCAGGTCTGCAATGGTATCAAGGAATGTGGATTTTCCATTGTTTCCCATGCCATACAGGAAATATGCACACTGCTCTTGGATACTGCCGGAAAGCGAATACCCAACACACCTTTGAATGTATTCCTGCAAATCCTTGTCACCATTGGTCACATCATCAAGGAATTTCAGCCACATATTAGGCTTCCCCTTTTTTACATCATATTCCGCATTGCAGATTTTGGAAAGCATCAAACTGCTGTCATGCGGCATCAATTCACCATTGCGCAGATTGACAACGCCATTCTGACAATTGAGGAAATCAGTGTATGCATCAAAATCTTCTGGTGATGCCGGAATATCAAACAGATGTTGGCATTCTTTTATCATGGCTTCCTTTGCACTGCTTCCTGCTGTGCGCTTGGCAAATTTCAATGCGGTTTCCTGCAAATCTTCATCCTGTATGTTCCATGCTTCCCGCTTCAAATCATCGCAGATATCATCTGCCAATTTCTTCACTTCGCCTGCTTCATCCAATGTCCATTTTTTGCCTGTCCAGAAATACCACTTCTTTCTGTTGTATGAATATTTCAGAATGTTGCCAAACCTGTCATACAGCCTGTGCGCATTGCCTGTGTCCGTCATATCATATGATTTCTTCTCTGCTTCCTGCACTCCTGTTTTTCCATTGCGGAAAAAAGCAATTGCAAGTGATGCATCATCATCATATTTCTCCGGCTCATAGACATCTGTACAAGATGCACATGCCTTTTCAATAGTTTTGTTCCCGTATGTATCAGCACCACGCTTTTTGTCCCATTTTTTACGATACAGACCCGATGTGCGGAAAATCCTGTCCATCTGTGCGGCATTCCTGCCTGTCCAAAATGCTAATTGATTGCAGAGTGCAATATCTGCTTCTGACTGCGAAGGAAACAAGCCTTCCCATTGCCCAGAATAAAGCATCGTGAATAGGCTTCCACTCTTGCATGCTCTTGCCTTGTCAATGATCTCAGCATCATCAAGATCAACCACCACATTCTTGCGAACCTCTGCTTTTGGCGTTGAATTCGGCAGATATTTACTATGCAGGATTTTGACGGATTCTGTGCAATCCTTGATCTCAGTGTATGCCGGATTATACAGATTGCCTGTGCAAATGAAATATCTGCCGGATGAATACATTTCCACGCCACCTTTTCTGCGGCTTCCATCCGGCAATTTGCCTTTGCATATGATGTGGATGCCATTCCCGCTCCTGCTGATTTCAGTGTATGATTGCAAAGTTTCAACAAATTCATCCACAAAATCAAGTTTATCAAGGCAATGGTCAAGGTCAATGCCAAAATACGGAGGCGCAAACATGAAACCCAATCCATCAAACCCGAATGTCTCACATGCCTTCACAGCCTGCTCAAATGTTCCCCATGTATTTTTATCGTTACTCTTTGCATTCTGTCCATTGAATGGATTTTTGGGAATTTTTGCTTCTCCCTGCCAACACACCCAATTTTTTTCCTGCTTTAATTCGCTTGGAATGTTCTCTACTATAGTCTGCACGAATTTGTATCTCCTTTCCCATCACTTCTTCTTCTGGTATCTGCCACATCTTGCCATGTTTCTCTGCGGAAAGATATCCAAGCGCAACCCATTTTCTGATTGTGCGCACCTTCAACCCAAGCACATCCGCAGTCTGTCTGATTGTCATTTTTTCACCTCCCAATCATGGTCACCCATACCCTCTGCCCATCAATGTTCCTGCCGCATTCCTTGTGTTTTTTCATCGCCTGCCTTGATGCACTCTGTGGCGTATTCGCTTTCACCACATATCTATTCTGCGCATTTATTGTTCCGATCTCAACCAAATATTTCATTCCATTTACCTCCTTCCATCACATGTACTTGCGGATGCTTTACGCATCCGCAGGATTATATGGTGTGCAGAGCATCGGATTTGCTCTCCATCTGCCAATTCTGGGATTTTCCACGATGTAATCCCCATTGTCGCAGACCTCAATGATTTTTGCAACTGTGCCAAGATTGATAATGATTTGACCTACCATGTTTTGCTCCTTCCCGCAGGCGGCTTGTGCCGCCTGCTATGCTGATTGTCAAATGAGATTGATGACCTCGATATCCTTGTATGTCTTAGATCCGTAAATGCTAACTGATACAGGATAATAACATGTCTGTTTCGTTTTATGGTGAATCATGAATCCGGCAATGCCATTCAAACCCTTGCGGTCAATGTATTCTTTGCACAGACTTTCAAGTTTTCCTATGGCATCATAATCTGTGTAATGCGTACAGGTTTCTTCAATCTGTGCGGCAATCTGCTTCATCTCTTTCACAATCTTGCTGACAGGTTTCAATGCAAATCTCTTCTTGTTGATGGTCTGTACAAAATCCTGCTTGGAAAGATTTGTTGCCATGTACATCGGCTCAATGATGTTGTTGTAATCCTCAAAACTTACTTCATAACCTGCGATTTCTTCAAATTCGTGTTTCATCATGGTGGTGTCCTCCTGTCATGTTGTATTGTTGATTAATTCTGATACCAATATACACCATGCCTTGCGGTATGTCAATACCTTTTTGATATTTTTTATAAAATTTCTGCATCAATCTTTCTGTAATATCCACGCCTCATTGATGCCCATGTCTTATACATGCCAAATTCATCAACAAAATCTATTACTGTCCCATAGGATTTTCCGTCTGCTTTTCGTCCGACTCTTCCTGTGGCTTGTGTAACTGTCACATCATTTTTTTCTGGTGTGGCGAATACAATATATCTTAAATTAGGACAATCAAGTCCTTCAGCCGCCAACTGATAACTCGCAAACACACAATCCAACTCTCCATTATTTAACGCTTCAAGAGCGGCTTTCCGCTCTGCCTTTGCCTTCTTACTCTGCCCCATGCCGGACAAACAAATGCACTTCTTGCCGAAATGCCACAGCGAATCACACATCTTATGTAAATACTCTACCCGATTCGCAAGAACCATGGTCGCACCATCGAGTTTGGCAATATTTACAAGCACTAACTTGTATCGCTCATCATCATGAATCATACTGTCAATCACTTTATGATAATCAATAGTGCCATCACCCATGCAGATTTCGTCATACTCCGGCATCCATCCTGTATCAATCTGTTGTACCTTCACACGGCATGTTGTGTGAGCCACTTCCTCCCTTGTAACCTCATGGATTTTATCACCAAGAAGCGCAAACATGCATGCCTGCAATCCATCTGCTCTTTTCGGTGTTGCTGTCAATCCAAATTTATACCTTGCACACAGGCTTGACACCACTTTATAGAACATAGTCACCCTTGACGGAGTGCCGCAACAATGCTGTGCTTCATCAACAATGATGATATCAAAGGTATCTCGATATGCAGACAGGTCAATTTTTGCCATGGTCTGCACTGTTGCAAAGGTGATGTGTTCTCCTATATCGACCTTTCCCGCCGTGATTGTGCCGCATTTTACATCATCCAGAACACTGATTGCCCGCTCTTTGCTTTGCATCAGCAAATCATTTGTGTGTGTCAGCCACAATGCCATGCCACCTATCTTTGCAATGATTTCCAAGCCACACTGTGTCTTCCCCGATCCACAAGGCATCACCAGAACGCCATTCTTGGCTTTTATTGCCTCATTTACGGCTTTTTCTTGATAATCATACAGATTTATCCGGCTTTGATATTCAATGCGCCTTAATGGGCAAATTTGGACGTTATACGCATGCTTGACAGGATACAGACTCCAAATCTTTTGCAGGCATCCAAACGGAATCCACAATTCATCAACAATTCTTTCAAACAGCCAAATGTATTGTGGCGTGTCACCTGTCCATTTTCCCATCCGTTGCCGCTTATGATATTCTGGATTTTGAATAATCAAATTCTGTTTGCACCAATCGATCACTTCCTTGGTCGGCTCTTTGATTTTCAGTTTTTCGCAAACACAAACTTGCATCACAACCAATCCTTCCACTCTTCAATATATTTGCTGTATGCCTTTTTTGAATATTCATCCGGCATTGGAATATCAAGCCTTTCAGATATCTTTGCGGCAAATGCTTCCTGCTTCTCTGTTGGCGGCTCTGGCTTTTTCCTCACATATTCCCAATTCATCATTCATCCTCTTTTCTCTTTAACAACACAGGATATTTTTTCAGCAAAATCCTGTTCCTGTTTGCTATCAGAATGTCATGCAGACGAATGCTTGCATAGGCATACATTGTCAACAATTCATCTGTATCATCGGTAACGCACATCCTGTTCAAATTACCCTTTATCATATCCATTTCATTATCAATTTTCTGTCTGATTTCATCTGTCATTCCTCATCCTCACTTTCCGCATCTTTACAATTACAAGCAACTTGCGCTTTGTCATTCGCAACCCACTCCTGCAACTCAGCATTACAATTTGGACATAAATCCAAACAACCACTCATACATGGATTGCGTGTTATATTAAAAAATTCGGATGTCCCTTGACACTTGTATTTTTCAAATAACTTTCCACACCTATCACATTTATATGCTCTCATTTCTTATCCTCGCTTTCCTTATCTGCCGGAACAACAACATCTTTTACGGTCACTCCCTCATCCGACCATTTGTTTAGGGCTTCAAGCACCGTCAATGTCTTTTCTCCCCACTCCTCATACTGCTCATCATATGTAGAAACCGTTATTTTTCTGTTTACATCTATAAGGTCACCATGTCCTTTCGGAAGTGGTGTGCCATTTGCTATTGCTGAACATACAAAACCTGCCATTCTCATATCCCAGATATTGTTAGTAGCACAAGCACTATTATATATTTCTTCGGGAATATCAATCACAAGTTTCATTCCTTATCCTCACTTTCTGCCTTGTAGGGCTGTGGTAGTGGCATCCATGCTTTTATTCTGCTTGTGGTATATTCACTATGCACTGTGGTTTCAAGCACAATCGGTCTTTTTTCGCCCACGCTGTCGCAAATTTCAAAAACAGGATAAC
>Ga0326513_10000454_pt1 | contig 34809 bp, 66 predicted proteins | sample 2_2465_0518_D_FD_203654 | JGI IMG/M metagenome (GOLD analysis project Ga0326513, IMG submission 203654) | Bovine rumen microbial communities from UC Davis, California, United States - 2_2465_0518 | ecosystem: Host-associated > Mammals > Digestive system > Stomach > Rumen | place: USA...
AATGATTACAATGTGTATATTATTAATTTTAAACTTAATAGCTATAATACTATTAGAGTTAGAATTAGCAAGGATAAAAGATGAAAAGCATAATTCAGATAAATAAAGAGTGTTGGAAATGTAAAACTACATTAGGACTCCACTCTCACCATTGTTTTGAGGGCAGAAATAGACAAAATAGTGAGAAATATGGTTTAAAAGTATGGTTATGTGGTAGACATCATAATTTAAGTGATGAGGGAGTACATTTTAACAAAGAATTTGATTTAGAATTAAAACAGCTAGCACAAACTAAATTTTGTGAATATTACAATAAAACTGATGAAGATTTTATAAAAATATTCAGAAGAAATTATAAGTAAAGGTAAAACTTTGCTTTTTTTCTTTAAAAGTGGTATAATAAAGATGTGGAGAGATTATATGAAATATCACAATATAAAATGTGAGTATAAAGGAATTAAGTTTGATTCTAAAAAAGAAAGAGATTATTACATAATATTAGAGAACTATGAGAAAAGAGGACTTATAACAGATTTAAAAAGACAAGTAAAATTTGAGTTACAACCAAGTTATAAAATAGGTAATGAAACCATAAGAAGTATAAGCTATTATGCAGATTTTACTTATAAAAAAGATAATGAACTTGTAGTAGTAGATGTTAAAAGCTCAGCCACAAGAAAAGACAAGGTATATATACTAAAAAAGAAACTTTTTATGTATAAATACAAAATAAAAATAGAGGAGGTATAGTATGAAACCATTAAAAGTAAAAGTAGTAGTAATAAAAGACTTCAACGATAGACTTAACAATAATCAATTAGTAGAAAGAGATAAGGAAGAAGTAGAAAAAGGTATGGTAAAACCAAGAGAATTAGATTATCCAAGATTTGAAGAATTAAGAGCTAAAGGTTTTGTAGAAGAATATAAAGAAAAATTTGAAAAAGAATATACTATAAAAGATTAATTATTTTAAAAGCTATCGTTCTTCATTTTTCTCGAAGGCTTGGTGTGTGAGTTTGTGATAGCTAGTTTGACACACATTAATTGGAGGTTATTATGGATAAAAAGAGTTTAGAAATTGCAACAAATATAATAATAAATGCAATAGCAGAAACAGAGATGGAAATAACCGACAGAATAGAATTAATGATAAACTTAAGAGAATTTTTAAAACCAACAAAATATGAAGAAAACATAAAAGTATTAAGAAAAGAAAATAATAGACCTTTGTAAACAGCATAGAGTAGATATAAAACGAGCATTAGGGTTATTAGTTAAAATGGCAATGGTGGAGTAATTAACCACAAACTACTAATATATCTATTCTATGGTATTTATAAGGAGAAAATATGAATAAAAAGTATATTAATATGTTATTATTACAATTAAGTAATAAACACCAATACACTTTAATAAATACTACTACTTACAAAAAGGGTAGAAAATACAACGGTTATAAATTAGTTATATATGACTATATAGAAGATGACAAAATATACAAAGAAACATTAGAGTTTAAAAACGAAATAGAATTATTAATTTATTTAAAAGGTTTGATGTAAATGGCTGAAAGAATAACTGATAAGAAGAAAAAGAAAATTATTGCAGATTATACTAATGTACAAAATTATAGTGAAGTAGCTAGGATGAACAATGTTAGTGATAAAAGTGTCAAAAGAATTATTGAAAAAGAAGAAAACTCTGAGATGGTAAAAAAAGTCGAAGAAAAAAAAGAAGAAAATACTAAAGACATATTAGAATATATGGATTCTATCTATGATAAACAAAAAAGTATCATAGATTTATCTTTAAGTGCATTAGAAGAAAAGTTAAAGAATCCTGATATGTTTACAAATGTAAAAGACATAGCAACAGTATATGGAGTAATATTTGACAAAGCATTAAAGTATAAAGAGATAAAGAATAAAAATAATGAAGGAAGCTCAGCAGATATAAACAATAACATAATAAATATATCTAAGCTAATAAATAATCCTGTTGAAAATAGAACAGAGGAGAGTATGGATGATTAAAAAATATTTATTATATTTGTTAAGGTGGGAGGCTAGTAGCCCTATACTAGCATTAGTATTATATATACTAAATACAAATGAATTAGCAGAAACTATAATAGCTAACTTAATAGGTGGTTTAATATTCTTTTGGGTAGACAGAATAATATTTAAAGGAGAATAAAGATGTAATGGAACTTATTACGGCTATCATTTTAAAAGGGGGTGGTAATATGAATCCTTATGCAAGTTTTAACAAGAAACAAATTAATTATTTAAACAATTGTAAGAACTCTTGGTTTAATGTAGCAGAGGGTGGTTAACGGAAAAAGAGGCGGAAAGAACGTCCTTAATGCCCTCTGTTTTTGTATTCTATTAGAAAACCATCCGGATAGACTTCATTTACTAGCAGGAGTAAGTATAGCAAATGTTAAGTTAAATATAATAGACTGTGATGGATATGGAATAACTAATTATTTTAGTGGTAGATATAGAGAGGGTAAATACAAGAATAAAGACTGCTTATATGTAAAATGCGCAGATGGTAAAGAGAAAATACTTCTTATAAGTGGTGGAGCTAAAGATGGAGATGAGAAATACATCAAAGGTAATACTTATGGTATGGCTTATATAACAGAAGCTAACGAGTGCCATCAAAAGTTCTTAAAAGAAGTAATGGATAGAACTATATCGTCAAGTGATAGAAAGATATTCCACGATTTAAACCCTAAACCACCAGCTCATTGGTATTATACTGAAATATTAGACTTTCATGAGAAAAGGCAAAGAGAAAACCCTAACTATGGTTATAACTATGAACACTTTAATATATTTGATAATATGGCTATTACTGATACACAATTAAAAAATGTATTAGAAACTTACGATAAGAACTCAATATGGTATAAAAGAGATATATTAGGTATTCGTATGGCAAATGCAGGAGTATTATTTGATTTAATAGCAAATAATAGAGAAAGATATATAACTGATGATACTATGTTAGGCTTAATAACAACAGGAGTAGACTTTGGTAAAAATGGCTCTAAACACGCATTTTGTAGTCAGATAATATCAAGAAGTTATAGAAACATACAAGTAATAAGAAGTGATGAAGTAGACTGCTCTACACAAGAAGAAGTTATAGAAACTGATGGAATAGGCAAAAAGTTAAAGCAGTTAAAAGATGGCTTTATAGCTCACGTAAAATGGGTATTAAAACATTATGGTAGAATAGATTATATATTTGCTGATGGAGCTGAACCTGAGCTTATAGACTTTTTACAACAATGTTTAATAAATGAAAACTTACACATCCCAGTAAAAGCAAGTATAAAAATAGAAATTAAAGACAGAATACACTTAATAGGTGTACTTTTAATGCAAGATAGATTAAAATTTAAGAGGGGAAATACTGATATAGTAGTTAAGGCTTTACAAGAAGCTACACAAGATGATGAAGCAGAGGATGATCGTTGGCTTGATGATGGAACTTCTGACATAGATATACTTGACGCATTTAATTACGGAATAGAAGTATGGAACAAACAATTAATGATATTAGGAGGATAAAAATGGAAATAGCATTAGAATATTTAAGAGAAAAGGGGTATTTATTACCTGAAACACAAATGTATAATTACATAGATATATGGAAATCTTGGCTTATGAATCAAGTAGATTTTCATACATATAGAGATTTTTATGGTGACCAAAGACAAATGTATACTTTGGGTATGGCAAAAAGATTATGTGAAGACTGGAGTAGTATAATCTTTACTGAAAAAGATGAAATAGGAACTAATAAAACTAAAAACAAGGCTTTTGTAGAAAAGTTTGTTAACAAAACAAGACTAGGAAAGAAACTACCAATAGCAATAGAAAAAAGTGCATGGAGTGGAACTTGTGGTAGTATATTTAGATTAAAGAATATAAAAGTAAATAATGGTATTATAGAAAAGACTGATAAAACTGATTATGATTTAATATTAGTAAGTGCAGATCATATAATACCTTTAAGAATAGAACATGAAAAAATAATAGATGTAGCTTTTGTAAGTGAAAAAGTAGTTAAAGGTAAAACAATAATATGTTTAGAAATACATGAGTTAAAAGACAACGGATATGTAATAACAAATATATTTATAGATGAAGAAACAAAAGAAGAAGTAAATCTTGATAATATTGTTAAGAAAATGGAAACACAAAGTGATATACCTTTATTTGCTTTATTAATGCCACCTATTGACAATGAAATAGAAAACAACTTAGGGTTAGGACTATCAATTTATGCAAATGCAATAGACCAATTAAAAGACTGCGATATAAAATATCATAACTCAGTAATGGACTTTTATTTAGGTGGTAAGAAATTAATTTATAATAAAAAACTTGTTAAATATAAAAATGTAACTGTAACTAAGGAAGATGGAACAAAAGAAGTTAAGGAAATACCTGTATATCCTGATGACATAAGTAAACAACAATGGATGGAAATAGGAGATGGACTAACTGATAAAGAATTAGTACAAGAAATAAATCCAAGTTTAAGAACAACTGAAAATAAAGATGGTATTCAGTTCTCATTAGACATATTAAGCTTTAAAGCTATGCTAGGAACTAAATATTATGAATTTAGTGGTGGAAGTGTAGTAACTGCGACACAATATGCAGGAGATAGACAAGACTTAATGAAAAATGCTAAAAAGTATCGTAATAACTTAGATGAATTTATAAGTGATATTATAAAAGGAGCATTATTATTAGGAAGATTAGTATTTAATGAAAAAGTCGATGAAAATTGTATTGTAGAAATAGCTAATAGAGATGGAATATTAGTTAGTGATGAAGAGATAAGAGAACAATATAGACAAGAATATAATATGGGGCTTATGTCAAAAAGAACTTACTTAATGAAGATAAATAATTGGACTGAAGAAGAAGCACTAGCAGAACTTGAAAGAATAGAAGAAGAAAACTCAATAAAAGAAGTAAGTGAGGAATAATGAAAAACTTAGTAGATACAATAAATTTTGATAAGTTAGTAGAAATATATGATAACTTACAAATAACTATTATATCTGACATAATAAACAAAATAGAAAAAACAGGAAATATAACATCATTTACTAAAGCACAAATAAAATCTTTAGAAGAAATAGGCTCTAAAGAAGTGTTTTATAAATCTTTAGATAGTGCAAGTGGAATCACTAAAGATACAAATAAAGAACTAAAAAGAATATACGAAGAATATGCACATGAAGATTTAAAACATTATAAGCAAGAATTTAAGTATAGAGGCAAAGCTTATAAACTTACTAAAAATCAATTAAGAATATTAAATCAAGGGTTAAAAGCAACAAGAGGAACATTAAAAAACTTGGTAAAGTCAATAGCTTTTCAAAGCGAAAGTTTGTATATAGAAGCAGTAGATAAAGCATATATGCAAGTAATAAGTGGAGGAATAGATTATAATAAAGCTATTTACAACACATATAAAGAACTAGCAGAAACAGGAATAAAGCTAGAAGATAAAGCTGGTAGAAAAGTACAATTAGATGTAGCAGTAAGAAGAAATGTATTAGGTGGTATTCAAAACACTACAAACGAGATAAATAAAAGTATATTTAAAGAACTTGGATGTAATGGGTATGAAGTATCAGCTCATAGCGGAGCAAGACCAACCCATGCAGTAGCACAAGGAAAGCAATATGCTTTAACAAGAGAAGATAGTGAAAAATATGGAGTAGGTTATTGGTACGATGAAGTAGATGGAGAGCCAATAGCTGAATTATGGGATGACTATAATTGTAGACATAGTTATTTTGGTATTATTTTAGGCATATCAGAGCCAAACTATACCGATAAGGAACTACAAGACTATCAGAGTGAAAGCGTACTTTATAAGGGCAAAATAATGCCTTTATATGAGGCAGAACAACAGCAAAGATACTATGAAAGAAACATTAGAAACAAAAAAAGAGCTATTGAAAGTATACAAGGTAAATCAGAAGTAAGTGATTTGATAAAGAAAGAGTTACAAAAAGAATTAAACGAATATAGAAGAAAGTATAGAGAGTTTAACAAAGAAACTGGACTAAAAGCTGACTATACAAGGACAAGAATTTGACCTTAACGTAGGTTTTGTAGTATAATATAATTGGATACGAGTAGTATTCTCTACATAGAACGGAGCCGACGTTTTAAATAAAGGTAAATATGGAGGAAAAAATGGAAAAATTAGAAGATATTGTAGGAAAAGAAGTTTTTGAAAGCTTACCTGAAGAGGTAAAAACTAAATATGGAGAAAAGGAATTGATTATAAATGATGGTACCTATATTCCTAAAGCCAAATTTGATAGCTTAAACGAAACTAAAAAAGACCTAGAAAATCAACTAAAAGAAACCAACGAGAAGGTACAAGAATTATCAAAGGTAAATCCTGATAAAATGCAACAAAAGATAGATGAGTGGCAAAAGAAATACGAAGAAGACACAAAAGCATTAAATGATAAGTACAACAAAAGAGAATACGAAATAAAGCTTAAAGACTATATCAAAGATGAAAAGTTTTCAAGTAAATCAAGCCAAAACTCATACTATGAAAAATTGTTAGACAAGAATTTAGAATTTACTGAAGATGGAACATTAAAGGGGTATGATGATTTTAAAAAAGAATATCAAGAATACGACCCTAAAGCTTTCTTTGTTGAAAAACAAGAAGGCATAAAAGTAGACACAGGAGTAAACCATAATGATCGTGGAGAACCTGGAAAGCAAGAATTAAAACTAAACCCTATGTTTAGAAAATTTTAAAGAAAGAAAGGATGATAAAAAATGCCAAACACAATAAATTATGCTTCAAAATATGAAAGAAAATTAATTGATACTTATATTGAAGGTTCTTATGTAGCACCATTTATTACAACTAATGTAGAGTGGTTAGACGCAAAGAACTTTCATTTTACAACATTACAAACAGGAGGATATAAAGCTCATAGTTTAAATGGAGGATGGAATAGACAACCTATCGTAGAAGCTGATAAAGTATTTACAGTTACACAAGATAGAGATGTTGAGTTCTTCATGGATAAGAGAGAAGTAGATGAATCTAATAGAACTGCAACTGTTGAAAATGTTTCTGATACATTTGAAGAAACACAAGCAGTACCAGAAAAAGACGCATATTTCTTTAGTAAAGTAGCAACTGTCGCAACAACAAACAACTTAAAAACATCTACTGCAAGAACTGATTATACAAAAGATAATATTTATAGTAAAGTATCAGCCTTTATAGGAAAAGTAAGAAGATATAGAAACAAAGGATTAATAGTATATCTAGCACCTGAACTAATGGATTTACTAGCACTTTCTGGAGAACTTACTCATACAATGGAAAGTACAACAATAGTACAAGGTGGTAAAGCTATTCAAACAAGAATTACATCAATAGACGGAACTCCAATTGTAGAAGTAATTGATGATGATAGATTCTATTCAGCATTTGACTTTTCAGATGGATATGAACCAGCAACAGGAGCTTTCAAAATCAATATGTTAGCTTGTACACCATTAACAACTAAAATGGTACCAAAAATAGCTTCTATTTACTTCTTTGCACCAGGAGAACATACTGAAGGTGATGGATATTTATATCAAAATAGAGCTCATTATGATACATTTGTATTCCCTAATGGAAAAGATGGAAACATTGATAGTATCTATGTAGACTTAGATACAACAGCAGTAGAATAAGAGGAATAAAATGGTAATAGTACAAAAAGAAAATGTACAATACAAAGTATCTGAAAAAGAGTTAAGTAGATATTTAAACGATGGTTTTAAAGAAATTAAAGTAAAAAAAGAAGTTAAAGAACCAATAATTAAAGAAACTAAAAAATCTAAATAAGAAAAGGAGGTTTGCTATGATAGAATATGCTGACTATGAGTTTTACTTAAACGAATACAAAGGCTCTTTATCAAGAAACCTCTTTAATTCTTTAATAAAGAAAGCAAGTTTTGAAATACAAAATAATGTAAATCGAAAGCTTACTAAAGAAGATTTAAAGAGTGAAAATGGTTACAAAATAAAATATACAACTTGTATGCTAGTAGATTATCTAAATACAGAAAAAAATGGAAATGTAAAAAGTATATCAATAGATGGAGTAAGTAAGACAATAAAGACTTTAGAAGAAACAAATAAAGATAAATCTAAAATATTTGACTACTTACCACAAGAATTAACGAGGTATATCTAATGGACTTTCCAAAACAAGAGATAACACTATATCATAGAGATAAAACTAAAAAGCAATATAAAAGGTATAACTTAATAGCAAGTGTAAGAGACACATCTATATTAAATCGAAATAATACTGGTGTTAGTTCAACTGATAAAGTATTAATAAGAATATTTGAATCTGATAATAAAGAATATGAAGTAGAAAAAGAAGATTTAATAGTAAATAAAAGTGTAAATGATGAAATAAGTTATAGTAGTGGTTTAACTGAATTAAGAGAAGCTTATGGAGAAAGTAACACATATAAAATAACTTCTATTGATAGACATATTTATGGAGAAGAACTAGACCATATTAAAATAGGAGCAGTATGAGTTATCAGCTAAAAAAAAGACCTATAAATGCTATATTAAAAGACCTATCAATAAATGAAAGAGGCTTAGTACAAAAATACCTAGACACAAGAGTAGCTGAAAATTTACAACCTTATGTATCATTTAAAAGTGGTACACAAGAGAAGTCGATATTAAGCTCATTAGTGCCAGGTAGTGGATATGTACACATTATGGTACCTTATGCAGAATATCAAGCTTATTCTAAACGAATAAAGAAAAGAAAAGGTAAAAGAGGTACAAGACCTTTTGAACGTATGGTAGCAGATAAAAAAGATAGCATAGAAAGAGAATTAAGCTCGTATGCTAGGAAAGTGAGTAAATAATGGATGGAATAACAAAAGGAATAAATGACTGGCTATTAACAAGACCTTTAATAAGTGAAAACTATGATATAGATATAGAGGAACTTCCTGATGATACAAAGATGTTAGCTTTACAACGTAGTGGAGTAGAGCTAATACAAAGGTATTTAAGAGGAAGAAAAGAAGAATACCAATATATGTTATACTTGAAAGAAAATAGTGAAGGAAACAACACTAAAATACAAAATTTTGACTGGTTAGATAATTTAGTAGATGATATATATAAACAAAATGAAATAAGGAACTTTCCAACAATAGAAGGTAAACAATGCACAAGTATGAGATGTGCTAATCAAATTACTTATGAAGTTGCAGAAGATGGAACAATAAGTAATTATGCTATACAATTATATTTTACAATAACAACATTTTAAAAAGGAGGAATAAAAATGTTAAAATTAGATATTCAAAGATTTGCTAATGATGAAGCAGAAGTAATGACTTACGATGAAGCTTATTATATTGATTTAGGAACATCTGAAACACCTAATATTCAATTAATGAACGTAGGTATTACTCAACTAAATGAAAGCTCTAATCCTATTGAAAAATCAACTCAATACATAGGAGATAAAGCAGTTTCTAATAAAGTAACTGGTTATGATAACCAATTCCCTATTACAAGTGATTTAATTAAAAATAATGCAGTAGTAGAAGCTTTATATGATGTATTCAGACAAAGAAAAACAGGAGCAGACGCTAAGTTTGATTTTTATATAGTTGAGCTTTGGAACGAAACAAAAACAACAGGAACATATCAAGCAAGAAAAATCGAAGTAAGTGCAGTTATTGAAAGCAAAGAAGCTAATCCAGGAGAAACAATAACATTTAGTGGAAACCTAAAAGGTATTGGAGACTTCAAATACGGAACTTTTGCAACTGCAACTAAAACATTTACAGAAAACGCATAATTAAGGAGTTATAAACATATTAATATAAGGGAGAAATAATGAAAGAAATAAAATTAGAAGATTTAACTAAGAAAGAGAAAATAAAGATATTAGGAATAGAATTTGAATTAGATATAAACGATCGTAATGTAGAAGAAATAAGAAAAGTAGATGAAGATAAAAGTGAAATATTTAATGTAATAGATAAATTTTTAGGTGATGGAGCAGTCGATAAAATTAAAGAGGAATTAAGTAAGAATAATATAGAATTAGATGATAAAATGGGAGAAAAAATATTATTAGGTATATATGAAGCTTATGTAGAAAGTATATCTAATAAAATAACAAAACCATTTCAAGATGTAAGCAAGAAACTAAATAGTACGTATAATAATATTAATAGATATAAGAGAAGAAGGAGATATTAATATGTTTAGTCAGCTACCTTATTTTATAAAATTAAAAGGAAAAAAATATAAAATAAATGTAGACTTTAGACATATAATAAAAATCGAAGAAAAAATCATGGATAGGAGTGCAGATAAACTGGAAACGATTTGTTGGTGTTTAGAGCATTTCTATCCCTTTTTTTATGGTAAAAGTGGTTTAATATTGAGAGATGAAGACTTGTTTAAGGAAGCATGGAATAAGCTAGTATGGTTTTATAAATGTGGTAAAGAAGATTATCACAAAGGAAGAAGTGGGGGAACACCACAAAACAGATTATTTAATTATAAATATGATGATGAATACATATATGGAGCTTTCTATGAAAAATATAGAATAGACTTAACAAAAGATAAAATTCATTGGTGGAAATTTAAGGCTTTATTAAAATCATTACATAAGACTAAATTTAATGAGATACAAAGTTATAGGTCTTATAAAGGCGATGATAAAGATATGAAAGACTTAAAACAATATTGGGAACTACCATTATCAGAAAAAGAACAAGAAAGATTAGATAAATTATATGAAAAGCTAAAGTAGAAAGGAAGAATAATGGCAGTAGCAGGTACATTAACGTACAAAACCGAATTAAACACACAAGGGTTAACACAGGGGTTAGATGGAATAAGTGCTAAAACAATAGCTTTTGGTAATTTATTAGCAGACGCATTTAGAAAAGTAGGCTCTGTAATAGAAGGATCATTAGACGGAGCCATTTCAAGATATGATACATTAAATAACTTTCCTAAAGTAATGAAAAACTTAGGAATAGAAACAAGTAAATCACAAAAATCAATAGATAAAATGAGTAAAGAATTATCAGGACTACCTACAACACTTGACCAAGGAGCATTAGCAGTTCAAAGGTTTACAAGTGCAAATGGAGACATAGAAAAGTCAACTGATATATTCTTGGCTTTAAATAATGCAATACTAGCTGGAGGAGCTTCTTCAGAAATTCAAGCAAGTGCATTAGAACAACTTTCACAAGCATATTCTAAAGGCAAGTTTGATATGATGGAGTGGCGAACTATCCAGATGGCAATGCCAGCTCAATTAAAGCAAGTAGCTGAAGCTATGGGTTTAACAACTGATGAACTAGGAGAAATGTTAAGACAAGGGGATAATACAAAAGAAACAATGGATGAGTTTTTTGATACTATTATCCAACTTAATGATGAAGGCTTAGGAGAATTACCAAGTTTAAGTGAACAAGCAAGAAATGGTATAGCTGGTATAGGAACATCAATAACAGTAGCAAAGACACAAATAGTTAAAGGTGTTACTGATATAATAGATTCACTAAATAAACTATTAGAAGAAAATGGTTTAGGTGGAATAAATCAAATAATAGAAAACTTTGGTAAAAATTCTAAAATAGCTCTAGATAAAGTAGCAGAAAGACTACCTGATTTAATTAAACTAGCACCTGTATTATTAGGTGTAGCAAGTGCTTTAAAAGTTGCTAATCCATTATTTGATAGCTTAAATAGTGGAACAAGTTTATTAGGAGATAGTGTATTAAAATTAGGCGATAAGTTTGGCTTTTTAGATGGTAGCATGGCTAGTATTATAGGAAAAGCTGGAACAACTACAACAGCTATATTTGAAATATTAAAACTAGCAACATTAGGTGGAGCAATAATAGCTGGACTTGGAGCATTAGAAAAGAACTTTGGAGATGAAATAGATAAATGGATTGAAACAGCAGAAAAAAAAGCTCCAGAATTAGTTAAAAAATTTGCAGATAGTGTAGAAAATAATTTACCTGAAATATTAGAGGCAGGAGAAAAATTACTTGAAGAATTACTTAATTTAATAAATGACAATGCACCAACTATAATAAATTCAGTAATAAGCATTTTATTTCAATTAATACAGTCTTTCTTAAATATGGCACCTCAGATATTAGACACATTATATACGCTAGCTATTTCTGTAGTACAATCACTAGCTGAAAGACTACCTGAATTATTACCTCAAATAATAAATGCACTATTACAAATAATTCCTATGATAATAAGTCATGTCCCTGATATGCTTATAGCTGGAATAGATTTAGCTATGGGATTACTTGATGGAATATTAAATGCTATACCTAATATAATAGCTTCTATAGATGAAATAATAGTAAGCATAGTAACAGCATTAACTAAACCTGAAATGTTGTTAAAATTAGCTTCTGTCGGTCCGAAATTAATTTTATCACTAGCAGAAGCATTGGTAAAAAATATACCTAATTTGTTATTAGCAGTACCAAAAATTATATTAGGATTATTCAGAAGCTTTAGAGATACTATCAAAAATACAGACTGGTTACAATTAGGTAAAAATATAATAGAAGGTATATTAAAAGGATTTAAAAATATAGGAACAGCTATAAAAAATGCAGTACTTGGGGTTAAAGACGCAATAATAGGCAAATTTAAGTCAATATTTGGTATTCACTCACCATCAAAACTTATGGAAGAAGCAATAGGGCAATATATTCCAAGTGGTATTTCTGTAGGAATAGAGGCAAATACTGATAGTGTATTAGACTCAATAGATGATATGTATGACCAAATAGATAAAGCTATAAGTGTTGAAAATAGTAAACTAAACTTAAATGCAGTAACTGGAGATGTATATAATAAAGCCTTCCTACAAGCACCAATAAGCATAGATTTAAAAGCAGATGTAGAAATGGATAACGAAAAAGTAGGAAGATTAGTAACACCAAGTGTAATGCAAACAGTAAAACAAGGAGGATATGATGTATAAATTAACATATAAAACTTCTGAAGACGATATAGAATTAAAATTAATAGGAACATATCAAACTAAAAAATCAAGTAGAGAGGTAACTTTCAATAGTGTTAAGGTAGATTTTACTGGGTATTCTATTGAAAGTCTGCCTTATAAATATCAAGAAGTGCAAATAAAAAATGATGATAAAATACAATTTACAGGATATGTTAACAAGTTTAAACTACCTTCAATGAAACTAGAAAATGAAGATAGAGAACTTGAAATTGAATTATTAAGCCCTATGGCTATGGCAACACATAGAACTTTTAATGCAATAGGAACATATAGACTTACAAACTTAATAAATATAATATCTCAGCCTTTAATAGATGATGGATTTGTGTTAAAAGAAGTAAATATAACAGACCATCAAGTAACAACTAACTTCTTAACAACTACTTGTGAAGATGGCTATAATAAAATATCTAATAAATATAATATATTTTGGTATATAGATGAAAACAAAAACATTTATATTAATGATATAAGTTATTTGATGAAATTAGACCCTAAAATAATATATAATGATCGTTTAGATGGTTTATTTAAAATAGAACCAAGTATAGAAGCAACTGATTATTATAATGTTATAAACTTTACTAATTTTAGGATGTATGCAGTAAGTAGTATAGTAAATGATACAACAACAGGAATACCTACTTTATATCCTTTATTAGATATTAATACCAAAATAAAGCCAGGTGATGAAGTATATTTTAATCATCCTGTAGATATGAACCCTAAAAACATAAAGAAGTCAAGTGATGAATTAACAGGAGAAAATCACTCTACATATTACACAGATGTTGGTTTGTTTTTTTCAAGTCTTGATACAAACAAAAATGAAAAGCTATTTAGAATATACCTAGATGGAGAAAATCTTATAGTACCAGACAATGTACAAATAGGTAATAGTAGTTCTGAAACAAAAAAAGATTTTGAATTAATATTAGACTCATTTTTTAGTAACTTAGTAATAGGTATGAAGTACAATGGTGATACAACAATAAACAATATAGTATCTATATATACTTGTAGTGCTTTACCATGGACTAGGTTAAAAATAATACATAATAAAGAAGTAGAACGTATGAGAGGAATTATATCAACAACAGGTGTAGTAGAAAAAACAATAGATTTAAAGGAACAATGGCATACATATAATGAAATGTTAGAGATAGCAAAAAGTTATTTAAAGATAAATAAAACAAGAATAGATAAAGTAAACTTAGGATTAGATAAAAACTATAATTTATCTCCTGGAGATTTAATAAGAATTAACAAGCCTAATTTTTACATAAATGATGATTATATAATAACAGATATAACTGAAAAAATTGAAGTTGATGAAGAAATAGAGTATAATATAAGTGTAAGGAACGCTAACTACTTTGAAAACTACATAGATTTATTTAGAAAAACAGAACAACAAGAATCAGAAAACAAAAATTATATACTAACAACTGCACAATATGAAGAAGATAACATCTATGAAGAACACGAGGAGGAAGCATGAAAGTAAATAATGAATATATACAAATAAGCCTTGGAAACAGAGTATTCACAAGGAAAAACATGATATTGAATAGATATTTACAACACTTGATAGATATACAATTTAAAGGCAAAAAAACACCACACGAAGGCAGATTTACAGAGGTTTTCTTCCAACTTGATACAAAAAAAACAATTAATAAAGATGACATTATAAATTATTGGGATAGAGAAACAGGAAATTTTAATTTTAGTGGTTTATTAGTTTATGGTAGTTATAATCAAAGCTATACAAAAAACACAATAAAACTTATTCAAACATATACACAAGGGGCATATTTTGAATTAGATGGTGGATATGTAAGAGGAGATAGTACAGATTTAATAAATCATAAACTTACAGGAGTAGGTTTTGGAATAAATGCAGGATTAATGACATGGGTTGATTTATCAGATATGGATATAATAATACAACCTGGAGAAAAATTAACTATATCAAGAGTTGATAACTTCTCTACAGATTTAGAAATAATAGGCTGTGATTATCCTAGACATTTAACTAATATAAATAGATATGATAACGATTTACCAACAACTGTATTTCTATATTCAGTAGGTTTAGGAGAAGATAAAAACTATATGAATAAAGAATATGTAATAGGAGAAGATGTAAATGTAATAGATGAAAATTTAGGCTTTAAAGTACCTATTTCTAAAGAAACAAACACACAAATTTATCCTAGCGAAGATAAACAACCATTTACAAACTTGTATCCATCAAAGTCAACAGACAATTATATAATTTATAAATATAAAATATATAAAATAGTTTATGGTGAAGACCAAGAAACATTTGAAGATACAGGGGAGTATTATTTAGGAAGTATCAAAATAAAAAACAATGATATTCAATATATTAAAACAAAGATAAGGAGTGATTAAATATGGATGAAGTACCTTTTGAGTGGGAAGCAGGGGAAGTAGTAGAAAGAGCTTATGTAGAAATAGATGGTGTAAAACATTATGTAACACCAGCTACATACGATGGTGGAACTTCTTTAAGTGCTTTTCATTTAAACAAAATGCAACAAGATTTAATAGATTATATAAAATCAATAACGCAAGAAAAATATAATCTTATAACAGATGGTAACCCAGTAAAAACAGGTAGAAAAGTAGATAATAGAGATGAATATGTAAGAAGAATTACCTGTGCTAATTTAGGAGGAAATGGAGTAGCAAAACAATATTATACAGGTATTGATACATCATTATCAACAATAACTGATATTAAATTATTTGGTGTAACATCAGCAGACAATATATTCCCTTTACCTAATAATGATTCTGCTAATAGTAAAATTACAATATTAGCAAATGGTAATTTACAAATTATTTTTTATAATGACTATTGGGTTAACGAGACAGCTTATGCAGAAATTTATTATATATAGGAGGTGGTTAAATGATAATAAAAGTACATCCACATGAATTGGAATTAATAGAAAATGAAAAAACAAACGAAAAAGAAAGTTATGTAAGTGATTTTACTTTTGAATTTGATGAAGAAATAACAGATGATTTTACAAAAGAGGCTTATTTCACAAAAGGAGACAATACATATAAAGTAATTATTCAAGATGATCGTTGTGATTATGCTCCAGAAGTTATACAAGAAATAGGTTATGTAGACATAGGAGTAAGTGCTTTTAAAGTAGATGGCGATAAAACAATAAGATATAACCCTACACCTATAACAAAGTATATAGATGAAGGAAGTATGAAAGAATCTGAAAATTCAGTACCAATAACACCAAGCGAGATGGAACAATTTGAACAACAATTAAACGAAGGCTTGGAAGAACTTGAAGAAGCCATTGCGAGTATAGATGTAGATACAAGTTATGCTAGAGAAATGGGAGATTATGCAAAAGAACAAGGTGACTACTCTAAAGAACAAGGAGATAGTGCTAAAGAAATTGTAGATACCTATACTGAAACAATAAGTGCTATGCAGACAGACATAAGAACTAATACATCTAATATATCAGCAAACACTACAAGTATAAACAATTTAACAACAAGAGTAGGACAAAATGAAACTGATATATCAAATATTAATAATAACTTATCTAATTATTCATTAATAACTGAAACAGGCTCACAATTAGTACTTGAATTAAATACTACAAACTATAAAATAAAAGCCATATTAAAGGACAAAAATGGAAATACGATAAATACATCAAACGAGATAGATTTACCTGTAGAAAGTGTTGTAGTAAGTGGTAGTTATGATTCAACAACAAAAGAAGTAGTATTAGTATTGCAAAGTGGAACCGAAATAAGATTTAGTGTAGCTGATTTAGTAAGTGGTTTACAAAGTGAAATTACTTCATCAAATAAATTAGCAAGTGATTTAGTAGACGATACATCAAGCTCTAATAAATTTGTAACAAGTGCAGAAAAGACTACATGGAACAATAAAAGTGACTTTAGTGGTAATTATAATGACTTAACAAATAAACCTACAATACCAACAACATTAAGCCAATTAACAGATGATAGTACACATAGATTAGTAAGTGATACAGAAAAAGCAACATGGAATAGCAAAATAGACCAAACAGCATTAACAGATTATGTAAAGAATACTGATTATGCAACTGATAGCAAAGGTGGAGTAATTAAAGTAAACCCAAGTTATAAAATATTATTATCTAATGGAATATTAGTTGCAACACCTTTAACATATCAAGAATATACAAGTGCTGGAAATTATGCTTTTATTTCAAAAGGAACATTAGAGAATGTAATAGCAGGAAAAGAACTTGTAAATAAAACTTATGTTGATGACTTAGTAGGAGATATAGAAACTATATTAACAACTTTAGATGTTGGGAGTGGTGTATAATGTCAGTGGCTAGTAGAATACAAGAAATAGAAACACATATAGGAGATATATACAACACTTTAGAAGTTGGTGGAACAGATTTAACAGACTTAAACAAAAACATTGTAAATATAAATTCAAGTTTAAAAGATAGATATAAATATTTCTTAAACAATGGTGTAGAAGTAATATGGAATAATTGGGAAAAAGTAATAGGAGAGGGTACTGAGTTTACATTAGAAAATACAATACAAGCTCCTATGAAAATAAATTTAAAAGGTAATACTTATCAAAAGAGTACTACTGGGAAGAATTTATTAAATATATTCCTATCGACAACACCATCTACATCAAATGGAATTACTTATACAAAAAATGCAGATGGAACTGTTACAGCAAATGGAACAACTACTGGCATAAGTTATTATAATATTCCCCAGCAAGAATTACCAGCAGGAAGTTATATATTGAATGGATGCCCTAGTGGTTATGGGAATAATGTTTCCCTTATTTCAAAATATGGTAGTAGTTATCAAATTGATAGAGGTTCAGGAAGTAGTGTATTTACAATTTCTGAACCAACTACGCCAACAGAATTTTATATAGAAATTAGACAAGTTGGATTGACATTAAATAATGTTGTATTTAAACCAATGATTAGGCTATCAAGCATAACTGATGATACCTACGAACCATATACAAATGGAGCATCACCTAACCCTGATTACCCACAAGATATACACGTAGTTAGTGGAGATAATACTATTGAAGTAGTGGGTAAGAATTTATTTGATAAAGATAATGCAAAGCACTATTCAACTAATGGAAGCGGTAACACTACTACAACTACACAATTTAATTCGACTGATTATATTCCTTGTAATAGTGGAGATAGTTTTACAATAAGTGGTATTCCAACAACAACAAGTGATTATAATTTTAAAGTAGTATTTTTTGATAGCAACAAAAACTATATTTCAAGACCAATTGCACAAATGGGAACGATTAATGTTAAAGGTAGTTATTCGACAACTGCACCAACTAATGCAAAATATGTAATGGCACAATTTTATAACACTATGAAAGAAGAACAACTAGAAAAAGGAACATATACTTCATACGAACCATATCAAAACCAAAGTTATAGTGTTAATTTAGGAAATATAGAACTATGTAAAATAGGTGATTATCAAGATAGCATAGTAAAAGACAATGGTAAATGGTATTTAGAAAAGCAGATAGGTAAACACATAATAACTGATAGTGATATTTATTTAATTAGTTCATATTGGTATAGCACTTACGGGCAATATGGGGCAGGTATTCCAAAGACAAATTTAGGTTTACCTGATACTACAACTAATAGGAAAAGTTTATGTAATGTGTCTAATAAAATAGATGGGCAAACTAATATTGCTGATAATACATATATATTTAATGCAAATGCTAACTATGTGTTTTTCTTTGGTAGTAGTTTTGATACAAAAGAACACGCAAACGAAAAACTTGTAGGTGCAGAAGTATATTTTAATTTAGATACACCACCAACAACAGAAATAACAGACACTACATTAATAAGTCAATTAGAAGCTATTAAGTATTCTTATGATGACCAAACTAATATAAGTCAAGTAAACAACGATATGCCTTTCAAATTAGAGGTTACAGCTTTAAAGAATATATAAGGAGGATAAGGTAATGAATGAAAAATACATTGAGGAAAAATTCAAACATACCGAAGAAAAACTTGATGAACATGATAAACGTATCAATGAATTAGAAAAAACTTATATAATCATGCAGAAGATGGATTTAAGAGTTAGTAATATTGAAAAGTCTGTGGGAACAATAAACAACAAGTTAGACGAGCAGAGTGAAAACAAAGGTAAAAAATGGGATAAACTAATAGATTATATTTTCTACTTTGTAATAGCTATTCTATTAGGTTTATTAGTAGCAAAATTAGGGTTAAAATAAAAAGGAGATGATTTTATGGAAAAAGTTAAAAAGATAGCAAAGTACGTTTTAAATGTACTTGCTATCATCAATGCCTTAATTATTGGAATCGCACCTATTTGGGGGTACAATGCTGACAAAATAACAAACACAATAGCTGTTGTTATAGCAGTAATAAGTACTTACCTTTTAGGGCAAAAATTTACAAAGGAGATGAAGAAATAATGACATACGAGGAATTTAAAAACAAATATAATGGTAAATGGGTAGACTTTGATAAATACTACGGGGCGCAATGTTGGGATCTAGCGCAATACTATTTCACAGAGTGTTTAGGTTTACCAAGTTCTGTATTAAGTGGATGTGGTTTAGTAAGCAATATGTTATATCAACCTAAAAGAGCAGAGTTAGATAAGTATTTTGATGAAGTAGATACTCGTGATATGCACCCAGGTGATGTTTGTATTTGGGAATATGGACATATAGCAATGTTTGACCATTGGGATGGTAGAAGTTGCTGGTATTTTTCACAAAATTACCCATTAAATAGTAATTCACATTTACAAGCTATACCAGAATCAGATGTACACGCATTTAGACTAAAAAGAGCAAAAGAAGTAACACCAAACGTAGAAAGAGATAAATATAAAAACCAAATTGAAGTAAAAGTAGATAACTTACGAGTAAGAGAAGAAGCAAGTTTAAATGGTAATGTTTTAGGCTATGCTAAAATAGGTTTTTATAACTTCTATGAAACAAAAGATAGCGATGGTTATAAATGGTATAAAATAGCTGATAGTCAATGGGTAGCTAGTAAAGATGAGTGGGTTGCAGTATACCCAGCAGAACAACACCAAAATGATTATATCAATTTACCTGACTGGATTGATGAAAGATGTATATTTGATATTAATACAAAAGAAATGTTACCACAAACACTAAAACCTGCCAAATTCAATGGTTTAAGCTATAAAGTATATAGTTATGTAGATGAATTTGCTGAGATAGAAACAAGAGATTATGGTAGAGTATTAGTTAAAGTTACAGGAGCTACACCGATAACACATGAACCACAATATAAAAATGGTAATTATTAATATCTTGACTAAAAACTAAATATATTATATATTTAATTTGAAAGGAGAGAGAAAAATGGAAGAAAAAAGTTTAGCTTGGGAACTTTTACAAGATAGTAAAAAAGCTAATAAAAGACAATTTATTGTTATTTTAGTAATATTAGCTATGTGGTTTGTAACGATAGGTTATTTAGTCTATACTTTAAATGACATAGGGGCTGTGGAAGAAACCACGACACAACAAGTAGAACAAGAAAATGAAAGTGGTAATAATAATTTTATTGGTAGCAATGGAGATATAAGTAATGGCGAAACAAAAAATAAAGCAAACAAAAACGACAAAAACTAAATACCGTAAATCGCAAACAACAAAAGATAAACATGGTCGTAGAAGATGTAAAACTTGTCAAAGGTATATTTAATGTTAAAAATAGAATTTACTAATGATGAAATAGATTATATAAAATCTAAAATACATTTTACTTCCATACAAGAAAGAATAATAAATTATAGGCTTGAAGAATATTCAATAACTAAAATGGCAATGTTAGAAAATTGTAGTGAATCAACAATAAGTAGAGAAATAAGTAAAATTAAGAAAAAAATAAAAAAGGTAATTTGATTATTGCCTTTTTTTGTGGTATAATTAATGTGTTCAATAAGCAATTAGAGTATTATATTTCTGTGCATTACAAGGCTTATTGAACGTAAAAACTTGTAGTGTATAGAAATATGATACTCTTTTTGCATTTAAAGGAGGAATTATATGTTTGAACAAGTAGAAGTAAATAGTGAAAGGTGGTTTGATTTAACAAATTTAAAAAATGAAATATGGAAGGATATAAAAGGCTATGAAAGTTTATATCAAATATCTAATTATGGAAGATTAAAAAGCTTAATAAAAAAAGAAAAAATTATTATTATAAAATTAATTCATGACAAAAAAAATTATCTTAATTATACTCTACATAAAAATGGTAGAACAAAAAGTGAAAAAATTCACAGATTAGTAGCAGAAGCATTTATACCTAATTCTGAAAATAAACCACAAATAAATCATATTAATGGAATAAAAACTGATAATAGAGTTTGTAATTTAGAGTGGTGTACTAATAGTGAAAATCAAATACATGCTTATAAAAATGGCTTAGAAAAGCCGAGATTTAAAAGAAAAGTAAAACAATATGATTTAAATGGTAATTATATCAATAGCTATGAATACATATTAGATGCAAAAAAAGTTTTAAATATAGATAATTCAAGTATATCTGCTGTTTGTAGAGGAAAAAGAAAAACAGCAGGTGGTTATATATGGAAATATGCAGATGACAATAATTAGACAAGAACTTAAATATTTTAAGTTCTTTTTTTATGCCATAATTTAGACATGAAAGGAGATAATATCACTTATTAGATTTGTTTAAAACACATTTTGAAAAGTATTAAGAATATTATCACTTTCTTTTTTTATAGGAGGATAATATGTATAACAATTATATGCCTAACTTTCCTAATGGAATAAATCAGCCTAATATAGACCAAAACTATCTTAATATGATAGAAAAAGAAAAAGAACGATTAGACAAAATGAAAGAACAATATGTAAATAGGTTTCAACAACCTCAACAACCTACTTTAAATCAGACAATACAAGTAGCACCTACACCTCAAAATATAGGTTTAAAATATGTAAATTCGGTAAATGATGTTCAGAAAGAATTAACTATGGTAGATACACCATTTATAACTAATGATTATTCTACTTTGTTTATAAAAAATGCTAAAGGAGAAATAAGAACATTTACTTTACAAGAGGTTATTCCTAAAGATGAAAGAGATGAAATTATAAAACAATTACAAAAAGAAAATGAAGAATTGAAAGGTATGATAGAAAATGCAAAATCAAGCAATGCAGATGATGTTAAACCAATTGAAGATGAGAAACCCACAAATGTTTCAAATGTTCGAACAAGCAAAGCAAAACCAAAGTAATCCTATGGGATTAATACAACAAATAACAAGTAATTTTACACCACAGCAAAGTGAACAATTTTTTCAACAAGCAAGACAAATGGGCTTTTCTGAAGAAATATTAAACCAAGTTCAAAATGGTATCAACACTAAATAGTGTTTGATATAGATAAATTTATAGAAAGGAGATATGCTATTTATCTGCATATCTCCATATGTAACCGCCTGCAGTAGGTTTTATACCTCTACAACACAATGAAATGTTGCCGCTACAAATATGAAGTTGTCTCTCTATGTCCATTGTACTATTCCACATTTGTATGAAATTGTTATTCAAGTCATATTGTAAAACTTTTTTACAATTATGATAATTTGATATCTTAGGTTTTGTGATTTTGGTTTTATATCCTACTGGTCTTCTAGGGGCAAAATATTTGTCTAAATTTTCCTTTTGTGTACACCATTCAAGATTATCTACACAATTGTTTAATTTGTTTTCATCTTTATGGTTAATACAAGGCAAATCATCAGGATTATCTATAAATGCTTTTGCTACCAACCTATGTACTCTGTATTTCTTTTTTATACCATTATTTAACAAACTAACATAATGGTAACCTCTAGTTACCCAACCTTTTAAAATTTTACCTTTATTATTTTTAACATTTCCTAGATTACTTATTTGATAATTTTCGAAATTTTCTATATTTTCCCATATTTCTTGCATATAAACCTCCATAAAAAATAGGCTTATATGAATACCGAAGTTATTTATTGTCGAGATAAGTCGCTTCGATACTCATATAAACCTATTGATAAAAAATGACTTATTCGACATATTAAGTATAACATAGTATGAAGAAAAAGTAAAGTTATAGGTTTAAATTTAACGAGAGGAGGAAAAATATTTATGAATGGAAGCACAGGAATTCAGCCAACTGTAGAATTAGCTACAACAAATGGAGGTAATGGTTTTGCTTATCCAGTAATGCCTTATAACTATGGAAACAATGGTTTTGGTTTTGGAGATAGTGGAATTTTAGGATTATTACTATTTGCTATGATATTCAGTAATGGTGGATGGGGTGGATTTGGTAACAACGGATGGAATAATGTTGCTACTACTGATTATGTAAGTTCAGAATTTACTCAAAGAGATGTAAACAACGGATTTATGAACCTATCTACTCAAGTATCAAATGGATTTAGTGATAATGCAACTAATATCTGCAATTTAAGAAGTGATGTTTTAACTGGTAATATGGGTGTAGTAAATGCTATACAAGATTCTAAATATAGCGATTTAATCAATGCGAAAGACACTCAAAGAGATATATTACTACAAACTACACAACTTGAAAACCAAGCTGGTATGAATGCTTTAACAATGCAAGGAAAATTAGACGAGTGTTGCTGTAGTTTAAGAGCACAAGGAATTGAAAATACTCAAAAAATAATTGATGTATTAACTACTAATACTATTGATGATTTACGTTCCCAAGTAAATGACTTAAAGAACACAATAACTGCTAATGGTATTGGAACAAGCATTGTTAACCAAGTTAGACCATTTCCTATTCCAGCATACCCAGTATCAAGCCCTTATGTAGGTTTATACAATGGATATGGATTTAATAATGGATTCTATGGAAATACAATTTATTAATAGTAAGAGGTCGTAAGACTAACCTTTATGGAACTTGCTAATTGATAAGGGCATTTATGTCCTAACCAAGAGAATAGGCAAGACTTATTCTCTTTTATTTTAAAAATGGTATAAAATGTATCAAAAATGCACAAAATAAGTGATTTTAAGAGATATTTTCTCTCAAAATGCACTAAAAATCATAAAAATTGTGCAAAATTATTGAAAGGAGAAAAATATGTTTAATGTATATAATATCAACGAACAAACAATAGCACCAGGAGAAGCTATTATTCTTGATGGAGTAAACTTTTCACCAAAATGTGGATGTAGAAATACTAATAATTTTATTGGCACTGGAGTTTATAGAATAAGTGCTAGTGTAAATTCAACTCCAACGGTAGCAGGACAAATAATATGGAATTTAACTGCTGATAATGTTGTTGTACCAGGTGGAACTATACAAACTCCAGGGACTACAATAGGAACTTATGAAAATGGTAGTACAGAAGTTATTATACCAGTAGAGGGTAGAACTTCTATTCAAATTGTAAATAACTCTGCAAACCCTGTAACTATACCAGCTAGAGGAGTTTCTTTAGTAGCAAGAAGAGTTGCTTAACATGAATAATAATGTATTAAATAATTTGGCTTTATTACTTCAAGGGTTAAGTTTAGAAATATTGTTTAGAGATTATAACAATACTGACTTAATGCAAGAATTACAAAGGCAAGATAATGAGTATTTTGAAAAGATTATAAAAAATCAAGAAGAAATACTAAATATCCTTAAAGAAAGGAGGACTTCTGATGGAAAATAAAATAATAGAAGAAACTGATAAATATATCAAACAAATAATGGAACAAGGTATAGGAGAAAATAACAACTTAGAACATCTTAATAAACTTGTAGAAACACAAAAAGACGCATATAAAATCAAATGTATAAAGGAGGATGAAGAAATGTACGGAGAATATGGAAACTACGGAAGAGGTAGACAACCAGGATATGACTCTTATGGAAGATATAGTGATAACTATGGAAGAAGAGGATATGATAGAAAATATCGTGGTTACGATCATTTAGATAGAATGTATGGAGATTATGATAGATATACACAAAGTAGAGAAAACTATGGTGCTGGAGAAGAAAGTGATAAATCATATCATTATATGGTAAAATCTCTAGGAGAATTTATGAAATATCTATTTGAAGAAGCAGAAACACCTCAACAAAAGCAAATGTTAAGAGAAACAATACAAGAATCAATGATGTAAAATGTATGAGTATTATAATGCAAATCCAATGAATAGAAACATCTCGGATTGTGTGGTGAGAGCCTTGTCTGTACTTACTGATAGAAGTTGGAGAGAAGTTTATGATGAACTAACAGACTTAGCTGGAGATGTAGCTATGATGTTTGATAGAGTTGAATTTGTAGAAGATTATTTAGATGATAGATATAATAGAGAGTGCCATTATGCAAAAACTGTTGGAGAATTTGCAAAAGAACACCCTTATGGTAAATATGCTGTGACAATGGATTCTCATATTACAGCTCTGGTTAACGGAAAAATCGTAGACACATTTAATCCTGAAAATCGAGTGATGAGGTGTGCATGGAGAATATATTAAGAGCTTTACAGCTCTTTTTTTGTAAAGTAAAAAAAATTTAATTTAGGGTATTGACAATTATATGGCTATATGGTAATATGGTATTGTAACGAGGAGGATGAAGAAAGATGAAATTAAAAAATTTGGTTAAGGTTATTTTGATATTCGCAATTATAGGAATAATAATTTATGAATTTATTGATATTGCAAATTCAAGAATTAATAAAATTGAAAATGGCGAAATGACTTTAGTAAATCAAAATCAAATGGATAGATAAGGGGGTGATTGAATGGCAAGATTATCAAAAAACTATTATAGAACAGCAAAGGGAGAAAAAAAGCTTAATTGTTATGGTGTAAAAATATCAAAAGAAATAGTAAAACAAGCAGGACTAGAAGATAAACAAATAAATGTATATGCAAAAGGTAAACAAATAATAATAGAGGAGAAATAATATGGAAAAAGTTTTAATAGATATAAGAGAAGAAAATGACCAAATAAGATGTATTTTTAGATTAAAAGATTTAGTAACAATAGATGAATTATTAGACAAATTATGTGAATTAGATAGCGATAAAGCAAGAGCAGAAGAAGAACTTGAAGATTTAAAAGAAAATGTAAGAGATAACTACATAAGAGTAAGATATGAAGACCAGGTATTTTAAGGAGGATTTATGATTTATTATACTTTAGAAAAAAATAATGGTAAATGGGTAGTTTGGAAGAATAGTGAAAGAGAAAGATCATGTGGAAGTACAAGTGTGTTTAAATCAGAAAAGAAAAAGAATTGTGAAGCATATTGTAGAGAAAACAATATAAATATTCAAAAAAATAAATTACACTCAAAAATAGCAAACAGAGTGTGGTTTTAGGAGGTATTATGGGAAAAGCTATTTTAAGCCCTTTAGAGCAACGAAACGAATTAACCAATAAAATATACGAATATTTAATAAACAATGCTCTAGGGTACGAAAAACGAGTAAAATCAGCTATAATTATGAAAGAGTTTAATATAACAGGCAATAAAACGTTTAGAGATTATATAAAAAGAATAAGAGATGAATATAAATTAATTATATGTAGTGAAGCAGGGAAAAAAGGTGGATACTGGGTAGGAACTAATCAAGATGAAGTATATCTTACCCTATCACACCTATATAAAAGAGCTATGAGGATATTAAAAACATATTCAAAAATAAAAAAGAAAGCTAAATTAGATGGGCAATACACATTAAAATTAGAAGAATATCAAAACGAATTAATAGAGGAAGTAAACTCTATTTTCAAAAAATAAAATGTTGACTTGTAGTCAATTTATGACATAATATTATTAAGGAGGTAAGAGAAATGTATAAAATAAAGAACAAGATAAAATTTGATAATCAAGAAAAGACTGCTGAAAGTATTGGAATATCTAAATATACGTTAAGTAGAATATTAAATGGAAAACAAGCAACTTCTAAAGTTATTGCTTATTGTATAGTAAAATATTACAATTCAGAATCAGAAATTGAAGATTATTTTATCAAAGAGGAGAAATAAATGAATTGCGAACGTAAATTTAAAGGAGTATGGATACCAAAAGAAATATGGTTAAATAAAGAGTTAACACCTATGGAAAAACTTTATATAGTGGAAATAGACAGCCTTGATGATGAAGAAACAGGATGTTTTGCTAGTAATAAACATTTTGAAACAATATTTGGGCAAAAGAGTGCTAATGTATCAAGAACAATAGGAAACCTAAAAGAAAAAAGATGGATAGAAATAGAATACGAGAGAAAAGGAAAGGAAATAATAAAAAGGACTATAAGAATAAAAAGACCACCTTATCCAAATAGGTACTATCAAAATGATAATAGGGTACTATCAAAAAGATATGAGGGGTACTATCAAAATGATAAAGAGAGTAATACATATCTTAGTAATACAATAGAGAATAATAAATATATTGTCGAGCAGATAATACTTTATTTAAATGGTAAAGCCGATAAACATTATAAATCTACTACACCAAAGACTATACGAGAAATAAATGCTCGACTTAAAGAGGGCTTTACTATTAATGATTTTAAAGCTGTTATTGATACAAAATGTGATGAGTGGCTAAATGATAAAAAAATGAATCAGTATTTAAGACCTGATACATTATTTGGAACAAAGTTTGAAAGTTACTTAAATCAAAAACAAAGAGTAAAAACAACAAGAGATATAAACATAGATATAAAAGATTTTTAGGAGGTATTATGAGTAAAGAAGAATTTGTAAAAGGCTTAAAATTTTTACTTGTAGCTTATAACAAAGAATTTACACAAGAACAGGCTGAAGTGTGGTATAAGTTTTTTAAGGATGAAGATTTTGAATTATATAGAACTGCAATTAAAAATTTAATATCAAAAGAAGAATATATGCCAAGCATAGCAAAAGTAAAAAATGAAATAGCTAAGCTTAAAACATCAGAAATACCAAGTGCAGAAGATGAGTGGAACGAAGTTTTAAATACAATAAGAAAATTTGGAAGTTATAGACAAAAAGAGGCTTTGGAAAATTTAAAACCTTATACAGCATATATTGTTAAACATATAGGATACTTAAATATTTGTAGAGCAGAAGAACAGACATGGAATAAAAAAGAATTTGTAGGAGAATATAATGCTCTTAAAGATAGAGAAGTAGAGATGTTACAAATAGGTACTAATAATTTAAAAATGTTAGGAGTAAGCAATGACTAAACAAGAAGTAATTAATTTTATGAAAAAAATAAAAGCTAATTATTCAGACTTTCCAATGGAAGATTATGTAATAAATGAGTGGTATGATAGATTAAAGCCTTATGATGTAGATGATGTATATTTAAAATTAGACCAACATTTAAAAGGAGAAAGATGTCAAGAAAAACCAAAGATACATTACATAACTAAATATCTTAAATATCCAAGCGAAAAAGGTAAAAGTGTAGATGATTATTTAGTAGACTGCAACTTATGTCACAAAACTATGAAATACTCAGAATATAACGATCATTATGAAAAATGCTCATCAATAAATTATTTAAGAAGAAAAATAGGGGAAGTAAGTTATGAAGAATTAGAAGATTTATATAACAGAGATAGAGTAACATACGAAAAAGTGTATTTAAAATATAGTGGAGGTAAAAATGGGTAATTTAACAATAAAACAAGCTAAGACACAAGCAGAATATTATTTAAAATTAAAAGTAAAATGTAAATGTGGGCATAGTGTAATAATGCCTAAATGGGTAGATAAACAAATATGTGACTGGTGTGGTAATTATGTATTTAAAGATAAGAAAACAGAAGATTTATACAGAATAAAAGAAAAGATAAATAAGTGTTGATATAATAAAACAAATGTGTTATAATTAGGTAAAGGAGAGATGAAGAAATGGAAAATTTAAATTTTAGAACATTAAAAGAAAACGAAATAAGTTGTAGGGTAGGAACTATAAACGAAAATGGCTTAAGTTTACTATTATACAAAGACGCAAGAGTTGACATGGATATACTTGATGAAACAGTAGGAGCTTATAATTGGAAAAAAGAATACTTAAGAGATAATGCTAATTGTAAAGTATCAATATGGGATGATGAAAAAAAAGAGTGGATAAGTAAAGAAGATACAGGAACAGAATCTAACACTGAAAAAGAAAAAGGTTTAGCAAGTGATAGTTTTAAAAGAGCTTGTGTAAATTGGGGAATAGGTAGAAGTTTATATACAGCTCCATTTATATACATATCAAAAGAAAATTGCAATATACAAAAAAATGACAAAGGTAAATATGTGACAAAAGATAGTTTTCATGTAGAAAAAATAAAATATAACGATAAAAAAGAAATTATAGCACTAGCAATAAAAAATCAGCACAATAAAAGAGTATTTTTAATGAAACCACAGGAGGTAAAAAATGAAGATAACAAATAAATTAGGACTTCCTGATATGTTACAAAGAGCAGTAGAAAGAGAATACACTTACAAAGATAAAAGATATTCAATAACTTCTATGTTAGAAACTGATAGAGCTTTAATGCTTAAAAGAAGATATAACGATATTATAGAACAAGATGTATCAGAGTGTATATGGATGTTATTTGGAACAGTTACACACTATGCTTTAGAAACAGGAATAGAACTAAAAGAAAATGAATATGTAGAATATCACTTAGAACACACTTTTGAAAATGGTTATACTTTAAGTGGAATAATAGACCATATATACGATTATATAGATGATTATAAAACAACTTCTGTGTGGAGTGTTATTTATAAAAGCAATTACGATCATTGGAAAAAGCAATTACAAATGGGAGCATACTTATTTTATAAAAAAACAGGTATATGGAAAGATAAAGGAAGAATAATAGCTATACTTAAAGACTGGAATAAAAAAGATAGTGAATTGAAACAAGATTATCCTAAACTACCTGTAGAAGTGATAGAATTTGATTTAGGAACACCTGAAGAAATAGAAGAGTGGATTATAAAAAGATTTGAAAAAATAATGATATTAGAGAAACTAAGCGATTTTAAATTACCTATGTGTAGCATGGAAGAAAGATTTAATAAGGGCGATAAATATGCAGTAAAGAAAAAAGCAAATAAAACAGCTACTAAAATACATGATACAAAAGAAGAAGCAGAAGAACACTTAAAGAATTTAGAATCTAAATATCCAGGAATATATGAAATAGAATTAAGAAAAGGCGAAGATAGTAAGTGTTTAAACTATTGTAGTTGTAATAAAGTATGCCCTTACTATTTAGAAACATACGATAAAGATATAAAGGAAATATCAGAAGAATTGCAAAAAGAAACTGATAAGATTGTGAGTGAATTATGATAGACCAAAGAAATACAAAAGCCTACAAGTTAGAAAAAGAGAATAGAGAGCTTAAAAATGAAATAAAAGCTTTAATAGAGTTATGTAATAAATATGAAGAAGAACATAATACAACATTTAAACTATGGACTATGAAAATGGAAGAAATGCCAAATTATGAAGAAAGTATTAGTTTAAAGCAAAGAAACGAAAAGGCAATAGAATATTTATTAAATAATAAATTATATTGTTTTAAATATGATGATGAGGAATTATTTGAAATAACAACTGATAAGAAAGCAAAAGACGATTTATTAAATATACTACAAGGAGCTGATAAAGAGTGAAAAGAAGTAAGTGGTTTGGTTTATGGAACAATAGTAAAGAACATTATATGATATCACAACCGATAAAATTAGAAGAAATAAAACAATTTGTAGATGATGATAGTTTTAGAATTATTGTTAAAAAGAATAAATTTTATGAAAAAGATGGAACAAGACCTTATTATAATTTTGCAATAGGAAATTGTTATGCAAGTGCTTATAATAAAATAACAAGCAAAAAAATGCAATATGATGATTTAGAAGAAGAAATAAAAAATATGAGTGATGTTAAAATAAGAAATTGGTTATGGCAAAAAGGAAAAAGGTTATACACAACAGATGAAGCACAATATATTATGCACAGGTCGTTAGAAGATGGAAATAGAGGTTATCATGTAGGTGATACTTTAATAGATGATTATGTTGTTGAAGATTTAGATGAAATATTATAGGTAGGAAGTGAAAGTAATGAGTGAAGAAGAATTAGAAAAAGAAAATGAAATATTAAAACATAGACTTAATGATATTATATTTGATGATGCTAATGATGATGTTGAATTAGGAGCAAGATATTTAAGAAAAATAGGTTATATAGGATTTGATGAAGAAAGAAAAGTATATTTGAATAAGCATAATAAAGAACCATTTTGGCAAAATGATGAAAGAGAAAAAAATTATTATATAAAAGATGAAGAATTAGATGATTATACAAAACAATTAGAGTGTAAATTACAACAAAAAGAAAACATAATAAAAGAAGTTAGAGAATATGCAAATACTGATAAAAATTGTGTTCCAAAACATATAAAAGATTATATTAATAATTTATTAGATAAGGAAGTGAATAAGTAATGAATGCAAAAGAAATGTTTGAAGAGTTAGGTATGGAACGAGAAGAAGTAGTCGGTAAGATATCATATCATTTTAAAGATGATATGGAGTATCCTTATGGAATGTATGCTTATGTAGATTTTGATTTATTAAAAAGAGAATATCATACTAATATGGTAAATTGTGATGAAGAAATTCAAAAAGCCATAAATAAACAAGTAAAAGAATTAAAATGGAAAGCAGATTAGGAGGGTAATATGAAAGTAATAGATTTATTAAATAAAATAGCAAATGGGGAAGAAGTACCTAAAAAAGTAAAATACAAAAATTTTTATTGGGAATATAGAGAAGAAGAAAAAGATTACAAAGATAACGAAGGTGATTATGTGTTTGGCTGTTCTAATTATGATATAACAGAAATGCTTAATACTGAAGTAGAAATCTTAGAAGAAAATAAAATACCTGAAAAATGGAATGATTTATCATTTACTACAATGAGAAAAAAAGAAGATAGTATTGATGATGATATTCAAAAATTAAAAGGGTATATTGAAACAATTATGAGAACACAAAATCAAGTTATAGATTATCTTAAAAGCAAAGGAGATGAATAAGAGATGTTTGGTAAAAAAGAATTAGAAAATAGGATAAAAGAACTTGAAGAAAAAAATCAAAAATTAGAACAAGAAAATCAAAAATTAAGTGAAAGTTATGGAAAATCAGTATCAAAACAATATTTAGAAAGAATAGATACATTAAATAACAGAATAGAAGAATTAAATAATGATAAAAATCATTTTAAAGAAGAAAGAGATAATGCTATAAAAGAAAAAGAAAATATCACAACTGAAATGTCAGAATTAAAAAGAAAATATGATTTAACAAATGAAAATTGGAATAATCAAAATCAAGTAATAGAAAATATGCAAACTCAAATAAATGTAAGTCAAAAAGTAAATGAAGAATTAAGAGAAAAAATAGAACAGTTACAAAAAGAAATAAAAGAAAAAGATATAGAAATAGAAGCATATAAAAATGCAATTCAAAATATATCAGTTAATTTTAATGGAACAATTAAAAACACACCAAAGAAATTAAACAAAAGCAAAGGAGAATAAGTATGAATAAATATTATCATAGAATAAATAATTTAGATATTGCATTAGAAGAAACAAATCATAAATATATTATGATTAATCAATGGTCGAAAGATAATTCTTATAAATGGGGAATAGCGAGTTTTGAATATAATGATGAATATGATTATTATGAATTAGTAAGTTGTGGAGATAGATTAAAAAATAATTTAATTGATTGGTATGATTTTGGTTGTTTGGTTAAATTAGGATATAAATGGATAGAAGAAGATTGTTTTAAATATGATTCAGAAAGCAAAGGAGAATAAGTGAAAAATAGAGAAAAAGAGATAAATTATCTTATATATTTAAAATCAGAGCTTATAAAACAAACTAAAAAAGAGATTAAAGAACTTCAGGTAGAAAAGAAAATGTTAGAGGGGTATAAGAAGTTGGAAAAGAGGAGAAAAAAATGATCATAGTAGGAATAATAAGTTTTTTTATAATATTTATGTTAGGATTTATAATTAGTTATTTTTTAATAAGTGGAGAAGGAGAAGATAAATAATGAATATAGAAACAAAAAATAGTATGGTATTTATATTTGATGGTAAATACTATGTAGGAATATCAAAAAAGAAAAAAGATGGAAGTTATGAAAGTGCTTACTTTCCAATAGAATTTAATAAAGATGTAGAAATAGAAAACAAAACATTGATAAGTATTAAAAATGCTTGGCTTAGTTTTTACAAATGGGAATATGATGGTAAAAAAGGTACTAAATTCTTTATAAAGTGTACTGAATATGAATTGGTACAAGGAAAGCAAGAACAAAGCTCAGAAGAACCTAAAAATAGCTTAAATGATGATGTATTCAAAGACTTTGGAGAAAATATAGAGATAGATAATGATTCTCTACCATTTTAAGGAGATAGTATGACAAAAAGATTAGAAGAATATTATGAGATTATAAAAAATTACATAAATAAACATGGTTATTCTCCAACTATAAGAGAAATAGGCGAGTTAGCTGGTACAACTTCATCAGCTACTCCTATGGTTATGGTAAGAAAATTAAAAAAATTAGGATATATAGAATATGAGAAAGGTAAAAGCAGAACAATAAGGTGTTTAAAATGATAGGTTATCCTAAAGAATTAGCAAATTATTGTTGGACTTTAGACCCTAATAAAAAATATAAAATAGAAGAATATAAAGAAAAAAGAGGTTTAAATGCAAATGCTTACTTTCATTTATTAGTAAATAAACTAGCTAGATATTATAATTTATCTGATGAAGAAATGAAAATAAAAATGAATTTAGACTATGGAACAATAGCAACTGATGGAGATAAAGTAATAGGTAGTAAGTTTCCTAAAGGAACTGATACATCAGGAATATACGATTATATGAAATGGATAAAAGAAGATAACGGATGGGACTGTTATATTTATTACAAAAGAACAAGTAAATTAAATACAAAAGAATTTTCACAACTATTAGAGGGTGTAGTACAAGAGTGCAGGGATGTAGGTATTGAAACTAAAGAAGATATTGAAATAAAAAAACTAATGGAAGAATATGAGGAAAAATATGGTAGAAATTAAAATGTTATCTAATGAAAAAAATATGTTACTAAGAGTATTAGAAAACTATGAAAATTATTTGTATAAAGATAAAAAAAGAACTCCAGAATATATAAAAATAGAACAGAAAAAGCTTGAAATAATAAGAGAAAGACTAAATGGCAAAAAGCCTGTATATCATTTAGAAAAAGCATTAGGAATAACAGATTTTGGGTTAGGTGATGAAGAATGATTGCAATGTGTATATTATTAATTTTAAACTTAATAGCTATAATACTATTAGAGTTAGAATTAGCAAGGATAAAAGATGAAAAGCATAATTCAGATAAATAAAGAGTGTTGGAAATGTAAAACTACATTA
>Ga0326513_10000455_pt1 | contig 34803 bp, 44 predicted proteins | sample 2_2465_0518_D_FD_203654 | JGI IMG/M metagenome (GOLD analysis project Ga0326513, IMG submission 203654) | Bovine rumen microbial communities from UC Davis, California, United States - 2_2465_0518 | ecosystem: Host-associated > Mammals > Digestive system > Stomach > Rumen | place: USA...
TGCTTTTGCCTTCTTCAAGGATTTCGGATGTACCCGTATCAGAACATCCTCCTTGTACTTTCTGAATGCGAAGCCTAGAAACTTGAAGTTCTCCCGGGATGTTATCCGGGTCACTCGGCTCTTTTCCCGGTTCACTTTTAGCTTCAGTTTTCCTTCGAGAAAGCGTATGCTGCTTTCCAACAGCCGTTCTGCAGCCCGCTGGCTTTTGCAAAGAAGAACGATGTCGTCGGCATACCGGATGACCGGCACGCCTCTCCTCTCGTATTCCTTGTCAAACTCATGAAGGTAAATATTCGCTAACAGTGGGGATAGCGGGCCGCCCTGCGGGCTTCCCTCCTCCGTGGCAATCCTGATTCCGTTTTCCATGACTCCGCTTTTCAGAAATTTCTTAATCAGCTGGATTACTCGTTCGTCTGTTACTTCTTTTCTCAACAGATTCAACAGCTTTTCATGGTTCAACGTATCGAAATACTTGCTCAGATCCAGTTCTACCGCCCATTCGTAGTCGTCGAATACATATCCTCTGATTTTGAGGATTGCGTCCTGTGCGCTTCGTCCGGGCCTGTATCCATAGCTCCCCTCTGAGAAGATCGGTTCCCATATCGGAGCAAGTATCTGCGAGATTGCCTGCTGTACAATCCGGTCGATGACCGCTGGTATCCCTAGCTTCCTTACCCCGCCATCCGGCTTCGGGATCTCTTTCCGCCTTACCGGCTGAGGTTTGTACTTTCCGCTTTGGATACTCTCTGTCAGTTCCTTCCCGTGTTTCTTGAGCCATGGGAGCGCCTCCTCTACGGTCATGCCGTCTACTCCCGGTGCTCCTTTGTTCGCCTTGACTCTCTTGTAGGCCCTGTTCATGTTATCCCTGAACAGAATCCTTTCCAACAGTCTTGGCTCCCTGACTTCCGTTTCTCCAGCTTCCGGTCGGACAGCACTCTGCGCTCCTGCATACTCTTTGCATTCCGTGCTATCCCTTTGCAGGCAGCCGCCTTCTCCGGCGTTTTCTGCTTTCTCCATGCTGTCCTCCTTTCTCCGGTTAATCCGGACTGCATTACTTCGGCCCTTCCCATTCCTGGTACTATGGTCTCAGCTGACTCCTGCGCGTTCAGCGTGGCTTTCTTTATATGACCACGGTTACCCCTTTCAGGGCGTTCCGCGCAGGCCTCCCCGGGTACCACACGTTTCTTTCCCTCCATCTACCTGCCACATTTACCCCGCATGATTCCGTGTAGCTATTGGGCTTTGACTTGTACTGGAGCCTTACCCTCATGCAGACCCTTATATGTGGTTCCTTTTCGTCAGGCCAGAGGTTTGCCCGTGGTTAGTCTGCTCCCACATCCGGCTTCCTTCAGATTCCACCTCGCGATGGACACCCTTGCCTTCGGCTGTACCCTTCCCACTACCGGGCGGGTTCGGGACTTTCACCCATTAGAAACGTGCGCCGCCGGGCACACAGCAAAAAAGAAAGCGCCGTGTTTCCACGACGCCGTCTTTTTGAATTAGTTAAATATCCATGGACTAAATTTATCATTCTTTGAATTTTTCTTAACTTGGTCATATAGTTCCTTGCTTCCGAATTTAACTGTGAACATTCCCAGTCTGCTCTGGAATTTACAAGTTAAATCCTCGTCCTTGGTTTTTGTTTCCTTCTTCCGAAATATCTTCATAATGTCCTCAAATTTAATCATGGTTTTAAACCTCCTTTCATTATAGACTATGTTCATTGTGCGAGGGCAAAAAGAAAGCGCCGTGTTTCCACGACGCCGTCTTTTTGTTCTTTTTATCTGTCTCTGAAGTAGGCGTCAATCCAATCCTCATCTCCGTTTTCCTTCGTATCAACCAGCGAGATAAACATTCCGTCCTCAGGGTCTGATTCAATATTAGCTTCCCTTGCATTGGGATGTGCGGCCAGAAATTCAGAAATCTTTTTCATTGCCTGAATTCCGGTCAAATCCCAAAACTGTTCTTCGTTATCCCAGTCCTTTTCGTCTTCGATCCATTTCACAGTTTCAACCATGTATACTTTGTTAGTCATAGCTAACACCTCCTTCATTAAGATCCATGTTCATCGTGCGAGAGTAAAAAAGAAGTCCGCGTTTTACGGACTTCCATTTTGAATAAATCCTTTATACTTCTACAATCTTAACCATATACTTCATAATCAGCTGTGCAATAGAATTGTCATTTTGCCATTTTTTCCAGTCAAGTTTATGCTTCATTGAATCCATGCAAATCATCGTATTCAAAATAACTGTTTTCACCTCGTCTTTCGTTCCGCCATTCCAGATTACAGAATGAGCCAGCTTTGCCGCTCTTTCCGTAATAATCCTATGCCGCATTTCCGTAAACTTTGGATCAAAATTCTCCATTTTGTACTTCTTCAGAATTTCCTTGTATTCTTCTTCGCTTACAACCTCCTTTCTCATCTCCAGCAGTTCCTTCCAGTTCGCCATCTGCTTTTCGTTCATGTTTTAGGCCTCCTTCATAATAATAGGATTTACTCCCATTAATACACATGTTCGACGTGCGTATTGTATACTGTATACTGCGGAAGACCGAAAAAAAAATAAGAGACCATGCAGATGGTCTCTGTGAGGTTTTTATTCTGTACACTCGTTAAATTGCCAGTCCAATAGCCTTTCACGAATATAAATCACCGTATCGTGATCGGACTTCTTCTGCTGATAATTTTCGACTACTGCGTTCCAGATTTTGTTCCTCAATTCTTCCAATTCCATAAGGCTCTTATTTTTCTCCGTTAATTCCTCTTTCGAAATGATACAAAGCTTTTTCATCAACATTTTACTTTTCTCCTTTCTTATTAGGATTTCTCCTTCATTAAGATCCATGTTCATCGTGCGTGCTGTATACTGTATCCATTAAAAAGCCAAAAAGATACCGTGTTTTTGACACAGCTCTATCTATTAAAGGTGTTTTTCAGACGAGTCATATTTGATCAAATATAAGTCGTTCTAAAAGCATCCTCTTATTACGAAAGGAGGATGTTGACATGAATATCCAGGATCTGTACAATCTAATTGAATCGCACCTTGACAGCAGCATAGAACATGAATCAAGCACACAAATGAAGCGCATTAAATTGCCCATTCCAGAAGAATTCGGAGGCGGCCTTGCTACAGGCAACACACTTGAAGACGCCGTCCGTAACCTAATTGCCCGTCTCGGTATCAAACCTGCTGCTCAAACTCCGACGTTCGAAGCCTGTGCCGACAGTTGGATGAATATCAAGAAAGGGCAAATGAAGTCCCCTTCTACGATCGCAGATTACGAAAGAATTCTTCGTACACATATAAAGCCATTTTTCCAAGGAAAGAAAATCGATGAGATTACACCTGACGATATTCAGATGTTCTTTAACTCGATTATGTCACTTTCTAAGTCCTACTCCTCTCAATCTCGTTCCATTTTGAAAGGGATCTTTGAGAGGGCTGACCGTAATGGTTACCTCAAGAAGAACCCAATGCAGTATACCTACGAATGCAGCCGTAAAACAGGCAAAAAGGTAGTCCTTCAGGATGACAATCTTTTAACTGTAATCTCTCAGCTCGAGGATCTAAAATCGTCCTCCACAGACATCCGCGACTATCTGTACGTCTGTTTTCTATGTTTTACAGCTCTTCGTCGCGGTGAAATCCTTGGACTTCGATGGAAGGACATTAATTTTGAAAAACACGAGATCATCGTCCGTAACAATGTTACCTTTCCGGATGGCCAAAACGAACCCGTAGTTGTCTCTCCTAAAGACGAAAGCTTTGGTATCGTCCACCTGAACAGTCTCTTGGAAGAGCGTATTCTCCCATATAAGGGACGTCTTGAAGAATATCTGCTTCCTTATAGCAATAGTGAACCTACGAACCCTATGACCAAGAGCATGTTTACAAAGCTCTGGTCAAGATGTAAAAAGAAGGTTGATCTAAAGGGCGCAACCTCCCACTCCTTCCGGGCCTCCTACGCTTCTATGATGAATGCTCACTGCGATCACATAGATCCAAAGGCCCTGCAGGGAGCGCTTCGCCACAAAACCCCAGATCTGGCAATTAAAGTCTACACGAAGCCGAATGATAACAAAACGAGGCTGGCCGAAAAAGAATACGACGAGTACCTACGTGAGAAAATAGCTAACTAATTTTGGCAAAAAAGAAGACGCCGTGCTTTTAAAGCGCGACGCCTGCTTTTTCATTTGTTATTCATTATTTTCGCCAGTTCACAATACTCGTCACTCGATAAACCGTATTTCTTGTGGTTCAGTGTTAAATCTGCTGCTTCCGCAATTGTCCGCGGTTTATAAGCCATTTTCGTATAGCTCATTCCCGCTTGTTTCCTTGCCTCACCTCTACCATTTACCATAGCCATCCTTAATGATTGTTCAAGTGTCATTTTTGTGACCTCCTTTCATTAAGAGCCGTGTTTTAAATGCGAGAAAAAGAAAAAGGCCTGTACGGCCTTACTTTGACGCATAGTCCAAAGCTTGTTCGTACAGGACCTTATCTTTGTAGGCTTCAAATGATTCATTCATCCTCAAAAATTCCTGTTCCAGTAAACGTAGTTTTTTCTCATTTTGTAAAGCCTGTATACCAAGTATTATTGCAGTTTTATGGTTTTTACAAAAATTAGCCATTTTACCAGTAGTAGACTTTAATTTTTCGTTTGACATTATTATTCACCTCCTTCATTAAGAAGCATGTTTATGATGCGATGCATAAATATCCGTGACCATTTCGACCACTGGTAAATCACTCAAACCTATTGAAAAATGAGGCTTAGAGACTCGTTCATTTTAAGCAAAAATGACCAACCATCGAATTTATAGACTTCAGGACTCCCTAAAAGAACAAAAGAAAAATCCCGGAGGCCTTGATCTTAAAGACTTCCGGGATCGTACACCATTAGGGACTCGAACCCTAGACACCCTGATTAAGAGTCAGGAAATATCCATCCAAACTGCATAAAAGGAGGTAAATATTCATGTTCTATGCATAAAACCTTGAAAATCAAGATGCCTATGCGATTAAGAAAATGACCATTCCTCCAAAAGGTATCTGGAAAGCCCGAGCCATTGCCCCAAGAGCTACCAAGTCTTAGTATACCAAATTATGGCTCCTCTTGTAAACTTCCATTTTGATTGAAAAGAAGTTCAGCTTCTCTTCTTTTTAGATCCATTGTAACCCGCTTCCTGAATTCTTCTTCGCCAATTTCACTCCATCCGTCATCAGTGTCAGCGAAATATCTGTTTACGTCGATCCGAATTCCATCAGGCGAAATGATGTGCAAATACTCTTTTGTATCAAAATCGCCATTCTTCCGGTCTGTCAGATACTCTCTTGTATGAACCTCCCATTTCTTTTCTGTCGGCCAGTACGGAAACGTTATTGGCTCGCAGTAATCCTTCAGAATATCCTTCGTACCGCCCACGCTGTAGGTAAGACCGCTGTCCTCATCTATGCAGAAGTAATCGTATATGTTGTCGTAAGTGACACTTCCGTCCGGATGAATATCACGGAACAGCGAGCCCATTCTTTTGTTCTGGTACACCTTTGTTCTGTCTTCCCCGTCAAATGAGTATTTCCATTCTTCTTCTGATCCTTCAATTGGAGTCAGCGGGAGGCTGTTCATCAGCCGAATCAGAATATTTTTCGTGAATCCGAAGCTCATTCCGGAGTGTCCGTCTTCCATAAGACATTTATAAGCTTTCAATGCGCTTTGATAGCAGGCGCATCCGTAATCCCATTCGTCGTCCTTGTAGTACGGGTTTTCTTTATAGCAGGCCAGTCTTACCTCGTTTTCTGCCCATTCACTCATGCTCATGATTATTCTCCTTTCAGACTAGTCCCAGTTCTTTGCAAATATCCATCGGCTGGTTCTCAATCCATTTAAAGTTCCGTTCCGCTTCACTCCATTTGTATCCGAACACGTGATGATACTTTCCGTCCGTACCCTGGACGGCCACCTGAAGCCCCTTCCTCGGTTTCGTAGCGTGCCAGTCCTTCCTCTCTCTGGCAGCGGGCATGTCGACGGATTCGCACTGCACATACGAAATATCCCCGCATTTCTTCGTGTTTGAATACCAGTTCCAGTGATCGCTGATGCGGAAACTTTTCTCAGGCTTTCCATAATAGCTGATCTGCTTTTCGGTTCCAACAGGAATCAGATACCTTGAAATATCTTTGTTGCAGCTTCCGACAAGCTCGTACTTCCCGATGAGAATTTTCTGCAAATCCATCAGGAATTTCTCGCAGGCTTCCAGATCCTTCTCCTTTATTAGAACACCCATATCCTTAGAAATATCATACATTCCGCTTTCAGCTTCCTTGATGGCATTCTCCTGTAACCGCATCTTGAATTCCCGCATTTTCTTTGTCATGATCCATGCTCTCCTTTCGATCGTCACACATTTAAACCTCCGGATAAATCTTTTTCGGCTCTCCAAGGCCGATCCTGACAGTAATCTCTCCCTTTTCCAGATCGATATACATTCCGGTTTTCCACTGAAAGTTATTGCAGCTGATGCCCGCTTCTTCGGCTGCTTCCGCAAGGATCCTTTCCGGAGCATAATCCACCCAGATGCTACGCCATTCGTATGGGGATTCGGCCGTCATGATTTTCTCTGCCAGGATTTCTTCGAATCTTTCCAACGCTCCATTCTTCGGTGGCTCGTTCATCGTGTCAGCCAGAATTCCAGCAAAAATACTAACCAGATCGCCTCCGCGGTTATCATGATGGGCCGTGCCATCCGCTCTCTCTGCCCACCAGTGAGCAGCTGCCCGCGCCATAGCTTCAGGCACTTCGTTACGAGTTTTTGTCACATTCTTAAATTCATTCATATTTTTGCCCTCCTAAAAAAATAATAGAGGAAGGCATATTACCTTCCTCCTCATTTACATCCATGTTTTTCATGCGGGCAAAAAAAAGAAGTCCGTGTTTTTAGGACTTCTTTTTAGTTTAATCAGTCAATCATTTTTTATAGTAGTATTCTCTCGACATCACCCTCCTAAGTGTAATAGTGTTCATTCTGATTTGCCACGGCACCATTATTGGCCATAAACCTACATACAATACTGTGTATAGGAAATTCCGGTATCTTACAAAATACCAAAATCCCGGGTGATATAGTTTTAGTCCTTCATTTAAGCTATATTCCCAAAATTCGCCGTACTTCTTATATACCTGTCTTTCCCACATTCCGGTTGCAATTATTCCGACAACAAAATAGGCCGTCAAATATCCAACAATACCAAAATACACGTAGAAAATTGATTCCGTCATTTTTCATACCTCCTTCAATAGAAGGTATGTTCTTGGTGCGAAAAAAAGAGAGCCCAAGTCTTTTAGACCTGAGCTCAAGATTTTTCTTTTCGCCTCAAAGGCCTTCTTTCATAAACCATCTCCTTTCTTCCTCTAAAATATCTATGTAAAGAGGCCTCTCCTCCTCATTTATAGGTGTGTTTTTCGTGCGCGTTTTGCCGTTTTCATTCCTGATAATCCACGTAACAGCATAGTTCTGCCCCGTCAACTTCATACTCAACCAGGTGCCCATTACCTCGAACAAGGATTCCGTTCGGATGTTCTGCGGCAAAATCCATAACCTTCTTCATCACTTCTTTAAGATTTAGAGGAGATTCCTGAAGAATCGGATAAATGTCGCATTCATCATCGTTTAAAAAATCACACTTTTCGATCACGAATTCATACATTGCTTTGTTTCTCCTTATTCCATGGCTTCAATATCATCAAACAACGCCGGAAGCTTCAGTTTGCACTCATTGAGGAGCGGAATCATAACTTCCAGCATCTGAGGATGTGGTTTTCCATGCTCGCCAGCAGCCCTGAGCTTAAATATCTCACGCCATTCGCGCATGTTCGTGTATACAACGATCTCTGTTTTTAAACTATGCGGAAGTACAGAACGAGCCTCCTCTGGTGTTGCGCCAAGTTCCAGCATGTCGAGATAATCCTGTTCCGAAGTCAGGCAATCGTCGTACCATTTAGCATATCTTTTATGCAGATTTGTGACACCGTCCATAATAAACTTGCTGGCTTCTTCGTCAAAAGGATCGCGTAATGCCCTTATGCAAAGGTCTTTTTCTTCCTTAGGAATTGAGTCATAGAAACAAGGCTCTATAACTGTGATTTCATTTCCGAACTTGTCTTTGCTATAGTTACAGTAACGTGTGGATTCCTGAGCAAAACTGCAGATTCTGTGACGAACAAACTCGTGACTGATGCCCCTATCGACAATAAACTTTACTTTCATAGAAGCATGCTCAAGCATCGCATCATGACCATTATTAACCATAGTTCTAACAAATTTCTCTCCGGTTTCCTCGGTCATAGAAGCGTTACTTAAGTAGCAGGTTCTCCCAGACTCTTCAATATCTCGGTAGATACTCTCCGCAGTCTTCGGATCATCCAGGTCGGGCTTCATAATCTGATAATGTGCACGAATAATATTCATTTTGATTTCTCCTTCATCATTTTATTCTTCTTTTTAAACCTGCATTTAAAGTATTATTTAAGTTATTTATCCCACTTCACTGCCCTTTTTGTTTTTGACATAAATGATTGAATCACCATTTTCAAGCCAGAATCGTATCCCGTTTGGTATGCTAACCCAATCTTTTCCTTCTACCACAAACGGGAAACAAATGTTATCAACATACATATCACCCGCAGGACGCCAATCTGAAACTTTGGTTTGAGTAAGTGTAAACTGTGATTTTGCGTAATCAGCCAATTCGCCTAATGTCATTCTATTTCACCGCCTGTCTTCCGTTTCTGGATTCATAAACCACCGAATATAACTATCTTCGCATTCTGGGCATATGTATTGGTCTGCTCGCTCAGACCATTCGGCATCCTTTTTCCAGGGTAAAAGTCTTATACTGGCATATAGCGTCCTATGTGTGATCCATCCGTATCCTTTCGTTATCTCTTTACCGCATCTGTCGCAAAACGTTTTAGTCATTCCACTTCACCTCCTGTTTAATTACCATATAATGACTTCTTTCCGCATTTGGTGCAAACATAGTAGTCCATGCCACACAAAATTCTGTCTATTGGGTTTGCAACAACGTAATCATGCAAACAAAATATTCGCTTTAGCAACTTTATCATTCCCGCTTCACCGCCTTTTCTGCTTTATTGTGTTATTTTATCTATTCCAAACAACGAATATCAAACCGTGCGCTCCTGCTTCCTTTTGAAAGTCTTTAAGCAATCGCGCTCCGAGTTTTCTCCATCTGGCTTTCTTATAGGATTTTCGGTAAAACCACCACTTAACGGTCCCGTCTTCAGCTATTTTAATAACCACAGCGGCGCTCCTTTTCTGAATCCCAAGTAAAAATGATATATTGACAAATTTCCCACAGGTTGTCTAACGTAATATTTTCATTACCTTTCCAATTGCAATCTTGTTGCATGATTTCTCGCCATTCTCTATAAGACGTTCCTTCATCAAGACGGCATAAACCATTCTCGATTAAATGTTCAAGATTACTCATTAATGCCTCCATTTTTCTTAATTGTAATTAACACCGTACACAGCAATTTCCGGTTTTCCATCTTCTCCAATAATATAGTATGGACTCAGGCCCATTTGATAAGCGCTAAACGTTGCTAAATAGCAGACCATTGTCTTTGGGTCATAGTATACTGCCGTTTGTTGGCCTATATTTTTCATTATCGTTTCGACTTCAACCAAACCATATGATACATTTCGCTCTATGCCATTTGGATCTGTTACTTTGGTACATCCGGCCAGAACGACAATAAGAAGCATAAGCATTGTTAGCAGAACGGCTTTCTTAACTTTATCTTTTTGCAAATTCATTCCTCCTTTGACAAGCGAAGCTTTACGTACTTCACCAATTTGTGCGTCTGATCTAACATCCCCCATGGCCAAAAAACAACGCCGAAAATATCAGCAAGCGACCATTTCTTGTTTTTCACCTCCTTCGTGCGATACATAGACAAATTGGCTCCAAAGGATGCAATAACATAGATTAACGCCACCAGATACCAAACGATCCATCCGATAATTCCAGCTACTACATAGTTAAATACAAAGCCTTCAACATAATGCGCCGTCATTTCCTGAATCATGGTCTTTTCTCCTTTTCGATAAAAAATAGAAGAGGATTATGTCGTACGTCCGCACGTACAATTATCGATAGATCGCGGGTCTATCATTACATGTCCTCTTCATTACTAAGTATGTTTTCTATGCGTGGCTTACAAAAAAATGAAGAGGAGTATGCCGTACGTCCGCACGTACAATTATCGATAGAACGCGGGTCTATCCTTGCGAGGTCCTCTTCATTATTAAGTATGTTTTTTGTGCGTGGCTTGCGAAAAAAAAGAGAGAACGTTTTGTTCTCTCGAATTTTCAAGCTTTAGTCAAATATCAGCTGATTTGTCTTTTCTTTCCACACTTCATATAATTGCTTAGGATTTGCGGCGTCAAATTCATGGACTACTCCATTTTTGTCTTTATATTTCATCATACAATGAATGACGTCAGTAGCTTCCTTTGGATTATACTTCCATATTATTGATTCGACTCTCTCTATCAACTCCTTCATTTCTTCATATTGCTTCTCATGCATTTCTTCAAGTTCTTTCTCTCCCTTCTTTTTTATGTCTTCCATAGCCATCATGTGTCTCCGCTCTTCGTCCAATGCTTTTTTCGCTATTTCGTCAAGTTTCCTCTTTGCTTCTTCTTCCTGTCTCTTTGCTTCCGCCTTCTGTTTTTTCATCATCGGATACAAAATAGCCCCTGCAATCGCAAATCCCACAATTGTCAAAACAACTTTATAATTCATGGCATAGAGCCTCCTTTCATTATAAAGTATGTTTATAATGCGAAAAAAAAAAAAGAAAGATAGAGTCTTTTAAACTCTATCCTCATTTTTCAAGTTCGTTCTGTAATGCGCCCCCAAGGAAAAACCATGTCCGTTTCATTAAAGCACTTTGCCCAGCCATGCACATCTCGAGCAACAACTATTCCGTGATTAAGAAATTTCTCCACGGTGAATATTCGCGTCGAAACGGCTACCAGTCCTGTTTCAGTAAATTTATCACCAACGCTTAGTTTTCCAATCTGTTTCATCATTAAAACCTCCTCCTTTCACTATAGACCATGTTCTAAATGCGTTTTCTAAAAATCCCTCCCGGGAAATTTTTACCTTTCGCGAATCAAGCTTGTTCGCCGCTTCTCACTTCTTTCGAAACGAAAAAATAAAAGCCCATGTTCCTCTTGCGAGGAGCACAGGCTTAAATCAAATGAAAGGCGGCGACCCCTCTGTCGTTTTGTCCGCACCCGCCGATGCTTTGCACGCAATAATAAAGCAAAGGACTTCTCCGACTTCCATTTTGATTCAATTAATAAGGATACCTCATGTTCGGATACATGGAATAGTGACCGCTCTGGCGCATGCCTTCGTTGTAGCCACGACTGTACCCGTCACTGTAGCTCATGCCGCTCTGATGCATCATGTTCTCGTTCTCCCGAGCCTGACGCATTCCTTCGTTGTATCCCTGGCTGTAGCCTTCTGCGTAGCTCTGTCCACCTTCACGGCTGACGAAACGTCCGTTCATGGCGCGGCCACGGCGTCCGCTCATGCCTTCCATTTCCTCGCCATCCTCTTCGTATTCCTTGGCGTTCATCATGCCTTCCACGGCCAGCTGATCCTTCAGCCCGCTCATCAGGCACTTATACAGCTCGGCGTCCTTGTCGGTGAACTCGCTCTTGTTCGCGTAAGCGGCATCCAGCTTCTCGACCTCTTCCTTGGCAACCCTTTTGAGATTCTTGAATTCCATCGTCTTTCGCCTCCTTACGCCAGTCTCGTTACTTCTACGTTAAGATTCCTGAGGTTAAGCGCCGGAGCAGGAGTCGTTGCAGGATATCGTTTACTTCCCGTATAGGGCTTGCGGAATTCTTTTACGCTGGCGATCGCCTTGTCCAAAGACATGAATATCCTCCTTAAATGGCAAATAAATAGGTAGGTGGTAATCTGTGTTAAAGTGTTATTTAAAGCTGTGTCTTATTAAGCATATACAGCACCTTTGCTATAAAATTGCCGAACATTTCACCGCACAGCTTAATAACGTCAGGACTATATTTGTATAGCCTTTCACCAAGGTATCCTGCCTCTGCGGAATCCGGGTCAGTTCCGCAAAGCATTTCTAAAATGCAAGACACGCAACGAACGGATTCGTGTCCCCAGTCTTTCATCTCGATATTTAACTCGTCAGGGCCGTAAACTAAAAACGATCCATATACTATATTCCCGAGATTTGTCCCATAAAGTGCATCCATATGTGTTTTAAGCCCTGATATGTACATATCTGCGCCAATGGCTGTTGCTTTCACCGCTTCTATATCCGTATTTTTGCTGTTAAGCATGGGCGAAGCAATTGTCGCTGGGTCTGTCGTATTCAGTCCATTCGTATGCCCATCAATCATTAGAGTTATATCGTCCTGTTCGGCTATCACAGCATCTCGAATGAATTGCGTTTCGATTTCTGAAAAAGGACTTTCCCCTCTGTAATTATATGCTCCCGGTGTTATATATGTTGATTCTTCGTCATATTTACTCCACGCAGATGTCGAAAAATTGCGATTAAGATTTACCCCGTTTTCATTCTGCCGTTTATTTTGATCCCATCCCCAAGGATTTGCCATTGGGATAACTGTGAACTTTACATAATTACGAAGAAATGTCAAAACGGGGTTATCGTTTGCGTGCTCCAACAAGTCTTTAACCAGATAATAAAGTCCATATGTTGATGATTTTTCGTGCCCATGTATAGATGTAACGATAAAAACGTGAGGAAGGTTCTTTCCGCTTCGGGCTTGATAAGGAGGATTAAGCGTATACTTGTACATCACTGGCCCACCAGCATATATCGCCCCGAGCTCCGTTTCCGTTATATATCCATTAGACTGTGCAGGAAGCGCTCGCCACAACGCTTGGCTGTCGGCGTAACTTGTATTTTGCCCGAATCCTGTTGCGTCAATATGCTGACCGATATAGCTAATTGCCGGGGCAAAGTCAAACACAACATTTCGTGCTTTATAATCTGCTGGGTAATAATCGTCAATTTTGATTTTTAAATTTACTTCTACATGATCCAAAATCGAAATGTCATTGCATTTCACCGAAGTGTCTGTGTATCGGAACCCAACGCGCAAGTATGTGGTCGGTGTTGTTATATCGATTCCGCTTGTATTCCATGTTCTATAGATAAAGGCATCGTTGTCATAAACACGGTACTGCATTTGCACAAGTCCTGTGCTATCTGGTCTAATATATCCACCTTGTACAGATATCGGTGCATCCAAAACTACAGCAGTATTATTTTTATTCCAATTTCCTGAGGAGCTAATAAACCCAAACAACCATCTGAGTTGTCTAGGATCAGTGATTGTAACGAAAGATATTTTGTTTTTAATATCTGTAATGTCTTCTTCGAACCTAGCGGCATCATCTTGTAACTGCAGTATTTTCTCACCTGCATCCTCAAAATAATAACTATGTTCCAGATGCGGCGATGATGTAATTGTAGCGTTAATAATTAAATATCCATCATCAGATGCTTTTATATTTACATCTACAACGTTTGCATCTGATGGTGACACCGAACGTAAAATATATTCGCTGTCCACGAAAGCCCACAGCCTTGCATTTCCACCACCAGTACCTGTTAACTTAAAGACATCTCCCGCTTTACATTGGACAATCACATAACTCCATGAAGCATTTGGATTGGGGGTTGTATCAACGACATTCCCTATACCCACATTTGTGGTAATATTTGCGCCAACAACAAACGACGTTATCTCTTCGGTTGTGAACGCAAGATTATGCAATCGAGTTCCAATCTTTGTTACTGTCTCCACTGATGGGGCATTACGATAACAAACGCCGCCCGATTTTTTATCATTTATAACGAGATAGGCCGCATTTTCGTAACCAATTTCAAGTCTATAATCTGTAAGTGTTATATTTGCACCCGTGCTATAAAGTCTATTCCCATCTGTATCAACAATGGCATAAACTCTATAAACGCCGTTACCGCCGACAGCATTAAGCACGAAGACATCCTTATAACGACATTGTACAACCGCACAACGCCATTCCGTATTTGCCACCTTTGCATTGATATCAATTGTAGTTCCGTTTGCGGCGATATATGCGTTGTCAGTAAACTCAATTAACGGGTTACCAACAATAGAGAAAATTTCTTTGCCTTGGTTGTCAATTGCGCTCTTTAACTCAGATACATCATCGCTCAACTGAGTATACTCACCAGGTATAGAGGCTCTTGCGGCGGCGGCCGCCTGAGCAACAGCCTCTTCTGTGCTTGTTCCCTGCTCCTGAATATTTTCTAATACGGTTGCTCCAGCCGAAGTAATCGCTGCAACCCTGGACGCTGTTGTGCTGTCTGCAAGGGCATCAATGCCGACGTATCCGTCCGTACCCTTGACTTTTACTTGTGAACTCTTAATCGTTACTGGCATATTGCACGCTCCTCTGTTCTTTTTATCCTAATACTGCGCCCAGCGTCCGAAGAATATTCAGCGCTTCCGCAAGCCCAATTTGCACACAGTTGGTGCCGATCTGGATCGTACTTCCAACCGAAATGTCCGTAGTAGCCTGATACAACTGCATCCCATTCATAAAGAAATACCCCTCGGAAATTGCGGAGACAGCTTTCATGACCCCGTTTACGACATTTACCTTCGGCGAAATATCCGCCAGTCCGTCTGTGTACTTTTTGGTGACAAGATCATTGTCATTCTCCACGGACGCGGGATTATCCGTCGTTCCGGCACTGACTTTTCCTGCGAAATGACCGTTGCCATCCCAGTCAAGTGTATAAGCGTTCGAACGCTGAACGTTACTCTGTCCGTTCCCGACGATTTCCGCATAAATATCATCCGAATCTTCCAGATTGTATCTTCCCGAGACATGCTGACTGTTTCCGGACGCGATCGTCCCCCTGCCCTCCGCGTGCGAAGCCATCCCGTTGGCTGTCGTAGAATATCCTTCTGCGAAGGACCCAACGCCACTCGATGAGTTCACCACGGTGATCGTAGACGTTCCGCTTTTATAGCTGAAGTTTTTTATCTTTGCGGATCCGCTGCCGGTTCCGATGACTACTGCAAGCTTTGTGAACTCATTTGTCAGCTTATTGGCAGACCATAGCGAGGAAGTATATCCGGATCCAGCGTTATCGTTAATCGCGTTGCTTCCAGGCTCGCCGCGATCTCCCTTCTCGCCTTTTTCTCCGGGATCCCCTTTGTCGCCTTTATCTCCCTTTGGCCCTTGGATACCCTGCGGTCCCTGAATACCGGTTTCCCCTTTATCGCCTTTATCTCCCTTTTCGCCTTGAGGGCCTCGAACGCCTTGCTTTCCTTGAGGTCCCTGCGGACCCTGAATACCGGAATCCCCTTTGTCGCCTTTATCTCCCTTTTCTCCTCGGGGACCAATCGGAACGCCTATCGTCAGATGCCTGTCAGAGTATTCTGCGGTGGCTTCCGATCCGGATGGGAGTGTTACCGCCGAGGCATCCATTTCTTTGATGTCGTCAAGCGCGTCTTCACACCGCTCGGCGGTTTCGCTCAAAGCCGCCATAAGCTGCTCGATCGTTCCCTGCTGCATTGGCGTAGGCTCTTCGTCCGTAATCGAAGCCCGTGATGTGACTGGAATCTCGATCGCGTATTTCGTTTCCCCGTCTGTCATCGAGTCATGCAGATACAGCCAGCACGACACCGTTCCGGCATCCTGAAGAAGCGCGTCGGGGATCGCAACATATCCATCAAGGCCGATCTGTGTAACGGAAGTGTCTGCGCCCTTTTTCGCAAAATGCATCTCAAATGCGTCTGGAAGATCAGGAAAGTCATCAAACTTAAGTACTTGCCCGTAGTCATACTGAAAGACCGCCCTGGTCATAAAGAATCCGTTTTTATGGTAACGTACGTTCACGATATGATTGCTATCGGCCATCTTATTGCACCTCTTCTGTTATTCTTAAACCGGGGCAGTCTTTCTGATTCCTTACCTGACGGTTCCTTGTCCGATGATCTGACCGGCCATTTGCTGTGCCTGCTGAATCTGCTGATCGGAAACCGGACTTCTTGTCTGCTGAAGATACTGAAACACCTGATTTGGATCGTTCTGAATACCCGCCGGAATATCCGGAAAATGTTGTTTCACGAAAGCGACAGGATTAGACATGGCCTGCATAACGGTCATCATCTTTTGCATGGGATTCATTGGAGCCTGCTGTCCTAAAAAAGAAGGCGAAGTTCCCTGCCCCGGAACTCCGCCGCCGAAATACTGTTGGTATAAAGGATTAGGCATTATTATTACCTCCCTTATTCACCGGCTGATTGTTGTTATTTCCATTTTGATTTTTTCGGTTCATCATGGACTCTCTGAGTCCTTTAATCTCCTCCCGGAGACCGTTAATGTCGTCTTTCGTCGCGAATTCACCGGTGGCGCCGCTTGTTCCCTGAAGCACCATGCTGTTCTGCGTCTCCGGCATGGTGTACGGAAGTTTCTGCATGGGATTCGGAATGCCCATAGGACTCCAGCTCTTCAGATAAATCACCGTATCCGTAGAGTCCCACAGCGGAATCGGCTGGTTCGGAGGCAAATCTGCCGGCTTCTGGAAAGCTTTCGCGCCGACCTCACCTTCCACCCACTCCATAAAGTGAACGGTACTTACCGGAGTATAGGAAGCCTGTGGCTGCACAGCCTGATAGTTTGGCACCTGCGCGGCGGCCGTCATTCCGGGGTAACTTGTTGGAAAGAAGTTATATGGATTGTAATAATTAGGCATGAAAATTCGCTCCTTTCATATTCAATTACTACATAGACCAGAAAAAGCTGGGAACCTGATCTCCGGAATCCCAGCTGTCGTAATAGTGTCCGTCAAGAATTGCTACTGCGTGGCTTCCAGTCCCGATGATGTAGGTCCCCCTCGGGTACATGGAGCAGAACATCCGTATGGTTACGCATTCCGGACAGCTTTCGGGCAAAAGAAAAGGCGTGAACCCCATGCGGTAAAGAAATTTTCCCCACACGGAGTCCGCGCTCGGCATATTGCATTCTTCCCTGCCGGTTTCACATAACCGATCGTAAATATCCATCCACGACCGGTTAGTAGCGATGCAGATAGCTCTCACAACGCAATCCAGAACCTCCTTACGGAGAGGATTCGGATTACATTTAATCCACATCCGGTTTCACTTCTTTTTCCTCGTCTTCGTCAGGATCGTCGATCAAGTCAAGGTAAACGTCTTCATCGTTTCCAACAGCGGCCGCATCCGTCAGCCCTTCGCCGATAATATAGGCAATCACGCCGGCCCCGGCCATGATCAGCGCCGTGATCTGAATCGCGACTTCTTCGCTCTTTCCGCACGCGACGATCAGCATTGATACAAATTCAGCCAAAGCAACCCAGAATTTCCGACTCGTCAGTTTACGCTTCCAATCCATAATCTTATCCTCCTTAACCGATATCGGTCTCTTCATCTTCTTTTTCCTCTTTGGAAAGTTCCTTGCCTCTCATCTGAAAATATCCAAGCGCAATCTTCTCGCTGACTGAATTGCCGGTGTATGCCAGCACATTAACCATCGCAATATCATCCACGCCCCGAACAATGACGGCCATCGCCGTTCCGGAATCCGGATTCAGCCATAGCGCAATGACCGACCACAATCTGATAACGCCCCAGAATATCATGACGGCAGAAATCAGTTTTTTAGAAAACTGCACATAGTTTTTGTCAGATGAGGACTTGCTTTTTTGTTTTTTCGATCTGGCGGACATATAGATTCCCCCGGTCAAATTATCTGTCAATTAAATAGTTGGTCATCTCAGTCTGCGAGCTTTTCAATTTGTCGATACTGTTTCCATTGATCTCATGGCTCAAAAGAGCGAGGATTCCACGGCACACGACCTTGTTTCCCTCTTCCATACTCTTAAGCCGCTCGTTATCGTTTCTCAGCTTATTGTCAACGTCCAGTCTCCAACTTTCCAGATCTCCATGCGGTTTTCGCCATTCCCTAATCGTTTTTACTACGTTTCCGATCAGAACGACGAGCCCGCCCAAAGCCAGCAACACAATCAGAAAGCTCTGGATCTGCTCCAGTGTAACCTTATCCATCAACCTCAGCCCCTTCCGATGACGGCACTAATAGCGTCGATCTGTCTCTCAATTTCCTTTAGGGCTGCTTCGATTTTCTCATGATCCTCCGGACTGAGCCCGGCATCCGTCTCATCGGACTGATCGTCGTATTCCAGATAGTTTGACATCATATACCCGGTTTTGCCGTCCCAATGGATTTTGCACCATTGGCCGAAATCCGTCTCTACCTCGACATGGCTCCCAACCGGCACCTTGGCAATAACCGTGCTCACTGTCGTGTTTGATTTTCTCAGGTTAACTGTACTCCCACTGGCCCCGCTAGGCAGAACCACATGCGCTTCCTGCATGACTGTATCCCCTTCCTCTTCTGCAGAATGATTGTAGTCCACGCCTTTGAGATACGCGACGAAATCCCATCCGTTCTTTTCCGTAAGCGCATCCCTGCAAAAGCCGTATTTTGTTCCTTTCGCGTTCAAAACCCATGCCGGGTCTTCGTCCACCAGACCGATGTGGTAATAGTCGTTTAAATCCCCGTTATAGGACGCGCCGCCCGGAAGGAATTTATTCGGCAGGTCGTATCCGTTTTCTCCAGGCGCATGCATCTTAAATGCCGCCATGCCAGGCTTCGCTTCGCTGACAGGAAGAAGCTCGCCAACGATAAACTTCCTGGCAATTGTGTTAGATCCGTGTGGGTAATTTATTCCGTGAAGCTTCTCAAAAGCGTAATCAAACGCCCCCGAGCAGTCTACGCATCCTTCCTTGGCTGCACCCCAGACGTAAGGCCAGTGCTCTTTATACATTTTCTGAAAAAGCTGAATCAGAGAATCGGCCTGCACCATAAAATCACTTCCATTTTGATTTAGTTTTCGTCAGTATCCCATCGCCACAATTTGCAGGGCGCATTGAGCATTTACCTGGTTGTTCTGGTATACCATGCACTGAGAAAGATTGGCTGCTCCGCAGGAAATCGTCTGCAGTGCGCCAAATCCGACCTGCGCGTTATACGCAAAACACGCGAAAACATATTGCTTAAACGGTTCTGGAAAATTCAGTGTTACAGTCTGATTCGCTGGGCAGACATAAGAAAGTGTCTGAACGGTCATGCCTCCTACACGATAAATGCTGCTTCCTTCATTTACGATCCGAGGCTTAACGTTGTACTCTCCTTCCATTCAGCATCCCTCCCTTCAATAATAACTTGTGTACCAATCTTCAATGTCGAGTGTTTCTTTTTCGTCTTGACCGTGTTTTTTCTCAGCCATCTCCTCAAGCTCCTTGTCTTCAGTGACAACCGCTATGAAGCCGATAATCACCACGGCCATAAACATTCCTGCCAACATTCCAGCAATAAACAGTAGCATGGTCCTACCTCCTTATCGTTCAGCCAAAAAACGGCAAAAGAAATATCCGGTGGAATTAGTATGCTTCTACCTTTTCTCACCAGATATGTACTGGTGCGTGTCAGTTGTTTATTAAAGTGTTATTTAAGTAAGCTGTGCATTCGTTCCCCAAGAGAACGATCTGCTTTCTCCCCGTCCAATCCGGGTTTCATATATTATGCCACTTGCGTTGTCGCTCTGTGTTGTAGGAATCAGCGTGAAAATACTTATACAACATCTGTTAGAGCCAAACTCACTTGTCTGAGCATACGCACGATCAACACCAATGTTGTTATAATTATTTGCATTTGTATATTCATCTTGATGTGCATGACCATGTATCAGACCAATCAGTGTTCCCGGGCCACTATATGCACGAAGTCTTTTGATCGTGTTACTTGTCCCGGCAGAAGGATGACAGAAAACCACAATTCCCCATTTTGGGGCATCTTCTTTGCCTTGCAGTTCAAGAGCATTTGCAAACCATGCGTCCTGCGCTTCACCGAATCCAACCGTCGCACCGTTTGTTATCGGGTCAATATATGCGTTCAGCATAATAAAGCGGATTTTGTATGTTTCATTGTCCACATAATAATATCCACCAAACGGTTCAAGTGGGTTCACCGTTTTCTTGTCTGCGCTCACTTTTTGGGTATTGTAAAAATATTCTCCGGGGGTAATAACATCGGCTTGATTATACCACCCATCTTCATGATTGCATTCGTGATTGCCTTTGACGAAAAACATCGGTTTCCCGAATCCATCATAATCCCGCATATACCATGCAAGCATTTTTTCATAATTCTTTTTTGAGATATTGTATGCGCTAATAACATCGCCACAATGAATGCCGAAGTCAATCATCCCACTTTGCAGAACATTGCAAAATGTACTTACCGAAAGCTGCGAATCAAGCCCGGTAATAAGCTCTGTTCTTTCAAGATTAAGAAACTCTCCGTTGCTGTGGGTATCTGTAATAAATGCGAATGAAACCCCATTCACAGAAGCGTTTAATGCAGATGCTGTTGCAAGCCCATTCATTGCAAGCAGTTCGTTTTCGGTTTCTCCAGTACCGCCATTTTGTATGTCAAGAATTTGTTCTTGTAAAGGGTAATCTGTCAATTTGAAAATGTTTATATTCCCAATGTTGTTGCCTCTCTGCATGACATACATTTTCGTAGCATCATCCGGGATTGTAAGCAAATACGTTTTCCGCGAAGCCTCCCCACCATCTTCCCCATATCTTCCTTTAATTATGCCATTTACATCTGTACAGTAAACGTAATAAGGATATGCAGTGGAAACATTGGTCAATGTTATGACCTTATATCTTTCTCCGGGTGAAACAGTAACAATGACATGGGAATAGCCCGTTGAGGTTGTCACGTTGATTGCATCTCCAACAGTTCCATTTACCCCACCAATCGTTACGCTTTCAGGAGTAACGTCTGTTTCTTTACTAATCATTGTGCCGATATTAGCTTGTATCTTTGCTATATCAGTTGTAGTTGTGTAAACATACTTTTTCGTTATGGGCAAGTATGCCCCGTCCGTTTTGTACATAACATACATTTTTGTTGCACCGGAATGGACGAATACGGAATATTCATAATATCCCTCCACGCTTGGTTTGGGGGCAAACCTTGCAATAACATTATCGGAAGAATCAGTTAAGAAAATATAATACGGATATGTGCTTGAAGTGGTTTGATTCAGTTTTACTGTGTATGTATTACCTGCAATTACATTAAGGATAAAATGGTTGTATGATGTTGTAGATGTAACGGTAGCAACACCATCGTTTTCCTTAACGCCACCACGTTCCCAATTTGTAATGGTAATCTGTTCAAGATCAAAGATTGTGTCTTTATCAGCTTCAAAAGCGCTCTTTAATTCACTAAATTCATCATATGTCGGAACCTGAACTTCATTCTCCGGAGTCTCTTTTACCCAAACAACATTGTCATTGGACTCTGGCTGCGTGTCCTGAACTTTCACCAGATTTTCTCTGGCAGAGGCATCTTTCAAAGGGTGCCGAATCGTCTGGACGCCATTTGTAATATCAATATGGTCATACTCTGTACCAATCGTCATAGCCATGGCTCAATCTCTCCCTTATTATTCGTATTTTCAGCCTGCTCAGCCGAGAGGCGTACTGTCCAGGACCGATGCATCCAGAACAAATGTCCCGCCAAAGAAAAGCACAATCTCATTCATGGTATCGCTTGAAATCGCCATAATATCCAGCAAATTTTTAGCACTCTCATTAATCTCCGAAATCAGCTGCTGGCTTTCCTCCAAAATAGCTTCCTTCTGCGTGGTGCCGGCCTCTGTCACAATCGCGATCTGATCTTCCATCGACCGATTGCCGATCACGTTTCCAATGTATTTTCTGTCCTCTGGATCTATGATGATCTGAAAGATGTTAGGAGCCCAGCTATAAATATTATCTGTCGTCTCCTTCAATAAGTCAGGAGCCCAGCTATAAATTTCATCCGTCATCTCGTCCATTTAACCGGCCTCCTTTCTTACATCTGATTCAGATTCACAATCGCCGTCGCCATAATGGTAGCCAAAGCGTACAACTTCTGATTCGTAAAATAGTTGTACATCCGTCGATAAGTCTGAAGAAGACTTGCCCTCACAGCTGAATAATCCTTCTCGTTCATGGCGATAAGAGCTTTCTGTTCATTAGCAAGCTCCCGGATATTTAAAATTTGTTCGTTTCCGGCTTCAGCAACGGCATTCGCTACGTCCTCCGCGGAACCGTCGGATACAATGTCAGCCGAAATATAAGTATTTCCGTTTTTCGCAAAGAAACGGTTCGGTTTCCATATATAGCTTCCGATAATCCCCTGCTCGGCAAGCTCCTCTTCTAATGTTTTTGTTAATTCAGCCATAAGCAGGCTCCTTTCCGTTTCTTAAATATCAGGCTCTGTTTGCAGTCTCAGTAAGGATAACCTCGAACGTCGTTTCGCTTTCCGGTGTACGATCCCCGGTAATAGTCAGTTTTCCGGCTTCTGTCTTCCACTGCAGCACATTAAATGGCGTATCCGAGTTAATGTAAGCAAACATGCAGTAAGTATTTTCCGTAATGGAGGAATCCAGATAAGTTACTGTATTGGATGCCATCGTAATCTGTGCTTTACGAAACGAACTCTTCGACAGCGAATTGGCCACAAACTGCGTCGTGGCAATCCGTGTCGACGAATCTCCGGCCGTTGCTGTTGTAGCGGTCGGAGCGCCTGTAAACGCCGGGCTTTCGTTCTTGGCATAGCTCTGAAGCGCTGCGTAAATTCCTCCGGACTGCATTAAATTGGAAGAATTTTGTGTTGGTTCGGAATCAACCGGGATAACAATATCTCCAACCAATTTGGTTCCGCTGTCGCCGATCTTAACGCTGTGTACTGCGCCTGTTCCGTCTACTCCATCTCTTCCGTTTTGTCCCCAACGGGTAAGACCATAAATGTACGCTTCAGCGTTGCTCTCATAGGTAATAACGGTCTGAGTCCACAGATAGTCCCCAGCACTCATTGTCGGAATGCTCGTAGTCCATCCGTCAGTCGGAGGAGTCGGCACAAAGGCATTACTGGCCATTCGGTAATAATAAATTACGGTTCCTTTGATCTGATCCAGCGGGCCAATTGGTCCTGTGGGACCGTCTTTAACAAAAAATTCGCTGGTTGTCCCATCAGAATATGTGACAACAAATCTCCGCTTCAGCTCGTCCTCAGGATCAACATATGTTGTATCCTGAATAATGGACACAATCCCTCCATGCCCCTGCTGATAAGTTTCAACAACTTCTTTCATCCGATTCCACAGCGCTTCATAAGCCGCAAACGAAGCAATCTTATACTCTGTATCCTGTTGAGGCTGAATCCAGATTTTGTTCTCCGCTTCCGTCGGCTGTGTTTCACTGACTTTTACGATATCATCTACATTGGCAACGGCCCTACGTAAATCTTCAATCGTCTCAGTGGCGTCATCCATGATTCCTTCCACTGCCTCAGCCGCGGCATTTGCACGTTCGGCAGCTTCAATTGCGGTTTCGCCGCTTGTATATCCGTAACAGAGCTCAAGTCCTTTGGCAATCGCTTCCCGCACATCTTTGCCATAGGCGGCATTTCGAACCTGTTTTACATTTTCGATAATTTCCTGACTGACTGCCATGACTTTCGTCCCGTCCTTCCATTTTGATTTACTTTGCGGCTTTCACACGAGTAGTCTTCTTCGCGGGCTTAGCAAAGGTCTTCAGTTTATTCATGGTCTTAGTATCGATCTTCCCGGTCACGTTCAGACCATTCTTTTTCTGGAAGGCTTTCACAGCGCTCACCATTCCGATCGTATACTTTCCATTCGGAGTGATAGTCGATCCGGCCGCTTTCAGCAGCTTCTGAGCTTCCATAACGTCTTTATTCTCGTCCCCATATTTAAGCATGAATTTAATCATAATTAGTTTCCTCCTTATTCCTTAAAACTCTGGTCTGGATAAACCGATGTTAAATTTTCCGTCCGGCTCTGCGTTAATGCTTGACAAATAAGTGTAACCGATGTATTCAATCCGTTCACTGGGACTGGACGAACACCGAATCACACGAGTGTTTTCAGGATTATTGAACATCGTAATAATCTGATTGTAAGAAAACACGGCGTCATTCAGCATGATCCAGATCTTATTCGTAAAAGATGGCTTAGTAATAAGCCCTTTTAGTTCTGTTCCGTCACCAAGAGTAATAATTGGCTGATAAATCTTCGGGTAAGCCCAATCTTCCGGAATCTCCGGAATATCTTCCTGATTCTCGGTTATTTCCTGATTCATATTCTCTTCGTCCATTTTTTGGATTGCTCCCTTCCGATCTATTCTTCTTTATCGATTATCTACAATTAAAAATGTTGCGGTAACTGGTATTCCGTCAGCAGTCATAAGCTTTAACACTTGCCATCTCGGACGGCTTCCGTTAAAAGTCGAACATTGAAGGCTTAACGTATGTCCCTGTACAGCGTTGATAATTTTCGTATTAATCGTGTCGAATTCGCCCTCTAACGCACTTATTTTCCCAGCATTAACATTAATCGCGTAAACATTTTCGGCAATAGCTGTCTTGAATGCACCAACCTGCGTGGTGAAGCTGGGAATCGCTTGAACTCCGCTCTTAAGAGTGGCATAATCATCCGCATCAATCACGCCGTCCGGAAGTTTTTTAGTTACGCCGTCCTCTTTATAGGACAGCGGTTCATTCATCTGGATAAGCCATTTCCCCTGCTTAACGCCAACTTTAGCGGATCCTTTTCCATCATTTCCCCCGCCGGTTAAATTTATGTTTGTAATAGCTTCCTTCCCGAGTTCAACGATACCTGACTCATTACCATCCGCATCTGTGTCCTTGCCGAATGAGCCGACTATATTAGGAGGTAGAACGCCCTTAGTCGCATCTTTAATCAAAGCGCTGGCCGTCTCAGGATCCATATCATCGGTAATTCCTAATTGGGTCACCTTATCCAAAATGTTTGGCAATGTGCTTGGAGTCTTTCCTTTTAATTCAAGAGCCTTCTGTCCGGCACCAATCGTCATCGAGGTGACTGCCGACTGATAGTTCTCATCAAGCTCGAGGAGCTTTCTCCCCGTTGGACTCATTTTCTTATAGCTTTCAAATAACTTCGACATTCCGGGCACTCTCATGCTTGCCGCAAATGTCGCTGCCTGTTTTTGTCCATTCAAGATGGCTGCTGTACGCTCATACACTTCCCCCGGAGTGTCAATATCTGGATCTGAAAGCACTTGCTTAACAATAAGCTGAGAAGTCTGCAGCGCAGGTTTAATACCGACCCCGCCGACAGTCTTCTTCAAAGTTTCGTATTCTTTATTGTTGTACGTCTCGTCCCATATCAGTTTCCAGGCAAGGGCATTCTGTTGCTTTTCCTTAGCTTCAGTGTCGCGATTATCGTCATCATCTGTGATTTTTTTGTTTCCGGCTCCTCTTCCGGCTCCGCCTTTTCCTCTTTTGGATTTGGATGTGGAAGTGGATGTGGAAGTGGATTTTGAACCGTACTCGACGTTCAGAATATCACTCGGAATTCCAGCGTTATAACTATTCTTTTCTGGATGATGCAGATCGTATTTGATACTCAATAATGTACGGTTTACAACATTACTATGTGCATCCGGATTGTACTCATCCAGCTCGGTCATATCTGAAGGAATAGCCAGCCTTATGCAGTCGCCTACAAGATACTTGACAATATCACGATCAACATTGTGCATATCGACAGCGGAAAGATCATAAGACGTGATACCGCCTACATAATTATTCTTAATCCAGTCGCAGGCGTATTTCCAAAGCTTTTCCGGTGTGTCCGCGTTTGAAAATTTTTCAACCTTATAAATGATACCGTACCGTGCAATAGCTTTTTCATAAATATCCTTTGTTACATATCCGGTATTAAGTTCGCTCTCAGAATAAACCTGCGTAATCTGCGGAACGAGAATTCGATTATTATTTCCATGAATATTCGTGGCATAATCCGTGATGTAAACATCTTCGCCCTCTTTTGACCCAACAGGAATCAAAGCGGTAAAGATGTTGTCCACCTCGCTGTTGCTCTGTGCGTCGATAATGTTTTGCGTAATCGCGATTGGCTGGCCGTTTTCAAGATCGCGGCGGAACCACAGCCGGCACCAGTCCAAATACGTTTTCTGATCTGTTGCAGAATATCTTGCGCGAAAAAATCCTCCGAACTGCTTCATAAGCGATTCGATGGCGTTCATCGTCTGTTCTGTTCCGTTGCTGCCATATTTCTCGGATTCGTTATTGATCATCTGTTCGGAGGAAATGGTTTCCGGATAAGCGCCAGGAATATAACCGGGATAAATGCACTTGTCTGTCTCTCCGGATTCCATCATTTGCTGATTATGAACGTCCAGCAAACTTACAATGTACTCTTGAAGAGTTACAGAAGCCCTTTGCGCCTTAGGAACCCCAATTTGAATCGAATCCATCAGGAAGGCTAGGCTTCCTTCACAGTGGACCTTCTTAACTCCAGACATGGTGTTGTCGATGGTCAGAATCCGTCCTCTGAAAATCGTGTCCCCGTCATACTCGACGCGCATGATCGTTCTCATCTGAGCAAGTGCGTGGTAATAGGGATGATTCGGATAAATCGTGAATTCAAACGTGCCGGTTTTGTTAATCTCGCAAGAGACGGTCGGATCTGTTAAAACATTCTCCATATCCGATTCCTGAATAGGAATGGTATAAAGCGTCTTTTCATCCGTTACAAGACGCCCGGCTTCGTAATAATTTTTGATCGTAATTTTATATGTAACGTCACCCATGCTTTACAGTCGAGCCTCCTGATTCCGTTCGTCCGTATAATCCGTATCAAAATTGAATGGATCCCACAGCCAGTCATCCGCGTTTTCGTAAATGGAATAACTGTAAACGTCAAGTACATAGTTGATGGTTACGTGACTGAAATCTTCCCCCGGTTCCAGATTGTTGACCGTAAAACGGCCCTCATAATACCGCGTCGGAATATCTGTCAAAATAACCCGGAGTCTTTTGCCGTGAATAAAGTTCACAATCCGCAGGCGGATCGATTCCCAGTGTTCGTGGTAATTGTCAATAGCAAATTCCCAGCTCCCGCTTCGTGGACCGTAGACTGGTTTTCCGGTAAGGTATTCTGTAAAGTCGATCGGGTCGCCCCGGCCGGGAATCTCGATGAAATTCGTCGAGACCCCGGCTTCGGCGACAACCAATTTGGAAGTCGGAACCAGATGCCATTCCGTCCAGGTATTTTTCACTTCGCTTCCGTCAAGTGTCATGAAATTCAGCGAATGCTGGCCCTCGTATACAGTAGATGAAGACATATCAGTTCCTCCTTCCCGCGTAAAATGCTTTTCTTCCGATGTCGACGTCGACATCGTCGGCAACGCCGCCCGCCAAAACGCCGGTGTCAAGCACCAGCTTCATGTTGGAAATGCTGTTGCCCATTTTTTGTATGTTTTCAAGCATGGCATCCATTCGAGCCATTGTATTCTCCTCGCCGCTTCCATTTTGAACAGACACGGGCGTTGTAAAGGTTCTGGAGACACGGGAATTAATTCCGCTTGTATTCAGTCCGATACCGTAGCTTCGGCCGAACATGTTGCTTAGAGTTCCTTCCCCGGCGGTCACGTTGCTTAGATCAAGCACCGGCCTGATAGTCGGCTGCGTGTCAATGTCCTCCAGCAGCGTAGCACTGAGACCCGCCAGAATTCCCTTTGTTGATTCAATGGTGCTGTTCGCCATGGATTCGCCGGCATCCTCGGCCAGTCCGCTGCTCTTCGTGATTCCGATTGCGAGACCTTCCGAGGCGAATTGGCCAAGGCTCATAAAAACGCGGCTTGGGCTGTGTGAGTCCAGAGCCTCCTTCGCAGCTTCGTATGCGGCGACAGCCATAGCAACAGCCGCGTCGATGACTCCGGACTGCCCGAGGGCAATACCGTTTGCGACACCGGCGGATATGTTCTGACCTACGGCCTCAAACTGCGTGCTGACAGTCGCCAGGTTGATGGAAGCCAGATTATTCAGGCCCTGGACAAAGGTTGTAAAGATGTCTACATTTGTTTTATCTATATTTCCTGCCTGGTTGATGGCTTCGGAGATAGAGCTCATCAGAGAGACGATGTAATTCACGATGGAATTATCGTATTCATTTCCGTTGGCATCATTTTTCACGGAGGCCATTCCCTGCAGGAAGGTATTCAGATAATCTACATAACTTCCTACGTTGCCATAGGCGATATTGTTGCTGACGGTTGACAGACTTCCAATCAGGTCGACCACGGTGCTGACTACCTTCAAAGCGTTTATTACTTCATCCGCGTTACTGAATTTTCCGGAAATTTCTGTAGCAAATGTTGAGAGTCCGGTTCCGAGCCCGCCAATCTGTGTTCCTACGTCAGTAAGTTGTGATTGCCGTCCGCTTACAAGCGTATTAAGCGCCGCCCCAAGACCGCCGACTTTCGGAAGCCGGGTGCTTATGTCCTGCATAATCCCGATCATTTCATCAACTGTCCCGATAGCTGCTTTCGCAGCTTCCGGATCGAAAGGCTTTTTGCCTTCCTCGGTACCGGTGATCTGATCGCTAAAGTCACGCAGGCTCTGTCCAAGGGTTTCGAGCTGTACTCCGATGTCGGACAACTTAGGCGGATCTCCTGTCCAGATGCTGGCGATGCCGCCAACATCTTCCAGTTTTCCCTGCGCTTCGATAAGATTAGTGATGACCTCGACAGCTTTATCTACGATAGTCGTTGACGCAGTCTTTCCTTCCTCGATTTCGCTGTCGGTAATGCCCGTGTATTCATCTTCGCTTTTACCGGTTACCTTCATGGTGAAGTCCTTAAGGCCCTGTCCGAGGGCTTCCAGATCAGCACCAAGATCAGTAAGACTCTGCTTATTTCCTTCCCACCAGCTGCGGATCCCGCCGATCGTCGGCAGGCTGTTCGCTAATTCAGAGAAAGAAGTAAGTGCCTCTGTCGCTTTGGAATAGTCAATCGGCTTCATCTCGCCGGAGGCTTCGTCCACGACGGTAGTTGATTTGGCAAAAGCGGCCAGCGCGAGGCCGAGCTGTTCAATATTTTTGCCAAAGGTCTCAAGTTCATTGGGCTGGACCTCAACCGACTCTCCTGTCAGGAATGAAGCGAGAGCGGTGCCAATGGCCTGACCCATATCGATTTCGACCAGTTTTTCTTTAAGATCCTTGAAGAAATCCAGTGCTGCCAATGCCTGCTCCGTACCTTCGCCAAGCTGGCTTCCGGATTCTTCAAACATAACAAGTGCCCCGGCAAGTGCGGCCAATTGAGCACCAAAGAGCCCAAGCGCCTCTTCCGAAGGCATGTTTTCAGGAATTGTAAATCCGCCGTTTTCAGTCAGACTGTTGGAAATATCCCGCAGCAGACGAACGGCTCCGGCTACGTCAGGCGCGCCTTCCGCGTTTACGTCCATTCCGGTCGCCTCTTCAGCTCCCTTAGCGTAAAGCATCATGGCGCCTCCGAGTCCTGTCAGCTTGGCCGAAAGACCGTCAATGTCCATTGAGGCGATGGTATCCATATCTCCGGCACATGCGCTAAGTTCCTTAATCAGCTGCAGTGCGGAGTTTTCACTTAGATCGCCGACGTTTCCGGTGTGGCCTGCGAATATCTCAACTCCCGTACCTAAATCAAATAAAGCGGTAGTAAAAGCTTCCCGCTGAGAGGTATATCCTTCAAAACCGTCAAGGCTGGCCATCATGAGCTTAACCTTGTTTATAATCCGCTGAGCCTTGCTGAAAGCCGCTTCATCGACCTGATTCATACGGCTGCTGAAGTCTATCAGTAAACCGCTTGTCAGCGTAAGATGAGAAGAGATAGTTGTGAGTGCGGAAGAGGAAATCGATCCGATTACTATACCGCCAATATCCCCAAGCAAAGCGACCAGCATGTGTACAACGCGTTTGGCCTTTTCGATCCCGCCCTCGTCCACGCTGTTCATGCGAGTACTGAAGTCGGAAATCATACCGCTGAATAGCTTTAGATTCGCGGCAAGCGTGGTAAGCGAACTTCCGATCATGTTCATAACGAGGGAGCCTACCAGACCAAAGACCAGCATCAAGGCAGCCATTGCGGCGGAAAGAATCAGGATACCCTTCAGAGCGCCGGTAATCGTCATGCCTCTTGTGAGCGTTAAAGCGATCCCGATAGCCGCAACCAAAGCTGCAAGGCCGGCAGAGAACGCAATAATTTTATCCGTAGGCACGTTCTTGATCTCATTCAGCGCAATAGAAAATGCGATCATAATCACCGCAAGACCGGCCAGCAAAAGCAAGCTGTGTATCGCGTCAAGAATATCGTTGTCTTTCAGCATTGTCTTTTGGATTAACCCAAATACTACAATGATTCCCATCAGATAGGAACATGCCACGGAAATCTGCTCCCAGCTAAGGCCGGTCAGGCTGGCCATGGCAAATCCAAACGTCAGAAGAACCGCGGCAAGGCCGGCCATCATAATGGCGATTCCCGCTCCCTGAAGAACGTTCATATCGTCCACCAGATGAGTCATCAAAACCACGATGGCACTGACTGCGAGAAGACCTACACCCATTTTTGCGAGGCCTTCCCATGGCAGGTTCGCCAAAGGCAGCAATGCCTGCATCAGAACCCAGATAGAGGCAGCGACCATAAGAATGTTTCCCATTCCGGTTCCGTGCATGCTCTGAGTGTTATTGATGAACATACCGATAATCAACATCGTTGCGGCGAGACCGGCCCCAATTTTACCAAGCTGTTCCCATTCCAGATTTGCAAGAGGCATCAACGCCTGCATCAAAACCCAAATGGAAGCAGCCACAAGAATTAATTGACCCATTCCCGCGCCTTTAATAAAAGCTATCTTCTTAGTGAACATTGACAGCATTTCAAGAACTACAAACAGACTTATGCCCATTTTTGCGAGCTGCTCAATGCTCAAATCCTTTAGCCCCTGCAGAGAAAGGATCAGAAGTCCAATCGATGCGGCCAAAAGAATTAAACTTCCGCCGCCTTTTATGGACATGTTCCCGACTTTATTGCTAAACTCAGTCAGGATATAAAGGATGCCGACAAGCCCGATAGCCATCTTCAGCATACCTTCATACTCCATGTTCGCCAACGGCTTCAGGGCAAATATCAGCAGACCGATAGCCAAGGCCATGGCTGCAATGGAACCCGCCCCCTTGATGTTTTTCATGTCCTTGCCGATGTATTTCACCATCAGGCCAAGGATGGTCACAATGCCAAAGAGCCCGGTCAGCATCTTCATAATACCTTCCATGCTCATATTGGCGAGCGGCTTCAACATCAGCGTTAACAAACCGATGCCAAGCGTAATGCTCAGAATTGCGGCAGCAACGGCCGCGATCGTGGCGGTAAGGCCGATAGCGTCCTTCCAGTCCTTCAGAACGAACTGCTTCATGATGAACATAAACCCGCCAAGAGCTAGCATGACGCCCGTCAGAGCGGCAAAGCCCTTAAGCAGACTGTTGGTGTTCATACTGCCAAGAACCGCCACGGAACCAGCGATCAGTGCGATACCGATAGCAATCTTCATGACTTTATCGCCGGTGGATTCCAGCTGATCTCCGAATTTCAGCTTCAGACCGTCCTGCATAACGTCCTTCGCGCCCTGAAAGAAGCCACGCATGTTGTTCAGAAGGCCGCCGCCCTTACGGAGCACGCCTATCAGCTTAAACAATGCGTAACCGCCAAGGAATGACATGATCAGCCCGTACAGGTTGGTGCCCTTAACGATGCCTGACATGTCAGCCAGAAATTTTCCGAAGGAGCCGATACCCAGCATATCCTTCGCCCAGGTAAAGAGATTAAATTGATTTGCGTCTTTCTTAATATTGTCAAACAGATTAGCAAAGCCACCGAATATCTTCCGCAGCCATTTCTTAGCCACGCCAAGGATTGTTTTGCTGCTTTCGTCGGTTCCATCCTCGGCGCCCTCTTCTGCGAAGCCAAAGATGTAGGCAATCGTGCTCTGAAGATTTTTGCCGATACCGGGGATCAGAGAGAAAATATCATCGAACAGCTTGGTAATCGCCGTTTCCAGCCTTCCGCCAAGATCCTTCAGCTTGTCCCCGGTCAGCTCCCCATCAAACAGCTCGTTAATGATGCCGAGTACGCTGGACACAAAGTTCAGCACCGGAGCTCCGATCTTGGAAACAATTTTTCCAAGCAGCTTGAAAATATCGCAGATCGTCTGCCAGATACCCGCGAAGGTTCCGGCTTCTTTTCCATCGTTCAGGCCGTCGATAATGCCGCCGGTCAAAACATCAACGAATGTATTCACCGCGGCAATCAGTGGCTCAAGAGAATCCAGGAGCCCGTTAAAGAGCTTCTCGAGGCCTTCGCCCTCAACCGCGGAGTCCGCCATTTCATATACGCCGAGACCGAGGGCGCTGAGAAGACGAAGAATAGAATCGATGCTCTTTCCAAGATGATCCTGATCAAAGAGCTTGCCGAGGAATCCGGCTACATCTCTGATCACCGTATAGGCCAGGACAAAGGCCGCGTAAATCGCGTTCACCACATCCTGAATCTGCTGCCAACGGGTTTTCTGGGATCCGTCTGCGGAAGCGTTAAAGAAATCGTGAATCGCGGAAATAAAATTACGGACGTTTGTCACAGTCTGATCCAACTGAGAAGCGAACCATCCGTCTCTTGCGTCCTCATCGTCCCACATGGAAAGCACGTCGTCAGGTGCAAAAAGCTTCATCATGTTCCAGAAGCCTTCCTTGATGAGCCCGCCGATATCCATCAGCGCATCAAGAAAACCGTAAGCGCCTTCGTATGCGATTACTTCCCCTTCGTCCGTAACTTCCCCGACAATCAGACTCCAAAGGTTAGTACGGCCTCCACCATTTCCCCAGATTTCCAGCAGCTTATTTCGATATTTCAGCAGATCATCTAGAGCCGCGCCTACCTTATTACAGATATTGCTGAACAGTTCCATGCTTTCAGACAATTCGCCGAAGATAAGGTTGTAGCTGTTCATCCAGCCGGTACTCAGCTGGTCCTTCCAGGCATTCAATATATCAGTAAAGGTCATACATTTCTGGGCGGCCTCATACGCAGCTTTTCCAAGATCGTCGAGTTTTGTCGCCTTGTCAGCCACGTCCCTTGTGAACCATTTGTTTTTTAATGTCTCCTCAAAATTTTCAAGGGTTACGACGGTTTCCTTACCAAAGCCTTTCGCTGTCTTATAGACCGTTTTTCCAGCCTTATCAGTTTCTTTCTTTAATGTTCCTGCCGCAACGGCGGCATCCATAGCTGCCTGTTTGAATTCATTCGTCGCGAGGCCCGCCTCTGTCAAGCCCTCGGACCAGTCTTTTTTCAGAACAATATCATCGTCTCCGAGGGCATCCTTAATTGCACGCTTCTGTTCTTCAGTTGTCTCAATCAAGGGTTCGGCATTCAAATTAAATGCAACGGTGATTAACGACTTGTCCAGCAGGCCCTTCTCAAGGAACTTCTCAAAATTGTCCGCCGTAATTTTAATCTGTTTGCCGTTCTTGGCCATCGTCTTATAGACGGTCTCGCCTTCGTCGTTAACCTCTTTCAGAAGCTTCTTCTGCTCAACGGCGGCATCGATGATCGCCTGGCGGTTCTCCTGGGAGTCCATATTCAGGCTCTTCCATTCCTTGGCGTCGATCTTGTTGTCCTTACCAAGCAGCTCATAGATCTGATCACGTTGTTCTTTAGTGGTCTTTACACCTTCGGCGATTTCTCCACTGTAGGTGATATCGTCATAGTAATAGGCCATGAAAGACTTCTGCATGACCTCCGTGTCCGCCCACTTCTTGCTCAGCGTTTCGGCCAGGTTCTGATAGGTGACCTCCACCTGTTTGCCAAACTGCTTGGCAGTCATCACCTTTCCGTTCTGCTTGATCAGATTACCGGTCGCCAAACCAGCCTGAATCAGCTGTTCCTTATACTCCTTGGTCGCCATTCCGGCGTTCTCAATGGACTTCCAGTCGATCTTAGTCATGGCGCCGACGCCCATGGCCTGGCTCAGGTTATACATGGCCCGGCTGGCTTCCTGAATACCACCACCGGAACGGGCCGCCCAGTTGGCAATGCCTTCCATCTGTTTTTCCGCTTTCTCAAGTGGAACGCCAACGGAAGTGAACTTGCCGATGTTGCTGGCCATGTCCGTGAAACTGTAGCTGGTCCAGTCCGTATATGTGTTAAGACGCTGCATGACCTTGTAAACGTCCTCTTCGGACCGGCCGGTCGCAGCCATAATTGTCTGGACGTTCTTGTTCAACTGTCCAAACTTTTCAAAGCCAACGTTCACCTGATCAATGGTCATGCTGTTGAAGAACGCTTTAGCCTTGGCGGCAGCACTCTCCAGCCCATGGCGGACCTGGCTGAGCACGTATTCGCTGACGGTTCCCAGCCCTGTGAATTTATCCGCCAGCTTCTGAATGTTACTGGCCATCTGGTCGAAGGTCAGCTTCCGGGTCGCGTCCTCGAAATCCTCCAGACTTTTTTCACATTGCTCAAAATCAAGGGCTTCCTTGAACTTTTCAAGCGATTTCTCACTTGTGGCAATGTTCTTTTCAAAGTCCTTGTTGTCGAATTGCATCTGGACAATCCGGGTATCTGTATTGCTAGCCATTACCTTGTGACCTCCTTCCAGCTTTCATCTGCTATTTTTTCAAAGATTGGACGCATGGCAG
>Ga0326513_10000456_pt1 | contig 34763 bp, 49 predicted proteins | sample 2_2465_0518_D_FD_203654 | JGI IMG/M metagenome (GOLD analysis project Ga0326513, IMG submission 203654) | Bovine rumen microbial communities from UC Davis, California, United States - 2_2465_0518 | ecosystem: Host-associated > Mammals > Digestive system > Stomach > Rumen | place: USA...
GTATTCCAGAACCTTGATTGTTGCCCCAATCGGAGCGGTGTGTTCAATCGGTTCCGGCAACGGCTTCATTGCTTCCTGTGACTTGGTCACATGTGTTACCATGTTTTCCCTGCTCATGATTTATCCCCCCGTATGGTTTGTGTTTCATCTGGTTGACCGCTGATGCCGGAAGCCGCCGGGATGTATACTTACTCGCCAGCCCGGCCCCGGAACGACTTAGGTAATTGTTATATGCCTTTCTCTTGTTCTTGTTATCGATTTTCATTCGGTTCGCCTTTCTGCATCAGCACAAAAGCCACTTCCATCATCGTCACCAATTTGGCAACCAAGACTTGTACAAAACCATCTTCCTACTTCATCTTGATCCCCATATTCACAATCCTTACACCTTATGATTTCTGACTGTGCGGATGGCAAATCTTCTATCCTTCGCTCTGCATCCAATAGGTTGTATGACTGGTGCAGTTGGTCAATCGCCGTCTGTCTGCTGATTAGATCGCTCATCCCTGCGCTCCTTTCTTATCCTGCGTTTTCAGCAGTTGTATTCCTTTGCGTATGCAGTCAGGGCAATAGGAATACATTGTATAGCTGATTTCGTCCATCGTATCCCACGAATAGTCATATGTCTGTTTGCATCTTAGACATTCCAGACCGCAGGTCTTACGTCCTTTTGCTTTTTCCACCGCAAGCGGTATCATAGTTTTGAAATGGTTTGCGCTAACTGCAATTTCTGGCAACTCATAAAACCTATAGAACTCGGACAGGTGGAACGGATCGTCAACATCTGGATCATTGCCATATCCTTTTATGACCTCTGCCAGTTCAATAACGAATTTATCATGTATTTTAGCCATCCTGTTCACCTCTCATATCTGCGCCAACCTTCTCATAAAGCCGTTCAAGGAACTTAATTTCTGTAGCCGTGTCTTCATCATACCGCCAATGCTGAGCTGACTTCTTTGACAACAAACTAAGTGATATACCGTGTTGGAATACCCTTAGTTCTTCCTCAGTGTATCGCTGTTCTATCTGTGCGGATGGCATGACACAGACCATTGTCTTTGCATAGTCAATCACCTGCGCCTGTCCTTCCGTTTTACAAGGGTTGTATGCAATATCTGTAAGCCCTCGCAGTACCGCCTTTTTGCTTATCATGTCTCCGACATTAGTGTCGGGAACATCTGGCTGTGCGGATGGCAACTCTTCAAGAAATTGCGTCGGTTCAAGTCCTTTTGCCCATGCGTGTCTCACCGCATCAATCGCCGCCTGCCTTGAAATCAAATCGCACGAGTGCGTTTCCGTGCGTTCTTGCGTGCGTTTCGGCTGTGCGGCGGGTAAACTTTCAATCCACGCTTTCCACAGCAAGCCCACATTCGGATGCTCCTTGATGTATGGCACATCGTCCACGTGAGATATTGCCATCTGTCGGCTTATCGAATCCTGACCCTCCGCTGATACCTTTTTGCTGTCCTCAGCAAATTGGCGCAAGGCTTCGATTGCCATCTCTAACGCTTCTGCATAATCTTCGACGTCACAGCCGTTGTAAATCCTTTTAATCAGGTCCAGCCTTTCCTCCAGCTGACCAATCGCTTCTTCCTTTGTCATCGTCTCAAAATTACCTTCCTTCCAGTTCTGCCAAAAACGCGAGATTGCATTCCAAGTGCCACCGATGCGGCAACCCGCTTTCCTTGTCAACGCTTGCCGGGTCATTGATGTACGCCAGAAAATGCCTGTAAGCGGCATCCCGGTATCTCTGCGGTTCGACCTTTTTCCAGTTATCTTTTCCCCCTTCGGGGTACTTGTTGCATCCGTACTCTCTCACGGCGGCTATGTCATAAATTATCTGAGTTGGTACAAGCGTCAACTGAGGTTTCCCTGCGTCTGCTTTGGCGGTCTGGTCGGGGGCGGCAACGCCGCTATCCCCGAATACCAGACAGTACAGTCTTTTTGTTTCGTACTCGTTCAACTCCCGGAAAAGCTGACGTTCGCAGTTCTCGTCATACAGCTTGCATGTGTCGGGGTGACACTCTGTCTGACTGCAATACTCGCTCAGCTTCTCGTTCATTTCCTTTATGGTCATTTTCCGTCATCCTCCATTAACTCCACCTTGTTGATACAGTCGCAAGCAATCATTAACGCTTCTCTTATTTTCTGCCTGAGAAGAATTTCACCCTCAAGCGGATCTTCAAAGCGCGCCCTGATTTCATGTTGTGCTCTGTCGTAACTGTCAGGGTTCAACAGTCTCAGGGCCTCTAGTCTGGTCATTTCCACCCCTCCCGCTCATCCTTTTCTGTATCAAACACAATATCAGCTTTTTTAATAATCTGCGGGTATTGGGTCGCATGAATAAATTTCTGCGTCTTTTCATCAATCTGCACGAAGATCAGCGGCCCATAATACAGAGTATCGCCTACCTGACAATTCAGATCCTTTCCCTCGTTCTGCGCGACCGGGTTGTAAATAACTGCCAGCCCTTCATTCATGCCGTCCAGCTCATCAATAACAACATACTTGCCGACAATCTCCGCAAAGCCATCATAGCCGTTCTTGATGATAGTGTAGGCTCCTCGGTGATCGGGGCGCTTAACAACCGCCTTAATCTCTTTCAACACTCCGGCTTTGATCTCACAAGCCTTAATAATTCCCTGCGGGTCTGTCAGGATGCCGTAAGGATCGCGCCCGAACCAATCTGCTTCTCTGACCACTGTCTTAAGAGCATTAACAAGACTTTCGGCTCCGTCCTCGTAAATGGCAGACGCTAAAGCCATAGCCGCCGATTCGGACTTAATTTCGACTTTCCCAAGAGGGTCGACCGTCCACAGGTCCCCGCCATCAATGCCGGTCACGATCACAATAGCCGTATTTTTTTCTGCAATGCTGTTCCTGGTCTCGATCACCTCTCTTTTTTTGATCGTTTCAAACTCGTTCAGCTGCCGCATAAAGCTGTTCACGTTGCCTCTGTAAATCGCTGCTGACTTCTTTGTCTTGGCAAAAGCAAACTTAATCAAATATTCGTGCAGCTTATCAGCGATTCCGGCGAACATTGAAACGTTCAGTTCGTCTAAGTTCAGATCGGAAACCTTACCGCCCCAGAAATAACCAGTGCCGCCAACAGTGCCGATTTTGATTTTTTCATGTGTCAAGTTGCATTCCTTGACATAGCTTTCAAGTGTCATTCTGTCTTGTCCTTTCTTACCTCTTTGATATTCTGTCCAACTCCCACATTGCCGCCGCTGCTAACTCTTGGGCAAATCTGCTGTTGTCATGCTCTGTCGCAAATGTCCGGGCACCCTCAACAACGCTCTTGGCCCATTCGTCCGTATCGGCAGCAGGTAGGTGCTTTTTCATGTACTTCCACAGGTCTCCAATTATTCTGTAATATGTCTGTTTCTCATCCATGGCTTAAAATGGTATTTCTGCAAATTCATCTTCTGTAACCGGGTTGAAGGTATCAGCGTCTTTCAGCTCCAACAGCGTTTCGATCGGTTTACCTTCTTCGTAAATTCGCATTGACTTAGGTTCATAAACAACCGGAATGCCCTCCCAATTAAGTTTTCCTGTTGTCCTGTTCTTAGTTATCTTTATCAATGACTTTCTGTCATCCTCCGGCTTCTTAGACTTGCGCTGATACCTGATCACTGTGTTTGCTCTGTTGGTAATGTCCCCGCTTCCGGAGATGCTGTCGTTATCGTCTGAGTCGCCCTTTTTCGGATGTGCTACCAACATAATCACAACATTGAAGCCCTTTGCGTATTTGGTCAGCTTGGTAACGAAATTAGACTGCTGCCGGAATAGATCTTCTGAGCCCTTCAGTTCCATTGCTGTCATAAGGTTGTCGATTAAAATAAACTTACATCCTAAGAACTTAATAGCCTGGGCCATGAGGTTGAATATTTCTTCTGACTCATCCACTACAGAACTATTGTCGTAGATATAGCATTTCTTGTCATAAAAGGCCGATGCTGCATTTCTCGCGGCTTCTGTAACAGCACCTTCACATATTTGCTTATCAATCCATGCCTTGAAGGTGTGGGCCGGGAGCTCCCCGGAGTAGCAGAAGCATTTTAACCCGTTCTTTATCATCTTGGCGACAATCTGACTTGCAAGTGTAGATTTGCCCTCTCCGCACTTGCCCGTTAAGATAACCAGTTCCCCGTCATGGAAGCCGTGCCCGATCGCGTCATCTAAGGACTCAATGCCGGTTGCATAATACGGAATTCTGTCAATATCAATATTCTCGACCTCTGCCAAGTTCTTTATCCGGAGATTGACTTGCACTTCTGCATCATCAATAGCTTTCCTGACCGCATCCGCTCCGCATTTCTGTAGAAGCTCGTTAGCATCCTTACATCCCTGATAGCTGGACGGCTTCACAATCCTGACCTTCTTAGGGAAAAACTGACTGATTTCTTTTGAGAGTGTGATTTCATCTCCTTCCTTATCTCCGAAAACAACTATCTCGTTGAACTTAACCAACCAATTCCAGACATTAGGTTTCCAGGTAAAACCGTTCTTTCCAGTCGGGACAGAAACCGCATTATCCACGCCGGCAGCTGCAACACTGAGAGAGTCTATCTGTCCTTCTGTAATAACCAAGGTTTCGAAGTTCTTACATTGATACATCCCGAACAGGATTTTCTTAAAGTTACCCTTATCGGTCCATTCCTTGTTGCCTTTGGTCTCGCCCTGGATGAACTTAGTGTTTCTGTACTTCACAAAAACTACTTCCCCGTTTTCGTCTCTGAAGGGGAAAACCAAGATGTTGTCATTGTCCGGCTTTGTTGTAATCTCATAACGCTTTGTTATTTCTTCCGGAATACCCCGACCCTTGAGATATTCAACAGCCGGATCACGAACAGTAACAGCTTTGTGCGCGTCTCTGTACTTCAGAAATTTGTCCTTCTGTCCTCCGATGTTGTAATAGATATCAACGTCTTTCGGCAGCGTAAACCCTCTGTCCCGGAAGTCCTTAGCAAGGGTTATGATATTTCCCCTAGCCCCGCAGGATGAACGCTTACATTCAAACTGTCCCGTTTTCATGTTGATAGAAAAAGTATCTCTATCTCTGTTTGCACCTCCTACACAATAAGGACAGACCTTAAATATCATTTCGTCTCCGTTTGTTCTGGTCTTGGCTCCCAGAGCACTCTTGAACCGATAAGCATCCTCAGTTCTGAACTGGTAATACTCATTCATATTCATCGTCCTCGTTATTTATTTCTTCCCAAATATTATTTATATTATTTATTTTGTCTTGAGAGTCGACGCCTACCAAAGGCGGCGAACTCGAAAGACCGCTCTTTTGGTTTTCTTTTGAGGGTGGCAATTTACCCACTAGTTTTTTGCCATTTTTGCCACTAGCACTAGTGGGTGAATTACCCACCACCTTTATTGCTATGATGTTGGTGCATTTTGCTTTCCGGCGGACGCTGACAACCTTCTTTTCTTCCAAAGACTGAATGACTCTGATAACGTCCCGCCTGTCTATTCCTGTCCCCTCTGCAATTTGGCTATAGGGTATCTTGTCAGAACTTTGATGAAAGCCGTTCAGCTTCCGGATCAGATAAAGCATTACTTTTACTTCTCTGAAAGTCAGGTTGTCAGCCCTATATAATTTGGCAAGTAACCAATTCGGAACTTGCGTATAATTATCAGCCATACTCTCCCCGCTCCAGTCTTTCCCTGAGTTCCCTATATAGTATTTCTGATATCAGCCGCCCGGAGGACTCTCGTTTACAGAATATAGGTTTTAAGTCATACCTTGCGACCCAGGCCGTGACGCTGGCAGTAAAAGCATTCTTGTTGAACCCGGTCTTGTAATGTCCATTCATGAGAGCTTCCCATGATGCATTTTCAACCAACAGATATACAGAAGCCCCGTCAGCTCTGGCCCGGTCGAACTCTCTTTTAAACCTGTCTCTTTCGCGGGTCAGACAGTTTGAAAGTTCTTCAAGGTTCATTTTGCGCTCCACAGCGGCCCTTATTTGGATTTCCTCACCGTTTAAAGTGAACGCTGCGGAATAGTCCCCATAGTCTAGTTTTTGTCTTCTATAGGGCCTGTTAAACGTCTTGTAACGCTTTTCAGCCCTATCGGAAGATTGCTCTCTGGTGTCTATCAGAATGACCATACTGTTAAGGCACTCTTCGATTTTCCAGCCGTCCATGATCAGAACGGCAATTCGGGGTCGCCTTCCGGGACTTCCATCCAGTCCCCAGAGGGCGCGGCTTTTTTGTCACCATAGCCGTTTTTAGCCTTGAATTTGGCTTTCGGAGCTTTGCCATCTTTCACCAGAGCAACAGCGCAAGGGAACCGGGCTTCTGTGTACAGAACTTCTTTTCCGTTAATCACCGTTCCGGTCGTGCCGAACACGATCCCGATCAGCTTGTTTTTCCACTTGGCTTCATCCCAGTCCCAGATGTAGCCATCGTTGGATTCTTCGAAACTGTCTGTCCATTTGGCAAAAGCGTTCTTAGTCCACGTGTCCTTTTCCGATCCGTCATCTTTCGGGACGTATACAGAAACCCGGCCTTTCCACTTTTTGTCATCATTAGCATTGTTCTGATACTGAGTCTTGAAAAAGTCCTTCTGTTCCCCTTCTGTGATGTCAAACATCATTTCTATCTGGTCGCTCCAGTCGTGGTTTTCTGCCGGCTTATATTCCACCTTCAGAATTCTACAGATATATGCCCCCTCCGGCAGTCTCCCGCCTGATTTGGCTGCTGCCTTTGCTTCTTTGTAGCCGTTAAACTGTTTCAATGTTTATCCTCCTTATTCCAACGCTCAACCATATTTTCAAAATAATTAACCGCATCTCCGGCTTTCCGGAACCACTGACCGCACCACATACCGCATTTGCATTCTGTGGTAAATCCGTTGTTTACAGAAATCAAATAATATTCATGGCCACCACAACATCCAATTGGTAAAGATGTCGTGATACAACTGATTTTCTTTTCACTCATCAGAAATCCTCCAAAGCCTTAATAACAATCATGATGTCATTGTCGATTTCATCCACAGAAAACGCATTCATGGGAACCTTACACGTTGAACCGTCAGCTGACAGAACGAATTTATATTTTCCATCCTGACGCACGGCCCAGATGACCGTTGTCATTTTGGACTCCAGAACAAGCTTCTCAAGTTTGCGACCGTTGGTCTTTATCCTGGTGCGGACAATGCCGTTTTCGTCTGAAATAGTCTCAGAATGACACAGAATAATAACCGTCAGGTCGTCCCGCATCTCCAGAGCCTGGTTAATGATGCTCCAACCGTTCTGTGCTAAGTCACTCCATGCAGAGCGTTTGTCTCCGGACTGCATAGCCAATATCCGCATTTCCTCAGCCACCATTAAGCCGTTAAGCGTGTCGATCACGACATATTTGATATGCTTAAGGTTTTCCTGGTCGTTTATCTTTTTCAGAATAGCTGAGACTACAGAAAAGCTGTCTGATACCCAATAGTTAGGCGGGTTTTTCTTATCAGAATACTGCGACCGCCAGCCTTTCCAGTTAAGGCCCTTTTTGTCGCAGTCAATGTAATACGTTTCTTCTGGTGGCAGGTTCCGCATAGCGGTTGTCTTTCCGCTGCCGGACTCCCCCATCACGCCGATGCACTTAGCCATAGTCCTTATTCCTCCATCAAATCTTCGACATCCACAGCCTGTTGCTCAAGCCACGCTTCTGCGCAGTCCCAACACATGATGTCACCGTTTATTTCATAGGCGTATTCGTCTGTGATATGGTTTTTGCACTCACAGCAAATAGGCCGTTTCTGTTCCCAAAGTTCCTGTTCTCGCTCGTGTCGCTCCCACAGATCATAATTGTCAGGCAGATAACTCATCCGATCACCGCCCTGATCACAGCCACATCAATCGCCGGGCATCTCGGGTAATCGCTGTTCTTAGCATCCTCTGACTCCCGGTCGCACAACCGCCTCAGCACCTCAATTTGTGCCACCGCACGAATATACCTCTCCGCAACTTCGAGTTGACCTGACTCGCAGGAAATGCTGTAGTTGCTTCGAGGGTCTCTCTCCGCTTTTTCTGTCCTTATCACGGAGTCTGACCCTTCCCTGTTGTTTTTGTAGTACGTCGCCATATCAGAACCTCCCAAACTTCTGCTGATTACACCATTTTTTCGTCCACTCAGAAACAACAACCAACAGCTTGTTGTTTACCTCCATCAGTTCCTTTACCGCATCCGTGTTCTTCTCCACGGCCTCCAACAGCTTCCCGATGCCTTCACCGTTCATCTCTATCCCTTCGTAAACCTTCGTGAGATCTGGAAACATCGGAGCCGCGACTTTTTCCATGGTTATCGGGTCGTTTATGCAGAGATCCTCCGTCGGCTCCTGCTCGGTCTCATCTACAACAGTTTCTTCGTTCACCGTGTACTTAGATACATCCGTACCAAGGATGGCCGCGATCTTTTCAAGATCGCTATAGAGCATCCCGTTCTTGTTGCGGCTTCCGTTACACACGCATGTAAGGTACGTCCTCCCCCGGCCAAGGATGCTGCTCATCTGATATAGCGAATACCTCGCCACCACATCATTTCTCAACAGATCACGATCGATTTTCACATACTCTCCATGCAGTCTCATTTTTTGTACCTCCTACCCATAATCATCACATCCAGACCCCCGGAACGCTCCCAGTGGGCTTTTCTTTTTTTAGGCTCCGTCGCAACGCCGAACAGCCCCATCGCAAATGTCGCAATCATCATCGCCGCAAACACCAGATGAAAAAACTCCATCTGGGTAAACGCGATCAGGCAGTCAGCCGCGATCAGCGCTGTCGTCAGCCCTGTCAGAAAACCTGCATACTCTCTCATTTTCTTAATCCTCCTTTTGTGCAAAATTATTAGGCTTGCTCACGATACGTGGGTTCCTTGGACAAAAAAAATATCGTATACCGATGATTTGAAATAATCAGCGATCCTGATTTTAATTTCATCCCTCGGTATTCTCTCGCCGCATTCATACATTGACCAAGCGGCAGGGCTGATACCTAAAGCATTCGCAACCTCTGCCTGTGATTTTTCGCCTCTCAGTGCAGCTAATCTTCTTCCAATTGCTTTAGCATCCAAATTGTCTCACCTCCTATTCACGCAAAATCCCTACAGGAGATATACTACACGTTTCGTGAGTGTATGTCAACACGTTTTGTGAAATTTATCAATAGAAATATTTACTTTTCGTGATTTATAATTGAAACAGAAAAGGGGGTTATATTATGGCAAGCTTTAAGGATATGCTGAAATACTATAGGGAACGTGAAGGATTATCACAGAGTCAGCTTGCAAAAGTAATAGGTGTATCGGCTTCAACAATAAGTATGTATGAAATTGGTAAAAGGGAGCCGGATTTTGAAACCGAGGAAAAGATCGCTGATTACTTCAATGTAAGTCTGTCCAGCCTTCGTGGTAAAAATGAAGTACAGCGGCCCACACGTGTTCCCGTTCTGGGCCGTGTTGCAGCCGGGATACCGATGGATGCAATCGAAGAAATCATAGACTATGAAGAAATACCGGAAGCGATGTCAAGAGACGGGGAATACTTCGGGCTGAAAATTAAAGGTGACAGCATGGAGCCACGCATACAGAATGGTGATGTTGTAATCGTTCGCAAGCAGTCGGATGCGGATGATGGCGATCTGGTCATTGCCCTGGTTAATGGAAATGAGGGGATGTGCAAACGGTTAAAAAAGATGCAATCCGGTATAATGCTTCTGTCAAACAATCCGGCTTACGATCCCTATGTTTTTTCATGGGATGATATTAATAATTTACCAGTAACTATTGTGGGGAAAGTTAAAGAACTGAGAGGAAAATTCTAACAGGGAGGCAAACAATGAGAACAGCAGAAGAAATGTATTATTTTTCTAGAAACAATGGGTTCGGTGCTGGCTTCAATGAGAAACAAGGTTTAAAGCATTTCAAGGTTATTGAAAACAATTTGCAACCAGATGAGGACGTGAAGTTTGCCTTTATCGGTCTGCACAACTATAAATCAATGACAAAACATGATGGGAACTTTGCCTATGCGGTGAGTAATAAAAGGATCCTCATGGGACAGCAGAAATTAATTGGTGTAGCGTTCCAATCTGTATCAATGGACAACATCAATGATATTACCTTACAGACCGGCGTATTGATGGGCAATGTTGTAATCGATACGGTTAAAGAGCGTTTCAACGTTAATGTCGGAAAAGATATTGCAGAGAAAATTAATTATCATCTGCACCGCGTTCTGGATGAGGTCAGAAATCCGCAGCCTGTAAAGAGTAAACCCGCGCCAAAGTCTGCCGGAAGTCATCAGGCAGCTGCCGATCTGAGATATTACAAGGATTTGTTTGAAGAAGGATTGATTACAGAAGCTGAATACCAGGCTAAGCGCAAACAGATATTAGGTCTGTAAAACAAAACCGCCCGACTGTTACCAGCAGCCGGACGGCAGACCTTGGGAAAGGTATTAATAAGGACTCGACACCATTATTATAACCTTCCTGAGATTGTTTGACAACTTATGGAGGGAAAAGAATGGCAACCGCTAGAAGGCTTCCATCGGGCTCGTATCGCGTCAAAGTGTTTAAGGGGTATAAATATATCAATGGACAGAAAAAACGCGAATACGAGTCATTTACAGCCCCCACAAAGGCAGAAGCGGAGGCTCTCGCCAGTGCTTGGAAACTTGACCGGAAACAACGCCCGGAGGATGTTTCTGTACATGATGCTATACGTAAGTATATCGACGTGAAGGAACCTGTGCTGTCACCGTCCACGATCAGAAGCTACGAGGCCATGATCGGACGCTTTGCCCCTCTGGATGACTTGAAGCTAAAGGACCTAAACAACCTAAACGTGCAAGAATGGATTTCCGGGATGTCCAGAACGTTGGCATACAAATCTGTCAAGAACACTTACGGCCTGCTGACAGCGGCCTTGTCACTTCATGGCATTGATAAGCAATTCAAAGTACAACTACCGAACAAGATAAAACCAGAATACCGTATACCAACCGATCAAGAAATTATTCAGATGCTCTCGGCCTGTGAAGGATCTGATATGTGGATAGCGATAATGCTTGCCCGATATTACAGCCTGAGGCGGTCGGAGATATGCGCTCTTGGCAGCACCGACCTGACCGGAAACGTCCTGACGATACATAAAGCGATGGTTTCCGACAAGTCGAATAACTGGATAATCAAACCCATCCCCAAAACTTATGACTCATACAGAAAATTAACCATTTCTGACCCTCTATTAGCCGTTTTGCGGGCCAAAGCAGGAAGGTACGTACAATTTAACCCTAATTACCTTACAAGCCGTTTTTCGGGCCTTATGAAGCAAATCGGACTGCCTGACTATAATTTCCATCTTCTGCGTCATGCGTTCGCGTCCAATGCGGCCCTTCTGGGTGTCCCGGACTTCTATACCGCCAAAATAGGCGGATGGTCACAGAACAGTTCTGTACTGAAAGAAGTTTACCAGAACGTTAATCAGGACGAATTAAAGCGTCAGATGGATATTCTGAACAACCAAATGCACCACGATTTGCACCATGGACAACCCGATAATTCTTCCAACCCGCAAAAACGGGTGTGTTTAGGGACTGCCGGCGGTGGGACTCGAACCCTTGAGGATGAAGCGGATGATGAAGATATGCCGTAAATTCAGCATTTGTGACGGCTCTGATATGCAGAAAATAGGCGTTTTGGGAGCTATGCACCACGAAATGCACCACAAATTTTGAACATAAAAAAAGAGGCAGCCGAAGCCGCCCCGATGATTATTTTATTAGCAGTTGCCATGTTTTAGCCGAGACTGTCCCGAACCAGATGCCCGTCATTCCTGCATCCCGCTGCAGTCTCTCGATTGCGAACTTTGTGTTGTCTCCTAGCTCGCCATCAACATCCAGAGCCTTGCCGTCAGCTCCTTTGTACCCCTTGAGGTTAAGTAAGGCTTGCACGGCCTTGACAGCGGGGCCATAGTTGCCCGGTATCAGCTCCGGAAGAACGGCAAAGCATGATCCTGTATAACACTCTTTGTCGACGCTCTGGGGGCCCTCGTAGCGCAGAACGCAATCCCACGGATAGTTATAATAGTTTGTGACCGCTATTTCGCTCCCCTGGTCTCCGGGGGCGCTGGAGCCGTACCTCTGACCCCGTGCGTGGACGATCTTACCACCACCAGCATACATAGCGGTATGGTGGATCTGATTTAGCAAAACGTCCGCGGGGAGCAACCCGTCACCATTTGACAGGTTGATTGTCTTGGTTACGTCCTTAAAGCCGTTTCTCAGGAAGACAGAACGCATATTGCCGGTGTAGGTTGCCCCGTTGGTCTTGACTGGCACACCAGCCATCTGAAAAGCTGTTATTACGAGGGAACTGCAATCATAATCCGGCCCCCATCGGTTCAACTGGCTGTAACCATGCGTCTGATCATTGGCAATGTCAAGCATGAATTCTAAAGCCGCTGTCCTTTTATCCTCTGCCGTCATGTTGTACCTCCGCGGGATCATCTTCCGCCAGTGCGTCCGCCGCTTTCTTAAGCCTGCGTGTCAGCCATGCCGGAACGGGAACGCCTGCCTGATCGAGGTTCTCCAGTACGCTTAGAATCTCCATGATGACTACATACCCGGAAATAAACACAGGCACGTCTACAGGCAGCTTAATCGCCTCGTAAATGACGTAAGCAACGATGATGATAAGCAGTTCGCCCGACTTGCGAAACAGTCCCTTGCGCATCTTGGTGCTGTCCCACGTGCCGTTGACGCTTGCCTGTATCCATCCTGTTACAACATCCGCCGCCATCAGTACGAGCGGCAGAAGAAAGACCCAGAAACGATGTGTGTATGAGATTTCTTTTAATGTGTCCATAGGTTTTTGCTCCTTGATGCATCAGGTCTTTACTTCACTAAATCTTTATTTAATCCAGTTACAATGATTGTAATTTATGCGTTCATGTAATGGTCAAAAATGACTTTCCCCGCAATGATAGAGTTGGTCAGTACGGATGTTAAACAGGTGTACGGTTTACCCTGTGCGTAATAGTCGAGTACCTGTTGTTCTGTATTGAGAGTTGTGCCCATGATGCCCACTCCTGCTTCTGATAAAGCCGAAAACTGTGCCGCTGTTATGGTTGCCCCAAGCGCAAGGGTGATGCTGTTATGATGCTTGTTGTAAGCATTTGTAGCATTGATAATAGCAGTCACTCTTTCATCTTGTAATGCCTCGCCATAGCTGACATTGGAATGTAAATTGATGTATACATTCGGTTCATATGCTATCAATCCATTCAGTTCGGCTACACTTTGTGGGTTCCACACACATTTCTGCTCCATGCCGTACTGTCTGATAAGACCGAATACTATGTCATACTGAGAGGTTGTCATGTTCACTTTGGTTTCAATCCATACTTCGCAACCAAGACGCTTACACAAATCAAGCATCTGCTCAAAGGTCATGATGGGTGTATTTGCGTATTCTGCCCCTTTGTAATAGCCAAAATCATACTGCAATAAGTCCGCATATGTGGTATTTGCTACGGCAACTGTATTCGGTGTTACCAGCTCCCCATTGAGATATACATCCGAATAATTGCCGTTAAGGTAGGCATCATGCTCAAGAACAGGTACATCATCGGATGTAAACCGAAGATCGCAAAGCATAGCACGGAATCCAAGGTCATATGCCGTTTTATAACCAATAATTGACTGATGCGGAACATCAAGTCCATCCGCTATCCGGCATACGGATTTAACAATTTCGTTATAATCCCTTGTCTGTTTGGCGGCAACTTCTTCCCTAAGAGCCTCAATGTTAAGCGGGGTCAGCTTGTATACTTCAAGAACATAATTGAAGGCTGTACTGGTATACCCGGCTGTAATATATACGCCTGTTGCTCCAGTCGGGAAGTCAAGTTCATATGTGTACACTGTTGCCATTTCATAGTTATTTTTGGTATAAGCTCTTGATATGATAATGTCATTATCATCAACGTACTGAATATACGATGATACGTTTGCTGAATTATATACCGTACTGAATACGACTTTTGATATTCCGTCAGTTTTGAGGATCTTGATATGCCGATATGCGTTACCTTCTGAAAAAACGATGGCAGACCCTACGTTCCCATACGCCTGCCCCACAACCACGTTGTAATTGTCTAACACGTTTTCATATTGATACACATATTCTTTTATTCCGGCAATTTTGCTGTTCGTATTTTCGATTTCGACAACATTGTGCTCTGTGATTGTAGTCAGAATAAAGCCATCTGATACGGTATCTGCTTCGCCGGATATGTCTGAGCTAGGTGTATCCAGATTTTTGATACCGAAGTTAATGTATTTTGTCGAATCAGTAATTATATTCGATATGATCTGTGTGCCGGTAAGCCAGTATCTGTATGTGCTGATGTGCGTTCCGTCAGCATCAAGTCTAAACATCCACATTGCGTATCCCTGTGGGACGGTAATTGAATACAGATTATCAACAGGAACAGGATATATGTTCCTCAATCTAGATGCTGAGTTGCTTTTTACAGCCCCGTCACTGTCTGCATACGTTCCACTTTCAATCTTGACTTTGCCGGTTGACAAATAAGCTAAACGCCCATTTAAACCGTTTACCTGCCCTCTAACAGCATCCCCGGCATTATTGTAAACCGTCCCATCCGCTCCTACACGGATGTCTGCCAATTCTGCGTCTCCGGTCGTTGAGCCTTCCGGGAGCGTCGTGAGCTCGTCTACGCGCCCGTCAAGAACAGCGATATCAGAAGTATTCGCTGTTATCTGAGAAGTATTCGCTGCTATCTGATCGGATGCGATTTCATACTCGCTGATATGCTCAAGCAGAGCCTCGTACCACGACTCATATTCGCTCGGAACGGTGCTGTCACCTGTAATACTTTCCGTCACGGACGTCCTGTACACGATGGACTTCGCCAGCACATCCCCTACAACCCACCGCAGTTCACACTTTCCGCTCCCTGCGTATGCTGTATCCGTGTTTGTTGGTGACCAGACCAGAAAAGTGCCGCTCCTCGTGACCGCGCAAACATACGGAGCCTTGTCCGACGGACGCATGTGTACAAGCGTTGCGGTTCCTTCGCCGTACGTGTTTATCAGCTCCGATAAATCAAAGTAGATATTCCTTGCAAGGTTTTCGCCCTGTCTCCCGATATCGATAGACAAGCCTTCTACATATACATCTATCATTTAATCACCTCAACTATTAATCATTACACGTTTCCACTCTTTCCATGTTGCGCCGTTGTCCGCAGATGTGCGCATAAAAATTTGATACGTATTCTGAATAGCCATATAGGTAAATCTCTGCAAGATATAGTCTCTTGCTTTGACAACTTCCAGAATGCCATAGCCTGCGCTGTACGGTGCGTTCGTCATGCCGGCAAGCCGTCCGCACTGATACGCCCCCGGCGTTGTGAAAGTGTTAAAATCACCGCTTTGAACACTGGAAGACTGCGAACCTGTCAAATTTGTCAGCTTGGAATTGATTGTAGCAATGTTACTGAGGGCGGTTGAACCTACCTGTGTATTAGTTGATACACGTGTGTCCAACGCATCAATCTCGGTTTGAAGGTTTCCGGCTGCGTCCGTGGTCAGCTGGTCTTTCATCCCGTCAAACCACTCCGTAAATTCGCCCTCAAGCTGATCCCAAATCCCGTCCGTGTCGATGTGGTCAACCAGTCCGACAACATATCCGCAAACGTTCTGATCCTGCCGCTTGTCGGTAATGTTTGCGGCAGTTATGGACGTTGCGCCTGCCTTGATATAAATTTCCGCAAGTTCCAAATCGTAATAACTGCCATTCCGAACCACTGCCGGAGCCGCCGGGCTTGCCGCCGGTGTGCCCGTCCGGACGATGATCCCAATGGCGCGCCCGCTGTAATCGAGCCTGACCACAACAATGTCTTTGCGGTTAAGCGTTGAGTGCGCCGCGCTGATGGAGAGAGTAAGAACTGCGCTGTTATCCATCCATCGCGAATCCAGGAACGCCCGCCCTGCTCCGACCTGTACAGCCATTCCCGATCCCGGAGTGACCGCCATCATATTCCCCACATTAGCGATAACGCCATCTGATACTAGCCCCTTAAAGTATAAAGACATCTGTTCCGCTGTATATGTCCTGTCATACGTTCCCGCATCAGAATCATATACGGCATCAAAAAAACCATAAGTCAACGCCATATTTAAACGCCTCCGTCGCTAAATGTGGGTATAAGTGTATGCCCTGTCTCGTCCTCGGAATCGATAATCTCAATAATCCGGGCGGACGCCTGTATACCAAACTCGTTTAGTATCTCTACCTTATCCCCCAAAAAATAATCAGTGCCATAGATAAAATTAACTTCCGACTGAACCTCACCCGCAAAAGCCTTCAAAAGAGGATGCTGTGTAAGTTCGTCTTCGCCCTTTGCTTTCAATTGTGCCGTGTAGTCCCCTGCCGGAATAGTTCCGCCGTCTGAGTCACTGGACAGGCTTCCGCCGTCAACCGTTATTTCGAAACGGTCAATTCCCGACCCCGTTCCGGCAGTCGCTGTTTTCTTCGCGGTTCCTTCGCCCTCGCCCTTGACCAAAGCAACGTTCTTGTATTCCGTCATGTCTGCTGTGTAGTCAGTGGAAAGTAAGTTTTCGTAGTCCGGCGAAAAGATAACATACGGGTTATCGCTTTGAGCGAATGAACGGTCAGAACCCTTGTAGACGGTAAAAACGAAGTTGCCGTTGTTAAGCGTCACGTTATAACCGAGTTCATAGGTCATTAATTGTTCGCTGACCCACTCGCCCAAGTTCTCCCCGTACGCCTGCGCTTTTACCGTTTCCGTGCCGCCCAATGTGTCGCCGAGAGCAAAGTTGCTGATTGCCCTGTCCGCTATCGTGGGAGAGATGATATTTTCCGTCACAGCCCGTCTGACGTTATCCTCGACCGTTCCCGAAAAGACTGTCTGCTTCCATATGATCCGCTGATGCAGCAGGAATTTAAGGTCTTTACCCGATAACAGTATGGTGTTTCCTTCTTCCAATGAGGTATGCACCTGCATCGCCTGTATGATCATGACGGACTTTATAACGCCGTTCTCGTAGTCCTTGTCACGGTACAGAAACCGCCCGGACTGGCAAAGGTTTATGTTGTCGGGCGTGGCGTCTATGTATAACTCAAAATCACCCGGCTCATAATACCTTGTCGTCCATATGATAGAGCGGTATCCATCTATAACGCCGATCCGTTCAAGGGCTGAGTTCATAACGTAGATATTCATGATTAAATGCCCTCAAACAAAATGTTGTAGACGAAGACAAGCTGCATATTCGTTGCCCCGTCGTCCGCGTTATAGTAAAAGGTATTGTCTCCCGGCTCCAGTGTTATCCACTTGGAGTCATGGGAGAGCGCGTTGATAACGTTCGTTTCCGCTCCGGCTCGTATCAAGGTTGCGCTCTTGTGCCCCTGTACCGTGGAAACCACCAGTTCGTCACCCGTCTCAAGATCAATATCAAAGGTCATCCGCTGACCCGTGGTCTCGTTGTAAAACCACGGATTTGATATCTCACCGCCCGAAATCAACCGGAGCGTAACGCCGCAAGGCACGTCCCCGTCATTCTCGATTGTTTTGAGATATGTTCTCTCTCTTGTTGAGAAGGGGATAGGTGAAGCAATGGCAAACGGGAAGCTAAATAATCCCGTAACCGCGCTGAAACTTATCACCCGTTCACCTGTCTCATTGTCCCGGAAGAACGGATCTGGGCAGATGATACTCAGCTGGAACTGTTCACGCTGTGAAAAAATCGTTCCGGCGTCATCCATCCGCTCCACATATCCGTCCGTGTATACGCTTCTCTGATCGTTAGCCAGGAACACTCTTACAGGGCGTTTAGTCTTAATGTACCTATAAAGGTCTATGCGCCGCTTTCTGACTATCGCGCCCTCTCCCCTGATATCGAAAGTAATTACAATGTTACGGGGCATTACGTGACTTGAGTTAAACGTTGCCCCGTCCTGTGAAGCCGTCTCAGTTGCGTTAATGGTTGCATCCGCCGGAGTGATTCCCGTCATGCTCATAAGCATATAATCGCTTGACGGATACAGCTGAATTGTATCCCCTGTACTGTTTTGTATCTTGACTGTATACATAATCACCCCAGTAATGCAAAGTTAGCAAAGTTCTTTGTCTGCCTGTAAATCTCAAGCCTTGAAAGTGCTTTCGGGCTGTAGTTGTTCTGTACGAACGTCCGTCCGCCGCCCTCTGCCATGGCAGATTTGACTACATCCTTAAGGTCATCCAGTGCGCCGACAAACTCCGGACGTTTCTCTGCGATACCGATGATAGCCGGATCGTAGAAAACGCCGCCCTTGTCATACCACGATGTATAATAATTGACTCCATATGCCGTGACCTTTCCGTCCGGACTGGTTGCGCCCGTGAATGACGGCCTGATGTGTGGCAACGCCGGAACTGAAATTCTCGGAAGCCTCCAAGAGAAGTTCATCAGGCTCTTGATCGCAGAAACCTTGCTTCTTACGGTGCTGTAGGCGTCGTTCAACGCATGCGTTCCTACATCCGGGATTCTCAGCTTCATGGTGTTAATTGCCTGTTCCATTTTGTTGGAAGCTGTTTCCGTGTTCTTCTGTGCTGTTTTGACAGTGGTCTCATTGACTATCGGGATTTTCGGCTTCATGCTGTCAAATGACTTGATCATGTTGGTGCACGCTGTAGAAACCGCATTCACGACCATTCTGACCGTGTCGCTGTTAACTGTCGGTATCTTCGGTTTCATGTCGGAAAACGACTTGAGCATATTGGAGCAGGCCGTTGAGACTGCCGTCATGGCCATCTTGACCGTGTCAAGGTTGACTGTCGGGATTTTCGGCTTCATGTCGCTGAAGGATTTGTCCATGTTCGTACACGCCGTTGATACAGCTGTCATAGCCATGCGAACCGTATCAAGGTTGACAGACGGATACTTCGGTTTTGAATTGGTGAAGAATCCCTCCATGTTCTTTACGGCTGTGGCTACTGCGGAATTGGCTGCCACCAGAGAGGACGTATCCACTTCTGAGATGACCAGCTTCGCGTTCGCAAAGGCCGTCGACATTTCCTCGGTCGCTCCTGTTACAGAACTGATATCGACATCGCCTGTCTTCAGCTGCTGTTCACCACTGCCGCCGCCAAAGATGCCGCAGATCCAGTTCCAGGCATCCGTTGCCGCCGTTTTTACGGCGTTGAAAGCATCTGTTGCTATCTTCCCGATATCCGGGAACGGAAAATCGCCACTGAAGATAGCCGTTATTCCGTCCCATACAGTTTGAGCCGCTGATTTTGCATTGTCCCATGCCGTCGTTGCAATTTCCTTTACGACCGGAGCCGCGCCTTCAAATGCGTCTTTGATATTGTTCCATGCGCCCTCTGCAGCAGCCTTTGCATTATCCCATGCTGTAGTCGCTATTTCCGCCACAACCGGAGCTGCGCCCTCGAAAAATCCCTTGATAGCGTCCCATGCTGTCTTAGCCGCTGTCTGCGCATTAGTCCATGCCGTAGTAGCGATAGATTTAACTGTAGGTGCTGCACCCTCGAAAAATCCTTTGATGGCTGTCCATGCATTAGATGCATACGTCTTGGCATTATCCCAGGCAGTAGTCGCTATCTCTGCCACTGTCGGGGCACTGCCTTCGAAAAATCCCTTAATTGCATCCCAGACACGGGAAGCTGCCGTTTTGGCATTGTCCCAGGCTGTAGTTGCGATCTCTTTGACAACGGGGGCCGCCCCGCCAAAGAAGCCTTTGATAGCGTCCCACGCGCCGCTTGCGGCATTCTTGGCATTCTCCCATGCCGTTGTTGCTATCTCTTTTACGGTGGGTGCTACACCCTCAAAAAATCCCTTAATGGCATTCCATGCACCGGAAGCCGCCGTCTTAGCGTTGTCCCATGCGGTGGTAGCTATTTCCGCCACCGTGGGGGCTGTTCCCTCGAAGAAGCCTTTAATCGCCGTCCATGCGTTTGATGCTGCTGTTTTTGCGTTTTCCCACGCTGTGGTCGCAATCTCCTTTACGGAAATATCACCGTTAAAGAAGCCTTTTACTGCATCCCAGATGTCGCCCGCAAACGAGACGAGGCCATCCCATGCCCCGGTCAGCACCTTTCCAACGGATATTTCACCGCCGAAAACGCCCTTGATGCCTTCCCAGATCCCAAGAGCAAAATCTTTAATACCGTTCCAGATATTTATAACCGCATTGCGGAAATCCTCGTTTGTTTTCCACAGCGCGACAACGACAGCTGTAATTCCTGCGATAGCCGCGACAATAATTCCGATGGGGCCTGTCAGCACACTAATGACGCTCGAAACCGCCGTGCCGATAGCCGGGAATGCTCCCGCAACCGCCGAAACCGCTCCGGTGATTTTGCTGAAATTCATTAACAGGCCACCGATGCCGCCGATAATCTTAGATATAACCAAAATAACCGGACCTGCCGCCGCCGCAAACATTCCGATTTTTGTTATTACTTTCTGCTGCGCGGGTGTCAGGCTGTTAAACTTATTTGTCAGCCCCTGTACAAAGTTGACGACCTTCTGTATCGTCGGGGCCAGTGCTTCGCCGATGGACGTAACAAGAACGTCGATAGATGACTTCAGCTGTTCGATGGAACCACCGAAGCCGCTCATCATGGCATCTGCCATTTCTTCCGTTGTGCCAGAGCAGTTCTCAAGGCTTCCGCTTAACTCATCAACGTCTTCCGGGGCCGTGTTAATGAGAGCCAGCCACGGAGCCATCTGGTTTTTGCCGAAAATAGCCGATGCCGCCGCAATCTGCTCTGACTCGGACAGGTTTGCAAACGCATCATGCAATTCGCTCTGGATGGTGACGGAGTCTTTCATGGAGCCATCGGCATTCGTGACGCTAATGCCCAACTGCTTCATCATCTCCGCCCCGTCTTTGGCGGGCGAAATCAAACGGGAAAATCCGGTTTTTAAGCTGTTCGCCGCAACAGATGCGTCAATACCGTTATTGGCCATCACGCCCATGTACAGAGCCGCATCTTCAACACCGTAGCCTGCCGCAGAAAAGATAGGGGCCGCAACGGACATGGAAGATGATAAGCTGTCAACATCAAGAGCGGAATTGTTACATGCCGCAGCGAAGACATCAGCGTAGTGGCTTGTGTTTTCGAAGCTATCACCGAAACCATTGATTGTTCCGACAAGGCCGGCGGAAACGGTATCCAGGTTGCCGCCCTCGCCGGCAGCAAGGTTCATCGCCGGAGCCAATGCTGCCGCCGCCTGTTGTGCGTCAAGACCAGCACGAGCGAAATTCAGCGTTGCCCCTGCTGCGTCCTTCATGCCGTAAGTACTGTTTGCCGCCGCATTTTTCATGGCGGCATTCAGTAGTTCCGCTTCATCTGCCGTGTTGCCCATGGTCTTGTTGGTCAAGGCCATGGTCTTGTCAACTTCCGCAAATGACGCAACAGCCATTGTGCCGATACCGACAAGAGGAGCAGTGACGTATGTGGTCAACCCCTGCCCGATTTTCTCGCCGACCTCGCCGATCTTCTGCATCTTGCCGCCAACGTCTTTGAGAGTCGCGCCGAGTGGAGTGCCGCCGGCCTTCTTCAACTCGTTATTCATCGCATTCAGTTCGGTGGTCAGTTTGTTGACCTTCTCCGCATACTGATGCGCTTCTGTCGAGTCTTCTCCGTACTGAGTTTTGGCTTTTTCGAGCATCTCATTTGCTTCCGAAATAGCCTTTTTCTGGAGATCGATTTTCTTTGTGAGGTTTTCAACCTTCTGTTTGTTCGTGTTCTGCGCTTTGCCGTGAGAGTCGAACGTTTTCGCGGTTGCTTTTAACTCTGAGTCAAGTTCTTTCGTCGCGGTGATGATGTTTTTCATCGACTGCCGATACTCAGATTCACCGTCGACTTTAATTTTAGGGCCTATCGACGTACCCGCCACATTATCACCTCGCTTACTTTACCTCAGCTTCATTGCTTCGTCGTAATCCATCACTCGCTTCGGGTGTATCTCAATAGCATACCCGTTAGCGATGTAGTAGCATGACAGCATGTCTAGGAGCTCTCCGACCAATGCATCGAGCACGTCAGCGCGTGTCATGCCGAATTGCAGTCCATAGTAAAACAACCACTCAACCGTCAGGACTGATTTTCCGGGTGAGCGGCGGCCTTTTTTCGCGGAGCCGGTTTTGTCTGTACGTGTGTTTCCTGCCCGGCCTGCAGTGCGCGTGCCGCCTCCAGGAACAGCGCCTGGAAAGTTTCCTGATCGAGATCCAGAAGTTCGTCCATTGTGACCGACTGGCATCCCTCTGCCCGGTGCTCCGCGCTCATGGCGTATGCTGTCGAAAGCGCGATGATAAACCGCGCCTGATTGTCTACGATATTTCCGTACTTGCCTGTCAGAGCCTCGCCGATGCGGCTGAAGTCTCTGTCCGGGCAGAAATCCGCAAATAACTTTGCGGCTCTCATCGAGTACATAAAACCTACTTCTCTGCCATTCAGTTCCATTCGCTGTCCTCCTTTGTTTAAAAAAGACTACCGGCAGAGGATCCTCCACCGGCAGCCGTGTGCTACATATTGTGTTAGATCTGATTAGGGTGTGATGCCCAGAGCGGTCTTCAGTGCCGCCTCTGCAGCTGCCTCAGTATCAAAGCCTGCCTCGTTGACTTTCTTCCAGTTGTGATTGCTGGAGTCGTCGCGGAACAGAGTGAACTCCATAGCAGAGGTCTGATACTCAACGCCGTCCTCACGTGTTGAAGCCTCATCATCGATCGACGCGAGACGTGCTTTGCATGCGATCGTCGGAACCCATGTATGAACTCCGCCGGAAACATACTCAACGATCCAGCCAAGTCCGACATACGGCTTCTCAGCGCTTTCGCCATGCGCAACCCATCCGTCAGTGTCTGCTTCCGGAGTGCCCTCAATGAGTGCCTTAGCAGCTGCAAGCGGATCATCGCATGTCAGTGTGCAGGTGCCACCCGTGAATGTTCCGCCCTCAGACTCCTGTACGTCGTTATCAGCGTAAAAGTCTGTGTTGTCGGAGTATTCCGGAGACATGGAAACATTGACGCCACGTGCCAGTCTCATTCCACCTGTGTAAGTCACAGTGCCATTAGTGTTTACGTACGTAGCTACGTACGGCAGGCTGAAGCCTACTCTTACTCTTCCGTAAGCCATAAATTAATTTCCTCCCATTATCTTGCTGATTTCGCTGTCACAGACCTCTTCCATCTTTGCGACGCAGGCCGATTTGGTAGCGTTTACAGCTTTAGACATAAAATGGCACGGCTGTAAAAAGCTCGTGCCCGATTCAATACTTCGTGCGATCATCGCGTTCGGCTGACCTTGTGGAAACTTTTTTGTTACTACCCGGTTGTAGCCATCAAATCCCAGCTTAACGTCTCTGGAGAAGCCGGAATCTCGCATTTTCGTAACACCGAACGAATACTCAAGGCCTTTCTTTTCAATCGCCAAAAGGCCGGATACTGCATGTCCGGGCGATCCAACCTCATCCGGGCTTCTAGTCGGTATCTGATTGATGGCCGCTTTGACAGCATCTGCAACGATTTTAGCGCCTTCATAGATGCATTTCTCAACGAGCGGCTTCGCCTGCTGTTCGAGCTCCTCGAGCTTTTGGACGTATTCGCTCAAGCCTTCAATTTTCATTCGGGCCATCGATATCCCACCTCCACTCGAAATGGATCAGCCCCGTCTCAGACTCGTACTGGACGGAAGCCAGATACCAGTAAGCCGTCGACTCATCAAGCATTGCCTGGATGTCATCGCATACACTGTCGTATTCGGTCTTGGTAAAATAATTAAGGGAACCGCTGATCAGCTGCTCAGCCTTGCGACTGTCAGCATGAAAGCTGTCCCCTTCACTGTCTTCCGCCCATACCGCATACGGGACGGAAGCGTTTTTAGCTTTGGTGTAGTGGTATGTGCGTGTACACACCGAAGCGATACGTGCTCCGAACCACTTAAGTTTTTGCTGCAGCGTCATCCGTCCACCCCCTCAGCTGCGACGTCAAAGTTATCGTCCAGGCGTGAAAGCGTCAGGTCTGTAACCTTCAGCCCGTCATCGTCGAGCAAATGCTGTACCATGTCGATGCGGTACTGCTTCCCGTCATCAAGGAGCACGTACTGCTTGACAGAAACGTTTTCGTCTCGCCATATCCTCACAAGTCTGTCAACCTGTTGTGATACGCCCATTGCGGCATACTGCCGGTTGTATCCTACTACTCTATCGCCGTAGTAGTGATACGACAGTATGACCAGCTTTTCCGCGGGCATTTCGCCCGGCTCTGCTGTGTTCCTCAGTTCACACAGTTTTAGCGTCCCTTCAAAAAGCATTACGTGCCCCCGTTCATTTTCTCAGCAAGCAAGCGGTTGTTCAGTGCATAGCGCAGCATTCGGGGCATGCCCGCAACCCATGACAGATTGCCCTGTACACTGCTTTCCGCCCTCTTGCGGTACAGATAAGCGGCATACATGACTACAAGGTTGCAATCATCTATTTCGTCAAGGTTTAACGTTATGCCCTCGGTTTTTATTGATTTCTTTGCTACCTCAATGAGGGTTGCTAAGTAACTGTCCCACGCATCCCCCGCAATAGCCAAATTGTATTTCGTTGTTGCAAGGATTTCAGCGTCTGTCATGCTTATGCCCCCTCTATCGCGTTTATAATGGCTGCCTTTGTCATCCGACTAGAAACACCGTCAACTCCCTGTTCCTCTGCATAGCTTAAAAGCTGTGTCTTTGTCATCCCAGAGAGATTGACAGTGTCAGGCGTGTTCGAGTCGGTTATGATTCCCCCGACTCGTTGTTGTTCGTGTTGGAGGCGGGCGTGTTGGCTGCGTCTGCCGCAAAGGTGACTGCAGCTGCAGACGGAGTTACACCGTTGATACCGATCGCCACAAACGCATCATTTACAAGTACCTTGCCGTCATATCTTGCAGTACCCTTAAATCCGGTCTGGTCCTCGATCCAAAAAGCGTGCTCGGAAGTGTTGATAGATGTTCCGGCTCTCTCTGCAAGCAGATACAGGTCAAAGTAACCGCCGATAATGGTGTTGTCCGGCACGAAGTTCAGAACCTCGATCACGCCGCCGATAACCGGCATGGTTCCATTGACTCCCGCAACGATAGCACCGGAAGCGTCAACAGCAAGACTGTTCGCAATCAGTGTGGTGTAAGTAGTCTCATTCATGACCCATACTTTGGAACCACGGCTGTACTTGCCCTTTGCCAGTCCGCTGTCACCGATCAGAGCCTTGAACAGGTCTGTATCTTTGACAGATGCGGCATGAGAAACGATGTTAGCGGCCTTAATGCCGGTCATGATACCGGTCGGCATCTTCGTACCGGTTCCGTAAAGGATAGCTTTATCCAGCGCAAGGCCGATAGCCTGTCCAAGCGTCTGTGTAAGGTCTGCTACAAGGTCAATGTCGCTGTCCTCAAGCAGGGCGTTGCAAATACGGAAATAGCCGCCGACCTTATAGCCATCAACTTCGATATCGGAGAATGTCAGATCCAGCTCATTGAGTGTTGCGCACATCTCAGTCCAGACGGCTTCCGGGATTGCGCCCTGGATGACCATACGGCCCTGCCCCGGTACGGAACGGACGAAAACATGCTTATACAGCTTGGAGTATTCCATGATGTTCTCGCGGAGATACCCAAGCAGGACGCGCGGGATAAGGAGACCGGCGTTTGTGATCGCTCTCTTTTCCTTGATAGCCGTGCGCACCTGCGCCGCCATCGCCTTTACATCTTCTCTTTCACAGAGTGCCGCGATCTTTTCGCGGACTTCGTATTTAGTTGCCATTGCTCTGCCTTCCTCTCTGACCGGCTCTGCGGTCGGTTCTGCCGGATCTGTGTTCTGCTTTTCCTCTTCAGTCTTCAGATCCTTTTCCAGTTCCTCAATCTGTCTTTCCAGATTTCCTTTCGCTTCTTCGTGCGCTGTCTTGTCAGCGTCAAAAGCGTTTACTGCCTCCTCGACCGCCGAACGTTCTTCGTCTGTCTGCGCTTCCTCAATGCTCTGTGTCAGTTCTGCCTCTCTCTTTTCAAGTTCGGCATCCTTCTGGCGCAGTGCCTCAAGGGATTTATTGGCATCAGTCAGTTTCTTTCTGATCATCAATGCTTTTAATGCCATTTTTTATTACCTCCATCCTTGCTCTTTGTGCGACTCGCCACGCTTCGACCTCCCGCTTTTTGATGTTCTCAAGGTCATGCTGTCTAGCTTCGACATACGTTGCCTGATAAGCCGGAAACGCTACGGCAGATATTTCATATAACGGGTCGATTCTTGTGATTGTGAAATGAACCGTTCCGTCATCTTTCTGCTCATATTTCTGTCCGTCTTTGGCAATTTCGAATCCGAAGCTGCAACCTGTTACATCTCCACGGGCTATTCGTTCGTATGCATCCATCGCCTGAGAGTCTTTAGGGTTGATTTTTATGCTTCCCCACAAACCAACTTCTGTATCTTTGAGCGTTAAAGTTCCGGCACTCGTTCGCCCTAAAACAATGTCAGTATTGTGATTATATAAAGCCCTTACGTCCCCGTGTATGGCTTCAGTCAATGCGCCACGCTGGATGCTTTCGGTAGCACCCTCCGCAACGTGATAAACATCGTCATACCGAACAAAATAACCTTCCAAAATTGGTTCGTTATTTTCGGAACGTGTAGCGACTTCACTCATTTGAAAATATCTCTGTTCCATGTTTTTCCTCCTGTCCAGGGCAAGTCTTCGCCTCTGGATGGTGCTTAAACTCAACGGATATGTCACACCAAAACTGATGGGCGCATACAATTCCGCTGACCTTGCAAATAATTGGTTTTCTCGGCCCGTCCCGCCGATACGCAAGCGGGCACAACAATGCACTAGCCATCATTCGCCGTCCTGTATCAGCTTTTTCTGTAATCCGCTCATGTCTGCCGGGATGTAGTTTTCTAATACCTTAAACTCTTTCAATCCTGCCGGGCTCATATGCAGGCGATCACGCCATTCATCACCGCAGATATAACCACGATCCGCGCCCGCAAGCAGAACCCTTGAAACCTTTTCGATGTCATAATCCAGTAACGACCAGACATTAAACGACAGATACCACGCCGGATTAAGTATCAACTTCTTTGTCATCTCTGCTGCTATGGATTTACAGAGTGACATTACCGTTGACTGAATGAAAGTATTCCATTCATCCTTCTTGTACTCTCCCACGCCCAGCAGGAACGCCGGAACGCCGAAGATAGCCGCCACCATGCGTTTATCAAGCTGTACCGTGTCACTGATTGCCAGATCCGCAAGTGTCAGCGGTTTGACCTGCTCAACATCGAACTGTTCTGCCGGAATAATCCACGGCTGGCCCGGTGTCTGCGGTTTAACGTAGCTGTCTATTAATTTCTGACGGCCTGTCGGAGACGAAAACTCATCTACCAAAGCATCAACTTTTACGATGATGCTCGGCTTGTATTCCGACTTCATAAAAGCCTTTTCTGTCTCTGCTGCCTGCTTCAGATTGTTGGCTACATCCCTTAAGGATACGTGCACGCCTTGCCCCTTCCAAAGATAGGTTTTGTCGGGGTTGTAGACAAAATGCAGCAGGCTATCCGGGTTGCGCTCTCTGCCGTCAATGACAACTTTGTAATCACGGTATCCGATAGCGTTGAACGTAATCCGTTCCGCTGATATCGGTTCAAGGCTCTGAAGGTATCCGTTCCATGTATGCGGGACAACGATTGAATTCCCTTTGCCGTACAAAAGCAAATTCATGACAATGGCTTCCATCCATGTGCTTCTTGTCATTGTCGGCATCGGATTTATATCGATCGCCCTGGATAACTCATTTACGATTCTTACATCGCCGTCCGCTGTGTTGCTCATCAGATGGATTGTGATTGATCCGATAAGTTGCGCAATCTTGCGGCAAGCGGTCATGATTTCGGGGTTTTTATCTAAAGACGTGTAGCCGGGGCAGTCAATGCCGCCGTCACTTAACCACAACGCAAGAGCCTGGCTGTCATTCTTCAGTGACAGTGTTTCACCCCTCTTTTCAATTGGTCTTTTCCTTCTCTTACTCATCGCTCCACCATCTCGCCGCCTTCCTGCTCTTTTCGGCTGCGTCCATCATCGCAACGCAGGCAAACACGGAAGCGTCAAATAGATCTATTCTTAGTTTCGGCTGTATCTTTTCGTACTGTACAGCATCGTCTGTTTTCTCAACTGCGCTTACATTTGATACGCAATATTCGTAAGCGTCAGAATGCAGATAATAAAGTCTGCCGTCTTTCGCCGCTTTCTCGATATGTCTAAAACCACTGCTTTTAATGTAAAAGTACTGCGGTATATCACGGATATTAAAACCGGCCTGCCGCATGGTCGGGAAATATTCTTCACCCGCAAATTTACGGTCATGACCGACCAGCTTTATGCGGAAACCTCTTTTCCGCATATCCACAAACCAGTTGACCACATCGCCAATGTTGACCGTTGGAGAATTGCACATCGTCAACCATCCATCATCGGCCCACCCGAACAACGGTATATTATCTTCATCGGCTTTCCGTGCCGCCATCGTGATCGGAAAGAAGCCGTGTGTTATGATGATATCAACGCCGTTGTACTGACCGTATAACGCCGCCGCTGTAAGGTCATACATCCTCGACAGGTCTGCGCCGCCGTACCAGTCAATTTTCAGTTTTGCCAGCTGCTCAAGCGTCCAGTTATACTGTTCGTCTGAACGTTTGAATTCCTCAATGTCAAACCACGCCTTCATTGCAGCAGTATAAATGTTTAACTGGCGGCTTAAGAAATCTTTCCTTTGCTGCGGGTCGTTCTGGGCCTGGAGCGCATCGTTTATCATGTCCTGCGGACGGATCGTTACGCCGTAGGAAAGATTTGCTTTCTGATGCTGTACCGGGTTCGTGTAATCCACGTCACCGTTTTCATCTTGATCCGCGCGGGCCACAAACGAAAAAAGAGCATCGTCATCAACAAGACCAGTGGCAACCTTAACAGCGTACTCCATCCGGTTATAGCCGAAAGAGTTGATGTTATCACCCGCCGTTGTAATGCCTATCATTAGCTTGTTGGTGTATGCTCTCTGTGCCTCTTTGAAACGATTGTATTGTGCCGGTTTCTTGTACGCCGCAACTTCGTCGGCAATCGCGAAGTTGCAGTTAAACGAATCCTGGCTGTCCGGGTTTGACGGCATTGCTATAATTTCAATCGACCCATCCGGCGCGCCGTCTTTGCGGAAAGTATATTTAATCGAGTGGTCAAAAGAATTATCTTTAATTTCAAACTGCTTTTCCAGTTTCTGATAGTTAATCGAAAACGTCAGAAAATGGAAAATCTCAAGCGTCTGTTTGAGTGCCGCCGCAACGACATAGCATTTACTGCCGGATTTTCTTTGGAGTATCGAAACCGCCCACGCCAAAGCCGCCACAAAAGAACTTTTACCGTTCTTCCGGGCAACCATGATAAATGCTTCTTTATATCGGCGGTTGTTCGTTCCCGTGTAATAAAATCCCAGTAGGTTATACACAACGAAAATCTGCCACGGCTGTAATAGAAACGGCTTGCCCAACAGCGGCTGGCCTTCCAGATCTTCTCCCTGCGCATGAACAAGCGTTGACTGCATGATACCTATTACCAAATCCGGGTCATGCGTTCTTAGTTCGATATCTTCCCGCTGTAAATCCTTTTTGTACCGCTCACAGGCGGCAACGATTTCTTTGCCTACTATCCGTTCGCCGTTTATGCAGTCATCCGCAAACCTGTCAGCGACTTCTTTGTATGATTTCATTCCCCCATCATCTTTTCCAAGAGATTTTCAAGGCTTCCTGTTTCTTCCTTCACAACGTCAGCATTCAGCCGTTTATATCCGGCAGGCGTTAAGCCTAAATCACGCCAGTAAGCAAGGGCCTGAGTGTTGCAGTCCATCAGGACGACCAAAGCGGGATTTTTAACGATATTCGTTGCTCCGCCTTTGTTCGTGTGCTTTACTATCGTTTCGCCGCCCGTGGCGTCAAACTTCTGTTGAGCGTTATCCCGTGTTTCCATGATGCCTGCCAGGGTATCAATCACGGAATCAAAAAAGGGGCGATATGTACCCGCCTCTTTTGTTGCGCTTTCAATCACGTTTTTCCATTCAGTTTTTTTCACTCAAAAGCACCGCCTTTTTCCCGGTCAGTGTTTCCCACCTGTCTATTATCACGTCAATGTAGTGTGGATCGAGTTCGCACATATAGCATTTTCTGTTTAACTGTTCACAGGCTATTAGTGTGCTACCACTACCGCCGAAAACATCAAGGACAATCTCGCCCTCTCTGCTACTGCTTTTTATCGCTCTACTGCATAAGGCTATCGGCTTTGGTGTTGCGTGACCGCCTGTGGTTTCTCTTTCGTCCTTTCCTGCTCTGTCAAAGTGCCACACATTGTTTTGATTATCGTGAGTATTATCAAAATAAGCACGATTTTCATAAAACTCTTTTTTGATTTCTTCGTACTCTTTTTTGATTTCTTCGTACTCTTTTTTGATTTCTTCGTACTCTACACCAAAAGCATTTATACCATTATTGACGCAGTAAGTTTGAATTTTGCAAAACGCTTCCTTTGTAGGAAATTCAAATTGTACTTTCGCCCAATAATGCGAACACCTCGTGCTGTCTATTTTTGATATTTGTTCGACACTTAAACCGCTTTTCTTTCTTTCGTCTTCAAACCATTTTCTTATTGGTTCAAACATTTCGTTAAACTCTTCAAGATTTCGTTTGAAACGCATATCCTGCTCACCGCACATTACAAACAAGCATTTTTCGTCTGCAATCGGGTACATTCTAAAATCTTCCGATAACTGCCCTTGTCCGTTTCCTTTATCCCAAGTGATAAGGTTTCGGAATGTTATCTTGTTTTCTTTCTGCATCGGCTTCAAGATATTACTGTAAATATCCATCAGCGGTTCATCAATGCCCCAACAATACCAAGAGCCGTTATCTTTCAATGCTCCAAATGTCAGTGGAATCCATTGGCGGTTGAAGTCAAGCAAATCATCAAAGTTGAGGTTGTCATTTAGGACACCCTCGCTCTCTTTCTTCATTCCGTACGGCGGATCGCAGAAGACCATATCAGCCTTTACCCCATCCATAAGCCTGTCAATAACCGCAACATCCGTAGAGTCTCCGCAGATAAGCCGATGCTCTCCCAGCTGATACAAGTCACCGAGTTTTGCTTTCGGTTCTTCCGGAACTTCGCCATTATAGTCATCTTCAGCCGCTTCCATGGTGTCGGATATTTCTGACATGTCAAAACCGAACTGCTCCATGTCTATTTCGGTTATCCCCTGCAGTTCATCGTCACGCACAACGAAATCCCAGTCGGACAGTTCCGCTGTTCTGTTGTGTGCCAGTGCGTAAGCCCTTCGTTGTTCGTCTGTCAAATGATCCAAGCGGATGCAGGGAACCTCGGTCATGCCTAAACGCTCTGCCGCCATGACTCTGCCGTGGCCTTCAACGATTATGTTTTCATCTGACCAGATGCCCACCGGGTCATCGAAGCCGAACTCCCGAATGCTTGCCATGATTGCGGAGATGTCTTTTTCCTCATGCTTCCGGGCATTCTTTTCGTATGGCTTTAGGTCTGAAAGTGGTATGTACTTGATTGTCAATTCAGTCATTTTTTGCCCTTTACCTCAAAACTCTCCCGTGTATATAAAACATCACCCCCGCCGCGACCCGGCCGGCCCCATAGAGGACAGTGCTACCGGGGGGGATACATCTCTACAGGAACGTTATTCCTTTCCGCCCATGCGACAACCCCCTGGAGCTGTCGCTGATAATCATCACGGTCATAGCGGTATGGTCTAGTCACGTACTGTTTAGTGCATACGATTATCTTATCCGGCATAGTCTCTGACAGTTCGTCTACATCGGGAGCCGTTCGCACAACGATCAGATTGTCCGCATACTTCCGCGCCTCTTGCAGCCATCCACGCCGCAGGGCCGCAGCCATACGTCTTGCACCCGTGTGCGGTTCTTCCATGTGTGGCACAGTCAGACGGAAGGCAGAAGCTATAGCATCCATCTCATAGCATAAACCGCCCTGCAATAGTTTCTTTGCTAGTGTGCTCTTGCCAGAGCCGGGAAGCCCAACGATCAGAGTCAGGCTCTTAAGTTTAATGCCTTGTTTAAATGCGGCTTCTTCCATCAGCAACCGTCCCTCTTTTGTCAGCTTGCCGTTGAACCGCTGGTGCAGTCTCCCTTTGTGCGTCACGTTATTGTTGACGCTTATAAGGTTCCAGTCACACAGTCTGTATTGCGGATAGTCTTCACACGGAAAGATGTGGTGCACAGTATCAGCCTCCAGCATGATGCCGTCACGTAGCAGCACTTGATCCATGTACTTGTCCCTTGCTAAGATGTGCCGCCGTTTCTTCTGCCACACCTTCGATTTATAGAATTCATCACAAGCCATAACGTTATTGTCCGCAGGATGCCAGGGCCTTATTACGATACCGATTGCACCGTTAAACGCCGAAGCGCGAAAGGAGGATGCGGAATGAAACCCGGGCAGTAAATCCGGGAAGAACCGCAGGCCCTGTACATTGCGGCGTAAAGTTGTCAATAAAAAGGAGCCGCCTGTTACAGCGACCCGCAGTTAAAGAGGAGTAAAAATGATGAAACCGCAGCACAGAGAAATTGTGGCCTTTGACTCATAGAGTCATTATCACAATATCACTGAACAAACATGAAATACAATGAAGTAAATTATATTTTCAGAATATATTTTGCAAAGTATTGCAGGGCTTCACCGTGTATCATGTAGACGTATCGGACAGAGACATTCAGATCTACAGCTATTTGCTCCCAGCGTTCACAGAGAACGTATCTTCTGAACAGGACGGCCTTTTGCTTCTCGTTCTGCACGGACTCAATCTGTCGGCTGATTTTGTCTTTCAAGCTGATTAGCTGGTTAAGTTCTGCGATGATATCCCGCTCTATACTGTCAACCTTAGCAATCAGCCTTAGCATGGTGTCACCCTCGACTGACGTTTGCACTTTGTCGCGGTTGTAGTCAGTCGTTGACTTGACCGAGTACAGGTCGTCCCGGATCGCCTCGCGCTTGGCTTCCAGTCTTTTGATTTTTCTGTCCAGATGATATATCTGCTGTAGATACTCCTTAGCTGTCATCATTCAACCCCTCTATGATGTACGGTTTTCCCTCTGCTGTTAACAGTGGCACTGCTGCCGTTCCGGGCCGGATCAGATAGCAAACACCTGTCTGCCGGTGGCGCAGGATGACGTACTGCGTCCGTGTGCCCAGCCCGTTGTCGACCATCTCCATCCAGTGCTCTCCGTTCTCGATGTTCTGCTGGTGCTCACACCCGGCAAGCATGGCGGCGATCAGGATCGCGACCAGTAGCTTTTTCATTCCTTCTCACCGTCCTTCTCCTTCTCGTTCCGTCCGTACTCGCATCCATAATCCCATCCCCTACCGAATGCCGCATCGTATCGGTCATTGTAGTAGGATGCAGTAAAGCTAATCATAGTAACGACCAGACCACATGCCACTCCAATGAACAAAGACAGCATATCAATTGTTATAGTCATTCCTTCTCACCTTCTCCCTTCCGCATATCCGCGCCGCATCGCTCACAGAAGTTCCTGTTTTCAATCCAATGCTCATAAGGCACATTAAATCCGACTATATGAGAAAAACCGCACTGGTCACATTCAATCAATCTGCACTTGTCGCTGTTCTGAGGATTGCGCTCTATCCACCGCCCCTTCTTCCGCTCTTCGACTTCCGCAAGCGGGCAAAAGTCCGGCCTGCCGAGCATTGGAATGTACTTTATCGCCGCATGGCAATAACGCGATTCGTCATTAGCGCATGGACACCCCGCACAGTTTACCGGCATTTCCACGCCCTTAATTAGTATGCTCACTTTTCCCGCCTTTCTGCTCGACTGCAAAAATCATCGTCATCTATATCCTCAAATCCGCACCATTCACACCGCTTCTCAGGAAATCCAAAAGCACGATTATCTGAAAATTCATAGTGTTTGCAATCACGACAGTAAATAATGCCAGACTGTGCAGGCGGCAGTCCCTTAATAACATCAATAGCTTTTACCAATCCATTGTGATGCCCTGCAAATTGATAGTTTACCAAAGCACCATTAGAGAGTGCATCAATTACCGCCTGTCGGCTGATTAAGTCATCCATCTGTCAATCTCCTTCCGCACATCGGGCAAAATAAAATATCGCATTCTCGGTATTCACCTTTGAAGCAAATATGAAGTTTCATGGTTCTCCCCTGTCTGACAAGCCATGCGTGCGAGTTCTTCTCGATTGGACGGACATATCCGTCAGAGTCTTCGTGGCAATATTCACAATCTGTTTGCTCCGGCTGTGCGGATGGTAAATCCTGCATGATGTGGAGCGCATTTGTCAGCCCAACGTTCTTCCAGACAGCGTACTTGTCCTCGCCGCCCTCGGTGTCACAGTAGGCGTTCTGAATAGCAGTTATTGCCGCCTGTCTGCTGATTAAATCGCTCATCCCTGCGCTCCTTTCTTATCCTGCGTTTTCAGCAATTGTATTCCTTTGCGTATGCAGTCAGGGCAATAGGAATACATTGTATAGCTGATTTCGTCCATCGTATCCCACGAATAGTCATATGTCTGTTTGCATCTTAGACATTCCAGACCGCAGGTCTTACGT
>Ga0326513_10000457_pt1 | contig 34693 bp, 62 predicted proteins | sample 2_2465_0518_D_FD_203654 | JGI IMG/M metagenome (GOLD analysis project Ga0326513, IMG submission 203654) | Bovine rumen microbial communities from UC Davis, California, United States - 2_2465_0518 | ecosystem: Host-associated > Mammals > Digestive system > Stomach > Rumen | place: USA...
CTTAATACTTCTGATTCACTAACATTAATAATGTCAAATCCAAAATGTTTCAATCCTAAATTAATTAATGTTATAATCAATAAAATAGTTCTTACTATTGTTCCTTTTGAAATATTCATAACTTTTTCCTCCTTAATTTATTACTTCATATTCATTATTTTCTTCAAGTATTTCTTCAACTGGATTAAGTAAGTTTTCTAAATATTCAGCTAATTCTTCATAATCTTTATCAATTAATTTTCCATTATCATTTAGCTCCTCAGCCAACATTATAGCATAAGCTATTGAATACTCTCCTGATTTAACTAGTTGCATTATTGCTTTCTTTTTTCTCTCACTTTTCTTTTCAATTAATGTCATAATAAATCCCTCCTATTCTAATAAATCTACTCTAGCCTCTAATGAGTCTAGCTTGTTAAATAAAGTTGTTAAATCTTTCTTATATACTATACTTGCAATTGGTGCTAAATCATCTCCTGTGGTGATTATGTTTGTTATGTTTCTGTAGGTTGAAGAATTGTAATAAGCTTCTAATTGAGCTATTAATGTTGTATCTGTTATTTTTATATCTGTTGGTGTTGTAGGATAATAAAAGTTTAGATTATGTGTACTTAACCATGCTTTAAAATCATCCACTGTACTTGCAGTTGATTTATTTATAGCGATAAATAAATCATTAAGATTTGACAAATAACTAAATTTTTCAGTATCTCCTAATTGAAAAATAAAATAATTACAATATCCAACATTTGTTGCTATGGGGTTTATAATATTAGTTAAATGAAATACTTGTGTTTTTTCTTTTGTAGAATCTAACATCCAATATTCTGTACCATCTAATTCAATTTTTTCTATCTCTTTATGTTTATACCATTTACCATTATTTTTATATAAATAGTCTTGATAATCTCCTATTTTGCAAAGTTCTATTGTTCCAAGAGATATTGGAAATGTTTGATGTGCATGTGGAGTGTAGGCTGTTGCTGTTGAAGATTTTTCTATTTGTATTTTGCTTAAGTCTGTTGCATTTACAACTAGATAATTATAACCACTTGTATTAATTGTTATTGAATTACTCGTATTATCTTTATTTTGTCCATTGTAAGCACCTTGGGCGATTTCTGAAGGCTCTAAAGTTGTACAAGCCACTCTATATCTTGTCTGTATTTCTGTTGTTGATATTGTATATGTTTCTCCATTTACTTTAATATATAAACCACTATTGCCATCAGCAATTCCGCATTGGTTTACTACAAAATTTAAGTATGTGTTTTGGTTTATTCCATTGCACAAATTCTTATTCACTACCTCAACTTCACAATCTCCAGTTACTGTATGAATATCTTGTTTGTAATCTGGATTAGGTGAAGGTTGTCCGCCTGTGTATTTTTCAAAGCTAGTAGCGCTACTTCCTAGTTCTAACTGAGGAAAAATTTTAAAATTATTTAATACTGCCCCATTGTTTATTACAATAGTTAAAACATTAATGTCATCTTTTATAAATGAAATGCTTTTATTTGTAGCATCTAATGAAAAGTTTACATTTCCACTACTTGTTTCTGCTTGTAAAATAACACTTGAATTAATTGTTTGGTTATTAGCACTCATTACATAAGTTCCACTACCATAACCTAAATTAGTTATATAAAAACTCGTATTAGCATCAGCAGTTCCATCTAATGTATAACTACCATCTTCATTATAAGTTAATGTCACTCCTTGTTTAGTAGCATTAGCAATAGGCTTAAATAAGTTCTTACCAGTAGTAGTTTCCTGACTTGTATTTCCTTTTAACATACCATCTTCAATTGGAAGGTTGCTACTGTCAGTTATTTGTACATTTGTTCCTTCTGCGGTTCCGTTTGGAATTTGGTCTTTTAGTAGAGCATTCTCTGTTACAAGTCCATCTATTTGCTCTTGTTTTTCTGCTAGTTCATCGTATAATAGTTTAGCACTAGGATATTCTGTATCTGTGCTAGTTTCATCTATTTCTGTTACTTTATTTGATACATCTTCTTTGTCTGATACGTCTTGTACGGCTGTATCTGCTTTGTCTAATGAGGTTTGTACTGCACTTGCTAGGTCTGTTTTTGGTATTCCTCCATTTGGTTTATCATATTTTGCATTCCAACTATTTTTTTCGCTAGTATTTACAAATTTATTTCCACTATTGCTGTCATCTATTAAATCGCTTGATAACTTATTTTGGCTTGTAATTTCTGTTTGTAACCCAGCAATTAAGTCACCTACTGGTATATCTACTGTATTTCCATTTTCTAATGTTAATACTATCTTTTTGTTGGTTGCGTCATAACTTCCACCTACAACAACACTTTCTAATGGCAAGTCTATTGTATCTGTGCTTATTACATTTCCATCTATGTCTTTAAGTGTTAATGTTACTACATATGTACTTTGATTGATTTCTAAATCTATTAATGAACCTGTCGCAGTTTTTAATGTATAATTAGTTAAATTATTAACATCTTTTGTAATAAAACCACTTACATCAGGAATAACTATTCCTAAATCGCTTGTTGTTTTATTTCCTGTTAATTCTACATTATTTATTTTAGGTTTGTTTGTTAAATTATTATAATTTGATTGTCCATTAATTATTAATGTATTTTCTTCTTGTTCTATTTCAATATTCTGTCCAGCTTTTATAGTTAATGTATTTACTCCATTTATTTTAGCATCTTTTCCATCAATACCATCTGTACCATCTTGTATTTCAACAGATGTTTCATCTCCATATCTATCAATAATTGTTATTGTTGCAACTTTATCTACTTTTTCAGCAGAAATATTTACATTTTCTGCTTCCCTCAATCCATCATTCAATGCCTGTTGATATTGCTCTAATTCACTTGCTGTTATAGGTTCGCTGTTTTGTGTTTGTTCATCAGGAATATAAGAACCACTATCAACTACTAATTTAATTGGAGAAGGTGAATATCTTAAAGACAATTTCACATTTTTTTCATAATATGTCGATAAATTTTCTGCTATAGGATTTTCAACTTCTGTATATTCATAAGGTTCTTCTTCTGTTCCGCTTCCTGTTCTTGTATAATATGTTTTGTCTTCATCTATTTCTGTATCTTCTGTTAATTTATATACATCTTCAGTAGAATAAGCATAAACTCCAAGAACAAATACACCTTCATTTGCTAAAATCTCTGATGGTATTTTACATTGATTTTGTGTTATAATTTCTTTATAATTAGTATTATTAGCACTAAACAACGCTATTTTTACCAATTCTTGTGTATATTCTTCAGAAAAAGTAAAATCTATATTATTTATATTATATTCATTTTCATTTAATTTTGACTTATCATCTAAATGAATTTTATTTTTAGTTACTTTTATTTCCATTTTTTCTCCTTTCTATTAGACATTTGTAAAATTATACCAAGTGCCATGTAAACAATCGAAATCAATTTATTTATTCATTCTTTTAATTAATTTCATATTCTTTTTTCACTTGAATATAAATGGCTAATTTAACTTAGTCTTATTGCACTCATATTACTTTGTACTACATAGCTTGAATCTACATAGTTTTGTAATTCAATTGTACCAGTTGATGATGTAATTGAGAAAATCGCCCAAAAATTAAGACCACCACCATTAATCATTGTTCCTCTAGATATATCTCCACCTGAAACTTTTGTTGCATTCGTAATATTAAATTTTGCAGTAAGAGCATTTGCACTAGCACTATTAGCTTCGCTGAAACCTAACACTACATACACCCCTTCACTTAATGTTAAAGTACATGCTGTAACAAACTCGGCAATTGAACCACTAGTGCTTGATATTCCTGTACTTGAAGTAATACTACCTTTCACATTTACTGCTTCTTCTATTCCATTCTCCATATTATTCAATCTAGTAGCATTAATCGGTGTTGCAGTATTTGGCAAATCCTGCCAATTATTTTTTTGATAACTCATAATTATTTCTCCTTATTTTTTTCTTTTTTATTTTTTTCTTCTTTATTTTTTTGAGCTTGTTCTAATTGTTGTTGTTCTAATAAATTAAGTTGTTCAAATAAATCTTTAATTACTGGTTTTAATATAAATGCAGGTAAATTTGAATCATTAATTAATTTAACTAAATTTTCTTCAAATTCTCTCTTTTTTAAAATAATTTCTTCCATATTACATAATCCTTTCTTTTAATTCTTCTATTTCTTGCTGTTGTTCTTGCAATGCTTTCCATAAAATAGAACACATAGCATATGTGTCAATTCCATCTTTATTATTGGATATAATTTCTTCAGGAGTTTTATAACTTCCACCTAAGTCTCCAATAATAAATCCTATATGTTTTTTTACAGTACTGTCTTCTTCTTTATATTTAAACTCATATAATTCACTGTTTTTAATTATATTACAAGCATTTTGCTTAAATTTTCTTATATCCTTTTTTATACTTTCTTTAGATAGATTTGTAAAATTATAAGCATACATATAACCATAGCAATATATTGATGAAGTTAATGAAGATGTTGCCATCAAACTAATTGTTGCAGTACCACTACTACCATATAAAAATAAAGAAGCTCCTGAACTACTTGCTGATGCTATTACACCTCCATCATTAATAGATGCACCGTCACTTGCTAATGATAAACTTCCACCAGACTCAGAAGTATACAAATGTACATAAGCATTAGTATTTAAAGCTTTTGCATAAAAGCCCCTAGGTACAATCTGTGCTCTGTATTGATTGTTATAATTCTGGAATACTGGTGATTTTTCTTCACCTCCAACTAATGATAAACTTCCACCTGTTATATATGCTCGTGAGGTATATAAAGAACCATCTTGATATATTCTAGTATAAGCACCTCCAATATTTTCAAGATTTCCTCCAGCATGGAAAATAATATAAGAATTGTTGTGTGAATGTACTCCATTTTTCCATAAACCAAAGCCGTCTGTACTTGAACTTCCAGAATAATATAATCCAAAATTATTTATTGTAATTCCACCAATAGTTCCACCTGTACAAGCTATATTTCCTTCGTTGTTCAATTGGAAATTACCAGTACTTATAATTAATCTTCCTGCTGTTAATCTTATTACATCTGCACTAGCGTTAATTTCACTTATTAAATCTTCCGTATTAACTTTTAATTCTAATGATGCGGTCAATGTTGTTTCCACAGAATTTAATGAAGCTTTTGTTGCATATGTTGCACTTACTGAACTTGTAATTGAATTAGCACTTAAATTGATAGCACTATTCATTTCTGTAATTGTCGGATATGCAGTTAATTTATAATCTACACTCAAATTAATTTGGTCAGCTTTTTGAGAAATAGCAGTATTCATTTCAACTCTTGTTGCAAATTGTGTTGCATAAATATTTTTAGTCATTAATCTTGCAAATAAATATCCTACTTCATACCCTAGTAAAGTAACTTCATAATCTCCGTCAGTTAAAGAAATTGTCGGATATGGATATGTTATAATTTGCTCTTCATCTAACAAATAAGTGCTTCCATCTGCATTAATTCCTACTTTCTTATTAACAATACAAGTTTTTTCAATACCATCTCCATAATCTAATATAAATTCATCATAATGATCTGCATCATAATAATAAAGATTAGAAGGTATTTCATAATCTACTTCTGTATTTTGATAAATAGTTCCACTTATTATATCTCCTACTTGATAATCTGTTCCCTTTATTAATAGATTATATTTATTGTTTTGACTATCATATGTATAATATTTTCTATAACTTGTATATTTAATATCTGTTGTTTGTTCATATGCACTTGTATTTGTAAATCGTAATGTTCTTGTTTTTAAATACGTATAATTACTTGGAAATAATCCAGTATAAGGATATGTATAAGAAATATGTTCTACAATTGGATGAATATTTATGCTTATTGGTTCACTTGCATTTATTTCTTCAAATATTAATTTTGCTGAATTAGTTTCCTGTGAAATTGTTATATCTGCTATTTCACTTATTTTTGAATTTAGTTCATTTACTGTTTGTGTTATTCTTGATATTTTTGTGTTTTGCTCTGTTATAACACCTGCCATTGATGTAATTTCTTGTTGTGCTTTATCTACTTGTATTCTTGTGTTTCTTGTGATTTCACTATCACTTGTCGGTTTGATATAATCAACTTCTGCATTTGTAATACTTGGTGCTGATAATTCAACGCTATCATAATCTGTTTCTATTCTTAATATTATGCTTGATACAATCTGTCCTTGTTTGTTTTTAAATTGTACTAAATCTCCTAATTCAAAATATGGTAAAAAACTGTCTTTTACTGTAAACGCACTATATCCAAATCCTTTTACTTGATTAAATATAGCGTCAATTAAATATTCCCTTTTTTGTACTGTATAAGCAAAAGGATTTCCATAAATTTTTAACCAATTTCTGCCATATTGTTCAACCAAACTACTGTCTTCTCTTACTGCATATTCTCCTTCTATATCAGGATCTATTCCAATTAATACTGACGTTATGGGCTGTGTATCTCTTTTATCTTCTAATTCAACATAATCTTCTATTATTTCATTTGTTTCGTTAGTAAATCTTATTTCTAGTTTTCCTTCATAATTTATAAAAGCAAATCCACCTGACATTTGTGCTATTGCACATATAACATCCCCATAAGTTGCTGTTTCTTCAAATTGGTTACTGTCTACAATAAAACTTCCATTTGTTATACTTTCATTTTTTAAAAGTACATTACAATTTGCACAACACTCTTGTAATACATTATATAGTGTAATATTTCCTGACCTATAATTTAAACCAGTTGTATATTTATTATTAAATTTTATTCCATTATCAAAAGCTGTAATTTGTATTTCTTCTTCGGTATCATTATCAACAACTTCTGTCACATAATAATGCCCGATTTGTTGCGTCACACCATTTACTACTTTAAAATAAACAAAATCTTTGTTTTTGTAACTTATATTATTTTCTGTTTTAAACTTTATATAATTCAAGTTAAATGTTCCAAAAAAGGTTGTATCTCTATAAGCTGTTTGATACATTTGAGCTTTTATTTCAACTGGCACATCATCAATTACAATATACTCTTTATATGTTACTTTATCTTTTTTGCATTCATTAATAAAATTATTTGTTCCTATCATTGCACATCACTACTCTTTTCTAATAACGCCTCAAAATCATCAACTATCACTTCATTTGCACTGCTTTGTATTTTTTGTGTTGGTAATGTTACAATGAAATTAGCACTTTTCATTTGCTTATCTTTTAATGAATAATATTGATATTTTCCATCTTGCAAATTTTCTAAATAATCAGCCAAGGTGTTGCCATCAAAACAACCTAAATTAACTTTAATTACTACATCTGTATATTCTGTTTGTATTTTTTTTCTTTTACCATTTGCAAATTGTTTTTTACTGATTATATTTGGCTGTTCATTTATTTCATAACCATTTAATAAAATTTTATCAAAGTCAAAATAACTATTAGATATTTCTTTTCTTAATAGTATCATCTAAACACCTCCAAACGCATATTGTAAATTTTTATTTTTTTGTATTGTTTGTTGATTTTCATAAATCTTCTCGCCATCTAATTCCATTGTATTATAATTTTCAACAACTATTTTTGAATTTGTATTTAATATTTCACTGACACTTCCTGTTATACCACTTGTTCCAGCTCTTCCTACTTCAAAATTTACTGCTTTATTCATTTTGCTTACCATTTCATCATTCATTACATCAAGTGCTTTTAACGCACTATCTGTATCTGCTTTTATTCCAACTGCTATTCCTTCAGGTATCCATTTTCCTACTTCATCTCTAAATACTGTTGATGGAGAATGTATACCAAGTGCTGATTTTATATTTTTTACTATATTTCCAGCAAATTCTTGAACTTTTTGCCCTACCCATCCTGCCATTCCTTGTATACCATTCCATAGTCCTTCAATTAAATATTTACCTACATTTCTAATCTCTTGAAAGCCTCTTCTTAATCCATTAACAATAGCTGAAATTAGTTGTGGTGCTGTTTCTATCAATTTGCTTATAGAACCTAATATTCCCATTACTAATTTCCCAAGTAATTCTCCACCAGCTTTTACTATTTTAGGGAAATTTCTCACCAAAGCATCAACTAATTTTTGAATAATTATAGGTGCTTTTTCTATTAATCTTGGTATTGCTTCAATTAATCCATCTGCTAATGCTATTATTAATTCAATTCCAGCATCGACTACTTGGTCAATATTGTCAATTAATGTTTCAACAATAGTAATTATAGCATCTACCATTACAGGAATTAATGTTGGTAACATTTTTGCCAATCCTTTTGCAAGTTCAACAATAATTTGTATACCCATTTGCAATATTTGTGGTAACAATGGAATTATACCATTAATTAACGTTTGTATAATTGTTAATGCACCTTGTACCAATTGTGATAAATTCTGTTGTATACCATTAATTAATGATGTTACAATTTGAACTCCTGACTCCATTAATTTTGGCAATACCTCATTTATAATAGTTGGTATTCTATCAATTATTTGTGGTAGTAATGTTTCTATTAATGTTCCTACACCTAATAGAGCTTGTTCTACTACTGGTAATAGATTTCCTGCAAATGTTGCAACACTTTCAACTAAATTATTTATTAATTCTCCAATATTTGCATTTTTGTCTGACATACCGGTTATTAAATTTTCCCAAGATGCTTTTACCATATTAAGTGAACCAGTTATAGTTGTTTCTGCTTCTTTTGCTGTTGTTCCAGTTATACCCATTTCTGTTTGGATAATATGTATAGCCTCTGTTACATCTGCAAAACTATCAATTGATAAATCAGCCATTTCTCCGTTAGCTTCTTTAACTCTATTTGCATCTGCAATAAGTCGTTCCATTTCAGTTTTAGTACCACCATAACCAAGTTTTAGGTTATCCAACATTGTATAGTTTTGTTTCGCAAATCCTTGATATGCATTTTGTATCATTTCCATAGATGTTCCCATTTTATTCGCATTATCTGACATATCAATTATTGCTCTATCTGCATATTCTGCTGATTTTTTTGTATCATTTCCAAGACTTTGTAACAAACTAGCACTAAAACTTGTTACTGTGTCCATATATTGATTTGCTGAAAGTCCTGCTGTTTTATAAGCTATATTTGCATATTCTTGTACTTTTTGACTACTTTCTTTAAATAGTGTATCTACACCACCAACTAATTGTTCATATTCTGCATATGCTTTTGTTGATGCTGTTATCAATCCTACTACTGCTGTTGTTGCAACTGTTACTCCTGTTGCTATTCCTTTAAATACTCCACCTGATATTTTTCCTAATGTACTTATTCCTTTATTAAAGCCACTATCATCAAGTTTCGTACTATATGTCAATGTACCTGCATTTGCCAATTAAATCCCTCCTTCTATTTAGAGAGCTGATTTAACTGATTGAATATCTCACGATGTCTTTTTTCTTCATCTATTTCAAAATCTGTTTTAGGAAGTTTATATTGTTCTTTTAATTCTAGTAATTCTTTGTCTTTTCCTGTATAAGCTCTATATCCTCTTACAATATTAAATTGACAATTCTTATTCAAGCTTGCCCACATTGCTCTAAACTTCCACCAATGAAGCTTTGTTGTACTTAAATCTACTCTAAATTGTTCATAAAATGCACCCCATATTAAGTCACTATCGAAGTCATAATCATATATCCTAGTATTTTTATTGCTTTTTGATTTATAATTTACTTCTACATCTTTTTTTCCGCATTTATAAAACCATATAAACTTATTTATTGCTTCATCTAATAGATTTTTATTTATTATTTCTAAAAAAGCAGGATAGAACTTTTTTAAAGCATTATAACAAGCCTTTCGTTTGTCCGTACCCTGCATTTCTTTTTCAAAATCAATGAATATTCTAAAATCAGTTCTAATCATATACTTCTCATTTTTTATTATTACAAAATGAGGTAATCTTTTAAACATATTCATTAATATCTCCTATTTTTTCTATATTTATTATTTCTTATATATTGTCTATTATAATTTGATACATTATTTACTGATTTATACATCTTGTCATATAAACCTTGAACATTATTAACTAATTCTTCACAATATGCTTGAAATGTAAATGCTAATACTCCAACTTTAGTTTTAATGTCCATTTCTTCGTATCCATCTTCTTTTCTTTTCTTATTAATCTTTTCTATGGCATCTTCGCCTAACATTTGTTTTAAACATTTATCTACTTTTTCTTCATCATTTTCATTTTTTTGTATTTCTTCTATTTCTTCTTTTTTTATATCATTAACTTTAAATTCTAAACCATATATATCTACTTTTACTACTTTATCGCTATCTTCATACCCAAATTTATACTTATTTTCCATAATATAACCTCATTTTATTTATTTTTACGCATTTTCTGTAAATACTTTTGTACTTGTGTTGAAAGTACCATATACGAAGTCCCCACCTTTTAGACTTCCTGTAATTTGTTTTTGAGCTCCTGCATCTCCATTTGCTTCTTCTATTTCTACTGTTTGATTTATTTTTCTTGCTTGATATGTATTTGTTTGTCCATCTACTGGTTCCCATAAATTAACTATAATATGGTCTCTTTTTAAGTCTGTTCCAGTTGCTCTTGTATACCATAATTGGTAAAAATCATCAAATACTTCATCACCTTGTACCATATCCATTGTTATTGGAAACTCATTATTATAACCAGTTACATTTGTTGTTGCTGATTTTTGGTGAATATAATGTTTTTCACTTTCAATTGGATTTGAGCTCTCTGTCATTTCAGTAATTACTCCACCCAAGTAGTTTGTTACTGTTGTTGTATTACCACTTACTGTTGGAACACCGAAATAATGAGCTTCATCATATACCATTATATCTTTCATAACTAATCTTCCTTTCTTATATTGAAATATAATTGTAGTGAATATATAGAAACACTTCCATCTTCACTTTCTTGATAAGTTAGTGCATTTGCACAACTTACTTCTTTTACTTCTTTTCCATCTTCTAAAGTTGGAAAATTCTTTAATTTATTCTGTTCTGCTAACCAATCAGACAAGTCATCTAACCAGTCCAAATTAGTTAATCTTTGTTCGTCTATTTCACTTGAATTTTTTAATAATAACATATATTGATATTGCCTATACCAACCTGTGTCTGTAATATATTTTAACGGTAATTCTTCAAAACCTGTTCTTTGCAATGCTAAATTGCCTGTGGTTTCTGTTAATCTTTCGTTGTGCATATCTTCCACTTCTGCTATTTGATTTATTGGTTCATAAGTCTGTAACCATTCATTTATTTTATCATCCATCATTTAACCTCTTACTATATTCTGCTACTTGTCTTAATATAGCATCTTTCTTATCAGATTTCATTCTTTCAAATGGCTGTGTTCCTCTTTTTCCTACTCTTTTCTTAATTCTTTTAGAATATGCTTGATAAACTGCATAAGGAACTCCAATTGTTACATATCCACTTCCATAATCACTTGATAATGGTATTGAATATTCCTGTGCTCCTGTCTTTCTTGATACATATTGTTGCAAATTAGTAGCAACTGTTTTATCTAAAAAGGCTTGTGTTTTATTGCCATTTTGATTAAATTTATTCACATAACTTGCATTATATTCAATACTTGCTTTTCCACCAGCTAATATTATTTTTCCTTTTGGAAAATTAAAATCTGCCATTATTTAGCACCAACTTTGATATGTGATAAATCTAAACCTTCAAATATAAATTTTTCTACTGTATCAACACTATATACACTATCTTTTCCATAAATAGCTCTTAATTCTGTTAGTGGAGCTTTTACTATTTCATCATCAACTGACTTATCTACTATTACATCACCATTTTCTATAAAATATGTATTATTATAACCATCTACATCAAATATTCTAATTAATGCACTATTTACATTGCTTGAACCTGTATTGTCTTTGTTCTTTATAAAGGTATTTCTTAAACTAGCTACTAAATTGTATCTAGCCCATTCTGTACCATTTTTATGATAAACCGTTATATCTTGCAAAAGTTTATCCATTACAAACACCTCGTTAATTCTTGAGGAAGTCCACTCAATATACTATTTCTTTCTTCATTTAGTTCACTATTTGTTTTATATGTCTTACTTACTCCATCTATTGATAATGAACTTAAATTACTACTGCTAATATTGTTATTATTTAAAAATTCAACTAATTCACAAGCAACCCATTTAATTTGCTCATATTTGTCTAAATCTTCCTCTTTGATTTCTCTGTTGACATATTTGTCTATCTCTCTACTTGCTTTTCCAATCAAAGAATTAAAGAGGTCAGCAGACAAATTGCCTTTATAAATATTTGTATAAAATACAAAATCCGCATAATCTATCATACTACCTCTCCTTTTAATTATTTTTTAGAAGTTTTTTCTTTTTTTACTTCTTCTTTAATTTCTTCTTTTTTTATTTCTTTTTTTGGTTCTTCAATTAATCCTATTGTTCTCATATTTTCACTCCTTTTCTATTCATTTTCAGTCCAAGATGCTTTTAATGCAATATGAGATGTTACAGGTTTATCAAAGTCATATTCTTCCTCATTTCTTATTCAGCTTTGTTGTGTAAGTAAATTCCTGCAACTTTGTTATCATATACATCAGCTAGTCCATATTCTCTATAGAAGAATTTCCATCCATCTGATGTTTGGTTTTCTTCAGGTGTTATGATTTTATTTACAATATGTTTTGGATATTGTAATAAAGCACCTTTTTGAATAATCATAAAGTTGATATCTTTACCAGCTGAAGCTTTTGCATATCCACCTGCTTCTTCTCCTGATGTTGTTCCATCATTTAAATCAATTGCTGTATAAAATCTTGATTGTGGAACAGTTACTATTCCTGCAAATCTGCTCATAATTTCTTTTGATTTTGTTGTATCAACATTCATTAATAAATTATAAATTGTTGGTGTTATAAATAAATATCTTCCTTCTGCATCTACTTCATCATCATCCATTTTTGATACAGCTGTTACTAATGCTGTTAAAGCATCATTTCCTGATGATATTGTTCCAGCTGTTGCTTTTGAAATACCACTTATTCCTGCATAAGTTGCAAATCTAAACGCATCTACTTCTGGAACTACTTTTGTTCTGATAAATTCACTTGATAATTTACCAAATGCTACTCCAGCTGTTTCTTCATTATCCATTGCATCTACTGTAAATGCTCTACCTCTATCATAGTTAAATGCTACTGTTTCATTTGTTAATGTAACATCTCCATTTACATATCCACTATTTCTTGAATAGTCTGCTAATCCATCTAATGACATTTTAGGAACTATAATTTCATTTGCGTTAGCTCCTGCTCTTACTAATGTACTGTCTCCATCTAATACAGATGTTTTTGAAGCATTTTTATATACTTCATCTAATAAATCAATATACTTTTTGAATTTTGCTATTGAATTTGCCATTTTTTATCACTCCTTATTTTTTTGGTTCTAACCCCATAATTCTTCGAGCTTCGGCATCACTATCTGCTTGATTTTCTGTATGCTCTCCACCTAAATCAATTGTTTTATGTGGTTCTTTATAGCTTGAAAGAAATTTAGGGTTGTCTTGTATAAATTGTTCAAGATTATCTTCAAAATCGCCTTTTTGTTTTGAGACTTTAAACATTACATAATCGATGTCATCTACTTTGACACCTTTTCTTAATAAAAGATTTTCTCTTTGTGAATTATCTCTTTCTTCTACGATTTTTTGATATTCTTTTTCTCTTTCTGCATTTTTTTCTGCCTCTGTTTTTTGGTTATCTTGCCATTCTTTAAAAGCTTTTAATTCTTCTTTGCTAGGTATACCTTTTGTCTTTCGACTTATTTCTTTTTGCAAAGCTTCATCAAAGTCTTTTTGTGTAAAAGTTTTTTCTTCTTTTACTTTTTCTGATTTTGTTTCTTTTACTTCTTCAGTAATTTCAGTTGTTTCAGTATCAACTGTTTGATTATTTGTTTCTTCCATAATCTTCTTCCTTTCTTTTTAACGACTTAAAGTTGGTCGTATCCATTTCTTTTAACTTGCAATGTTCAAGTTTTTTCAGGTTTATTATATCATAAGTTTTATTTCTTGTCAAAAAACTGTTTATTTATTGTATCCTGCTAAATATTCTCTTGAATAGTCTCGCTCCAATCCTGTTTCATTACAATAGTTTCTTACATTTTTTTGTGCATTTAACACTTTAGCTTTGTTTTCTTTGTTTGGATCTATTTCATACTGTTGTTTTGCTTTTCTTACTTGTCTTTCATAAGCTCTTTGTTTTTGTGTTGCTTCATAGTAATTGATTTTCTCGCCTTTATAATTTACTTCTCTGTTGTTAGCTCTTTCTATTTCTGATTTACTATATATATTTTCTTCAATATCATAAATTATAGGTGTTTCATAGTGCTGACAGTTATAATCATCTAATAATCCTTTATAATTTTGCCATTTTTTACTATTTACTTTAAATCTTTGTCCATTTATAACTTTATGGTCATCTCTACAATTTGGACTTATATTAATTTGAACTCCATCACAATCAAGCTCTTTTCCTACACTTTGATTTATTTCCCTTACTGTATCTCTTATTCCTGTTAGCACATTCTGTCTTACACTTGCCTCTAAACTTCTTTTATATCCTCTTTTATCAATTAATATTATCCCTTCTTTTGCTAATTCATTTGTTGTTTTCCTAAAAGCTGTTTGATAATCAATACCACCTGTTACTACTTGCATATACATACTATCTACTGCCGTTACATATTGTGTTTGACTACTAAAAGCTACTGTTTTGGTCATATTTTCAAGCTCTTTATTTGTTCTTTTAGCATTTACACTTACAATTTGCAATTGTCTTTGACTTAATTCAACTTCTTTTCCTCTATAATCATATAATTTTTTATAACTTTCTACATCTTTTTGAGATATTTCTTCAAATAATGCTAATATTTCTTGTTTTCTCTGTTTAGACAAGCCTTTTGTTTTTAAAAGTGTTTCTTTAAATATATCTTTGCCACCTGTCTTTTTTAATTGTTTTAATTGCGATTTTGTATAAGAACTTAAATCTCCTGATTCTTTTAATTTGCTAATTATGTTTTTTGTCAAATTAATATTTAATTTTTGATACATAGCAACTACTTTATTTGTATATGCTAAATCTTTCAAAGCTTCATAATCAAACATCTATTTCTCCTTAAAATATTTTTCAACAATATCATTAATAAAATCATTACTACTTGCAACTATTTCACATATATCTTCATGACAAAATTGTTTGTCTTGTGCATTATGTCCATTTTCATATAACCAAACATGCATTAATTCATGTTTTAGTGTCCTTAATAAATTTAATTGATTTTTCAATAATAATATTTGTTGTTTTTTATATATTGTTAAACCTAAACAATAATCAGGCTCATCTTCTAGCTTCATATCATTTTCATCTACTTCTTTAATTTTCCACTTTGTATTATTAATTTCAAATTCCATAATTATTCTCCCATATCTTCATCAATTATATCAGGTGTTGTATCTTCATTGTTTATTCTTTCTAATTCAGCTACAACTTCATCATCATTTAATTTATATACTTTCTTCAAGTATGTTGTTTTGCTTATTAGTCCTGCACTTACATCTTCTAACAATTTTTGTCTTACTGTTTCATCATCTTGTAAAAATCCATCTACTTCTTCTACTTCTATTTCTTGCTTTTCATCAACTGCTGTTCCTAACATTCTTTCACATGATAACAATGCTCTACATATTCCTAAAAGATATTCATTTACACATTCCCTTACTTTTCTACCATTACTTACAAAATCTTGTCTTGATAATACTGCCTCTGTTGCTGTAACTAAATTTCCGTTTTCAAAACTATAATAATGTGTTCCATAACCTAACTTAAATGATAAATTGTCTAATGCAAATTGTATGCCTTCTTTATTATCTCCTACCCTTAAATCAGGGTTGTATTCGTAAATATATGGCTGTGAGCTTGTATCTGACATTATATCAGTTCCCATTTCTGTGAATAATTGTTTTTGCACATCTGTTGGATAAACAACTCTTGGTCTTGTTTTTAGGTTTCCTTCTTCATCTGTATATTCTTCTTGTTCTATTTTAACAAGCTTTTTATTTATTACCATTATTTTTTGTCCTAATTTAAAATCCATACCAAAATTGTTATATACTAAATCAAGCATTTGTAATTGATCTTCACTATCTCCATATATTGCCATACCTAAACCGTTATTGTTATCATATATATTTACTTTTGGTAACTTGCATATACTAAACAATGGTGTATCAGATAATGTATTGTATGTTTCTACTATACCTTCTACTGTTATTTCTTTTCCACTTTCTTGATTAAAGAAAACATTTGTTATTTGATATCCTTTTTCTTCTAATTCGTGCAATTCTAAATAAATAACATCAATATTTTTACCATCTATTTTTCTTTTTTGTTTACTAACAAATGCACAGTTAACTATTTCATCATCTTCTACTGTCAATGGTATTATTTGATTTCCTTTTATATCAATTGTCTTAATTTTTGTTTTATCTGTCTTTTTTAAAGTTACATCATCTGTTTCAGCATTAATTATTCTTGTTACTGTTGCAACTGTTCCTGAATATCCCATTATTTCAATAGCTGTTGGCAATTTCTTTAATACTTTTGCTTTTTTTAAATCTTCTTGCAATAGTTTATCACTTTTTTTAGCTTTGATTGTAAATGGTTCGCTTGTTACAATACTCGCTAAATCCTCACAACTTCTTTTTGCCATTCCTAAACTATACATAGGATATTTTTTTCCTTGTACTGTTCTGACATCAAGCCATTCAGCTTTTCCTTTCCATTCTGCTATCCAATTTTCTATGTAACTATAATAATCACTGTCTATTGAATAACCTTTCTTTTGTAAATAATTAATTACACAACTATCCATAATTATCCTCCAATTCTCAATAATTGTTTGTACCATTTTTCAATTCCGTAGTTATTAGCATCTAGTATATCAATATCACTTGTTCCATCATCTAAATATCTGTCATCTTCTGCATCAACATCTTGTGTTGCCTCTTGAAGTCCTCTTACAATTTCATCAGTTTCATTTTTAACGAACTTTATTCTATCTTGCATTAACAATATGCCCCATAAATGAATACGACTTGATATAGGAATTTTAATGCTTTCATATATTGGAATACTCCAACTATTTTTTATCAATACTTTTCTTAAAAACTCAATTAGTTCAGGTTCTGCACCATCACAAAATATTGCCTCTATCATTCCCCATTTTTTCTGCACTTCTTTTATATGTCTTGTAAATCCTATTTCTAATTTAGTCAAAACCTCTCCTATTCCTCTGTCATCACTTACTTGCTCGCCATTTTCAGTGCAGTCCATTTCACTACTTTTTAGTACATCTATATAATCAAAATTTCTTGATATTCTTTGACTGCAAAATGCGTGTGCTGAACCGTTTTTCCCAAAGTCAACTCCCATTGTTATAAAACCACTTCGTGCTTTATCTACCATATATCTTGCTTGATTATTTGCTATTTCTCCAAATAGTATTCCTGCACTTGCTATTCTGTTGCCTAAAATATCTCTTTTATACCATATGCTATTTTTATTATAAGTTGCTAATACTTGCTTTAATTTATCATCACTAATAGATAAATTGTTAAATATATTAAAATGTCCGTAGTTATAGCCATAGTCTTGTATTTTACTCTCTTGTTCCTCGTGGAACTTTAAGAAATCTGTATAATACCAATGATTAGGTGGTTTAGGGTTTAAATCATGGAAGATTTTTCTATCATCACTTGACAATGTTCTATCCATAACCTCATTAAGAAACGATGGATGACATTCATTTGCCTCTGTTATATAAGCCATACCGTATGTATTACCCTTGATATTTACATAGTCATTTGCTTTTGCCCCACCTGCAAATATTAATACTTTTTCTTTTCCGTCACTGCAATTAACATACAAACATTCTTTATTTTTGTACTTCCCTTCGTGGCATCTACCACTAAAATAATTCATTATACCATAACCATCACAGTCAATTATATTAAGTTTAGCATTAGCAATACTTGTTCCTGCAATTAAATGTAATTTATTATTATGATTTTCTAATAAAATACAGAAGGCTAAAGAGTTGATTACATTTTTTCCACCTCTTTTTCCACCTTCTGCAACATTTAACCAACACTCTTGTGTTTTCTTTAAATATTCAATTTGTTTTTCATCAAATTCTGCATAATTATTCATTTTTTAAATCTTCTTCACTTCTAACTTTTTTTGGTTCATTTATTAATTTTGATATATTAATTAAACCTTTATTTATTTCTGTATAATCTACTTCATCAGGGAATTTATCTCTTTGTCCTAAATATTGTTTTCCTAAAAATATTGCCATAGTTGGATTTTTTTCTGCTAATTGTAATTGATACCTTCTCAAAGCTATCTTTCCACCTTCTTTTTTTTGTGCATATACAGTCGCAAAGTCTCCACCATAATTATCTTTGCACCATCTGATTAATGTATCTTTACTAACATCAAACCAACTCATTATTTCTCTCTCTGTGCATTGCATTTTACACAAATTTTCAAATTGATGTTTATCTATTTTAATTTGAGCTTGTTTTTTTTGACCTTTTGCCACTATATCACTTCCTTCATTAATACAATCCCCATTCTGCAAACTTTTCAAATCCGCCTTGTTTGTTTATATATTCTCTTGCTATTTCTACTATTTTACTATATGGTTTTCCATCTATTTCTTCATCTCCTATTGCACAACATAACTCTACTGGTTTTCCTGTTTCTTGTGCTTTTAGGAATGCATATATATTTACTGATACATCAGCTTTAGATAAATCTTTTCCATGTAGTCCTCCACCTGTTACCGATTGTGCCATATCACTTCCTAGCTTTCTATTTGTTGCTCCTGTATCTACATTTGTTCCACCTGTCCATTCTCCTAATGGATTTATAATTACATTTAATTCTTGCCCTTCAAATATTTCTTTTAATATTTCATTTTTAGCATTGCTTTGGCATATTATCATTTTATTTGCTTTTTCATCTAATATATATTTTCCATCTGAATTAAAAGTTTTATAAAGTTCCCTTGCTACTTCTGACAATGTTTTTTCTTCTTCTGTTAATGGCATTCCTTTAAATATACCATTATCTCCACATCTTATCTTTTCTGCTTGATTTTTAGCAAGTTCTACATCTTGTGGTACAGATATTATTTCTATATTTATATTATTTGTTTCTGTTATTCTATATACTAAATCAAATATGTCTGTTTCATTAAATTCAACTGAACTTTCTATTATTATTTTACAATGTCCATGCCCTATTAATACTTCAACTGCTATTTTAGGATTTACTGCTTTTGTATATGCTAAATCTACTATTGCTCCCGCTATTCTATCCGCTATTTTATCTGGGTGGCTAGGGTTTACCTTTTCTATCATTTTTTAATCTCCTTTTCTAATTTATCTTTACTGCTTTTTCACCTGTAAAGTTTTCCCATCTTTGTATTATTACATCTACATATACTGGATCGTATTCCATTGTATAACATTTTCTGTTTAATTGCTCACAAGTTATTATTGTAGAACCTGAACCTCCAAACAAATCAAGCACTTTTTCTCCGATTTTTGAGCTGTTTTTTACTTGTCTTGCTATAAGTTTAATTGGTTTCATAGTTGGGTGCAAATCATTAACACTTGGCTTATCTTCATTTATAATAGTTGTGCTTGTCTTATCACTATATATTTCTTCAAGTAATTTTTGCATTTCTTCTTTTTTCATTTTTTTGATATCTGGTTTTTTATCTTCTATTACAGTTGTTTGTTTTCTATCATCTATAAAATAATGACTATCTCCATCTTTCCATCCATATAGACATGGTTCATGTTTCCATTGATAGTCTTGTCTTCCTAATATCAAACTATTTTTATTCCATATTAATTCTTGACGTACTTCTAATCCATTTTTATTTAGTGCTGTTTCAAAATTAATATGTTCTCTTGAAGCAAACCAAACATAAAATGCCCCACCTTTTTTTAATGAAATATTTAAACAATTAAATGCTTTTGTTAGAAATTCTAAAAATTGGCTTTTTTCCATATTATCATTTTTTATTGTCATTCCTTGACTATTTTCTATTGCAACATTATATGGAGGGTCAGTAACTACTAAATCAGCAAGTTCACCATTCATTAATTTTGCTACATCTTCTTCTTTTGTACTATCTCCACACATTAATCTATGATTTCCTAATTGGTATATATCTCCTAATTTTGCTTTTGGTTCTTCTGGAACTTCTGGAACTTCATCTTCTATTATTTCTTTTTCTTCTTCATCTTCTAAATCCAAATCAAATCCAAAGTCTGACATATCTATATTTAATATATCGTCTAATTCACTATTTAATATGTCTAAATCAAAATCACTATTCATAGTCAATTTATTATGTGCTAGTGTATATGCTTTTCTTTCTTCATCAGTTAAATGGTCTAATCTTATAATAGGAATTTCCTTATATCCTAATTGTTTACAAGCAATTAATCTTCCGTGTCCTTCAACTATTTCATTTTTCCAAATTCCAATAGGGTCATCCATACCAAATTGTTCTATTGACTTTTTAATTTGTTCTATTTGTTCTTCTGGATGTAATTTAGCATTTTTTTCATAAGGCTTTATTAAATTTATATCTATATATTCTATTCTTAATTTATTTGCCATATTTTTTGCTCCTTTTACTTATATCTATTGGTCTATTTACAATATCTTCTATATCCCATTTTGCTTTATACCTGTTATATACAATATATTTAGGTAAATTATATTTTTCTGCTAATTGTGATAATGTCAATTTTTTTCCATTATATTCAACAACTACATTATTTGTTCTATTATTTGCTTGTTCCTTACTTGTTGCCCATCTACAATTATCAGGACTATATCCTTTTGTATTATCTATTCTATCTATTGTTAAATCATCTCTATATCCATTATTTATTGCCCATTCATAAAACTTCATAAAATCATTTTGCCATTCTTCACACATAGTTATATTTTTATTTTTATAATATTCGTGTTGTTCTGTTCTTCTTATTATTTCTATATACCTGTTATAAATAGGTTCTCCATAATGCCCATTTGCATTTCTTTTTTTTCTTAATACATTGCATTTATCACATTGTACATTTGTTATTTTAACAAAATTAAATGATTTATATTGTATATGACCACATTTTGTACATTTTACTTTAAACCAAGTACCTGTTTTTCTACTTTCACTATCTAATATTAAAAAACCATTTATTACTTTGCCTATCTTTTTACTTTTTCTTACCATTATAACAATACCTCCATAGTATTATTATAATACAATTAAATCTAAATTACAATACTTTAAAACCAAATTCTTTTATACTATTTGCTACATCATCAACAGCATTGTCATTTATTCTTGGATTTTTTTCATAAGGTTTTATTTCATTTATATTTTTATTAATTATTTCCATTTTATGTTTACTTTCCTTTTATCAATACTTTCATCAATTTTATTTTTATTTTTTAAGTGTTTTCTCGGTAATTTTTGATACTTTTTTCTATTTTCCTTAACATAATCTTTTTACTTAATTATTCTTCATCCTTTTTAGGTTTCTTTACAATACTTTCTACTACTTTTTCGCCTTTTCCTACAAATTTTCTTCTTTGTATTCATCAGCTGGTGTGTATCTTTTAAAATTGTCTTTACTATCATTAAAAGCTTTTAATACTTCTCCTCTTAATTTCATATTATTCACCCCCTTTTTATTATGCTTATTTCTTTTAGTTAATTTTATCACATTATTGTTTTTTTTGCAAATTATCAAAATATAATTCAAGTTCTTTATCAAGTTGAAGTTTTTTCAATTTTTTTACCATTTTATCTAATTTATCATAAAATAGGTTAATATTCTTCTGATTTTTAGCTCTTATATGTTTATCAAAACTCATAAAATCAGTATCTTCTATTGTCTTTTGCATTTCTACGAGTTCATCAATTAATTCTTGCATATTGACTACCTCCTATTCATAGGATCTACCTACTATTTCTTTATATTTTTTCTTCCGAAGTTTCTTCCAGTATGTTTATAATACAGGAAGATTTTTTAATTTTCTTCTGGTATTAACAATCTTGCTCTTCAAATAGTTCTTGAGCATCTTCATAACCATTCCAATTATCTACTCCAGCTTGTCTTAAACAATTTAAAAAATTGCTATCTTCTACTAAATTATCTAAATAATTAAATAATTTTGTCTTTGTATCATTATCTACTTGCATTGCAAGTATTCCACCTCTAATCATATTTTCTTCCATCTTTAATCCTTCCTTTCTACCACGTTTTTCATTTACTGATTCTCCATTTATATGCTTTTTACACATTTTTTCTAATAAGTTTTTACTTTAAAAGGTACATATTCTGTTGCTTTATCTCTCTTTTCTCTAAGTATTTCAATTGATAATCCAATAAATTATTATCTATTGTTGTTTTTATTTCTTTTCCATATACATTTTTAAATCCATATATATTTTTTTCTTTTAAATATTTTAATGTTTTTTCATTTAATGCTATCCCTATAACTCTATATCCAACATTTTCAATATATTTATTTTCTTCGTTTATTTGTATGCCAACATCAAATAAATTTTTAGAGTTAATCGGAACTTTTATTTCATTTTCCATAGATTAGTCCTCCTCAATTAAATTTTTAAATGTTCAATTATTCCGTTTATCAATTCAGTTAATTTTTCTGTTGTAATATTATTTCCTAATCCTAATTTTTCTCCAATATAACCGCTATCTTTTTTACTATCAATTAAAAATCCAAATGAACCTTTTTTCATAATTGATACAAATAAATCATTCCATCTTAACCCGCCTTGTAGTGTTCCTTCTTTTACAACATTTAAAGTAAATAATATATCATAATGTGTATATTCTTCATCAGTCCAACCTATAATTACAGAATGTCCTGATTTTAATAAATAAGCAATTTCTTTATATGTTTTTTCTCCATTTATTACTTCTCCATATTTATCTTTTTCCATATATCTACTCCTTTTCTAAAAGTGATTGCAAAACTATTTTAGCATCAAAAGTTCCATCTTTTACTTCTTCTATTTTTGCTTTTATTTTGTATTTCCACTTCTTATTACATAAATTGTGTGCTATGTTTGTTCCATCTATATAAGCCTTTTTCTCCTTTTGTTCTGATTCTTCTTTACTAACAAAATATTGTTGTTGAAGATACAAGTCTAATAATTTTTCAATAATTACTAAATCTTTTTCATTAAATACCATATATGGCTTTAAATCTTCTGAATATACCTCTTTATCTTTAGTTTCAACAAGAAATATTTTAACTTCATTTATTTTATTTTTCATATATCCGATTTCTTCATCTGTCATTTAAAAAATCCTCCCTTATTTCATCTTCATCAATTCCTCGTTCTTCTGCTAGTGCTGTCACTAATTCATCTATGATTTCATCTGTTTTTCTCTCTAATTCAACATAAGCTTTTTGTTTATTAACTGAACTAATAAACCATTTATCGCTTTCTAGACTTAAACTTTCTATTGTTTTATTTTTATTATCTATTATTTCAAACATTTTATCTATTAGATTTAAAACTGTTTTTATTGCATTATAATTTTCTGTTACATCCCAACTATCCATTAAATCTTTCGTAGATATTTGTTTTACAATTTCAATAGCATCTTTTTCTTCTTCTGTCATTGCTTGTCCTCCTACACCTTTTCTACTTTATACTTTTCAGAAAACATTTCAGTTGTATTTAAAATTGCATATTTATCCATTTTAGCATAATTAGTAGAAATAATTTCTATTAGTTCTAATAGTTCAGGACATTGTTTTTGTACTTTTTTTAATCTTTCTTTATAATCCATTTCCTTATTTATTGCCTCTGTTGTTTCTTCTTTTGTATATACATTTCTTTCTATACAAGTTGCTAGTTCATCTATTCTTAATTCTGTTGAATTTATTCTTGCATATGTTTGTTTTGTGCTTTCGCTTAATTCTTTAATACTTTTATTTATTTGGTTTTGTGTTTCTATCAATACTTGTAATAATTCTTTTATTTTTAACATATTACTTATTCTCCTTTATTTAATATTTCTTGTAATTCATTTTCTAAAATCTTCAATGTAATCAAAAAATCTGTTCTTGTTTCTTCTTTAAATTTTTCTTGTATTACTTTTATTTTTTTTTCTACTTTTGCTCTAGGTATGCTTTCTTCTTTGATGTAATGTAAAACTGTTGCTATATCTTCACAATGACTATCACAGAATTTATCAAAATCATTCCATTCTTCTTTATTAGAACTTCTTAATGTTTTATCTAAATTTATATATTCTTCTAAATTAGTTAAAGCTTTTTGTAATTCCATCTATTCTTCCTCCAATAATTCCTTATATTTCCATTTATATTTACCCGCTGTTTTTGTTTGCCCTTTACAACAATGAGTTATAGCACTATTACAAATTCCTAATTGTCTTTCAATTTCTCTTATAGAATCCCATTCTTTAATTAAATTTCCTTGTAAGTCATATTGTAATATTCTTTTTCCTAATTTTCTTCCTTCATTTGCTAAAAATTCTTTTTGCCAATTATTTACTTTTTTAAGACCATTTTTATATGCGTGTTTTAAATTTTCTGACGCAGTTACCCATTCCAAATTTTCTATTCTATTATCTGATTTAATTCCGTTTCTATGATTTACTTGTTTTGTTTTATCTTCATTTTCCATAAAAGTAGTTGCTACTAATCTATGGATCGTTATAGTTTTAGAATTAGAATTTTTAGACAAACTTACATTCAAATAATTACATTTATCTTTTCCTGGTTTTAATATTCTTTTAGTTTTAATATTTCTTACATTACCTATATTACTTACCTCATATAATCCGTTCATATCCTTTTATATCTTTCCATACTTCATTCATCTAACCACCTCTTTTTATTTGTGTTACTTTGCTATTTATAATATAATTTCCTGTTTCAGTACGAGGCATATAAATATTTCCTGATTGTTTTAAATCTCTTTTCTTTCTTAGAAAACCTTGTAACTTCATATACATTTTATATGCCTGTCCTGGAGTAGCATTAGTAAATTCAATTTTGTGCAACATATCTACAATGCGTTTATCATATTGTGATATTAATTCATTATTTTGCTTTAATTTTTCTTTTTCAGAATATACTACACCAGGAGTTTTTTTAATTCTATTCATTCAACCACCCGTAACTCCTTGCATTTTTTATTTATTGCTTGTAACTCTGGCATTGTAATAATTTCTCTACCTATACCACAACCACAATCAAACATTTTTCTATTCAGATAAAAACAAATTTCGTGTTGGTTTAATTGATAAATAATTTCATTGTCTGTTTCATCTTTTACATACCCTAACTTTTCAAACATCTTATCTGCTTCTGACATATTTATTCCTCCTTCTTCCTTTTATTTGTTTTATCAATAACTTTTGCAATTAAACTTCCTGTTTTTGTTAAATCTTTATCCTTTTTATATAAGCCTCTACTATTCATAATTAACAGCTCTGTATTAGATACTAAAATTAAATTATCTAAATCAAAGTTATATTTATTTCCATCAGCAAATATCACATTATAGCCCTTTGGTATTTTTCCGTAAGTATGTTCATATACATACCTTTGCTTTAATTGCCATTTATTAGGCATTGCAATCTTTATTTTTATATAACCATCTTTATCTTTTATTTCAGCACCAACTGGCTTAGTAGCCCATGGAATATTATTTTTTTGAAATTGTGTTTTTGAAGAATTTTTTTGCCCTTCTCTGCTCATATATTCATTCCACGTCTTACCTTTGTTGAATGGAGTATATCCTTTTTGAAACTGTCCTCCTACTATTCCACTTGTCAATCCTAATTTGTTTTTTTGATTTGCAATAGCACTCTCTGATAAATTCCACTTAAATTTATTATTAAATCTATCAGTTAGTTCTTTTAATGTTATTCCCTTTACATTATCAATAAGAAACTGAATTTCTTCACATGTATATTTATGTCTCATCTCCATCTCCTAAAAATAACTTATTTCTTTTATAATCTATTCCATAATCATCATAGTGCTTTTGAGCTTTAAACATTAATTCTCCATTATTAACAATTGTTTGTGCTACTTTTGTTATTGCTTCTGAACGCTTTAGCTCTTCTTCAAGATTGTCACCTTTCAATTCTTCATCATTTAATCTCTCTAGTTCTTCAAATAAATGATTATTCAAATCTATTAATTTATTTTTCATCAGCTACCTCTCTCTCACATCAACTTTCTTCTTATCGTACAAATCCATGATGTCTATTTTTATTTCTTTTATGTTATACTTTTCTACATAGTCTTTTATTTTTTCTATTAGTTCTTCTTTCTCTTTTTCTTTATTCATAGTTAGTCCTCTATTATAGTATATTTAATGTTTTTATTTCTTGTTTAGTTACTACTCAAAATAAATTTCATCATCTAACCTTGTCCCAAAATTCTTCCTAGTAATTATTCTTAATCCACTTTTTCTACGCAAATTGTTAACAATTCTTGATATGTTAGTTTTCTGTATATATTCTTCTAATTCTTGATAACTTCTACAATCACAACTTGATAAACATATTAGTAATCTATTTTCTGTTGGATTTAATTTAACTATATCTCTTACTCCTGTGTGTAAATATCTTGTTTTTGTTTCATATACCATTTTTTTTCTCCTCCATCTTCGCAAATTTATAAGAATCTTTGTCTTTTTCTTCTAGTCTTGTTACTGTTCCATGTACTTTTGTATATCTATCACATACTATTTTTGAGTTTGCTTTACCACAGCTGAATTTATATAAACAATCAATACATCTTTTCATTTTCCTCGTCCTTTACCAAAACAAATTTATCAAAATTTACTTTTTCTCCATATCTATTTTTTCCTTTTTGATGCTCATTTTTAATTATATAACCATCAGCTCTTAATTGCCTTATGTATTCACTTAATCTTGTATTTCCTAGTTCTTGTATTGCCTCTAATGTTGTTATACTTCCATTTTTTTCTAAATAATCTAATAATCTTTGTTTGTGTCCTACCATATTTTACCTCCTAATTATCACATAAATCATCCCAATCATTTGTAACTTTTTCTATTTCTAATTTATCTTCTTCTTTTTTACATTTTTTATTTCTTTCTTTTTGAATATCTGCTAATGTTTTATAGTTTTTTCTTACCCAATCTTTTAATATGCCTTCTATGTAATATGCTGTTGTAGTGCCTCTCCTTACTGCTACTTTTATTGCTTCAATTATCATTTCTGCTGTTAAATCATCTAAATAACTAAAAATGATTTCTGCTGTTGCTGGTTGAAGCATACCTATATTTTCTTCATAACATTTTACAATTTTTGATATGCTTTCTGCATCTTTCTCTTTCTCTAACTCTTTCTCTTTCTCTTTCTCTATATAAGGTAACATTTTGGTAACATTGTTACCGTCTATCTTTTTTTGCGCCCTTAATCTTCTCATAAGTTGAGCTTTATCAGTTTCACTTCCTATTAATTCATCTATTTGAGATAAATATATTTCTCCACTTTCCAAAATTTTTATTAATCCTATTTTTTCAAATAATTGCATTGCACTTCTTGTTGTATCAAAATCTACTCCAGTAAGTTTTGCCAAAGAATTAATATCATATGGTATTAATGTTTCCCCTACTAATCTTATTAACTTTCCATCTGTTTTTAACGATTTTAAACATAATTTTAAATAAAAATTGCTATATTTAATTCCATTTTCTTGTTCTTCTATAAATTTAATTGTATCATCATCAAAAAAATCACTTTTTAATTTTAACCAATAATATTTTTTAGTCATATTTTTTCTCCTGTTTTAAAAAATAAGCAGATACACCACAATTCGATAAAAGATGTATCTGCTTTTTATATAAAATGCCACAAGTGACATATTTATAACATATTTAAGTAAAATCGAATTGTTTACATTGTAAATATATAATATAATTCAAATAAAATCAATAGTTTTTTTTAATTTTTTAAATTTCTTTTATTTTGCTTTTTAAGACCTTTTTATTTTTAATCAACAAATTATATTACAACTTTATGAAATCGTCTCAAAATTAATCCTTGTTAACTTCAGCACCATTAAAACATTTATATCTAATATAACTTGAAACTTTAAGATGTTTTTCATCTGCTAATTTTTTTAATTCTTCTTTTTCTTTTTCTGTCACTTTAAAAATTATTACTTCTGTTCTTTTTTCCATTAGTTCTCCTTTCTACAAATAACTTTTTCCAATTAATGTTATAAAATCTTGTCTTGTATGTGTTTTTTCATATTCTTTTTGACATTCTTGTTTTAGTTTTAAATCTAACTTATGTCCATTTTTACCATGAACTCCATTTGTTCCCCTATGTTCTTCATAAGTTAACCAAACTTTAAAACCATTTTTTTCTGATATTTTTCTATTACTAACTCCAAAATAAATATGATGTTCCTCTAATCCATAAGAAACTTTACTAATATAACTTTCTTTTTTAGATTGTAATATTGAGTTCATTTAATTTTCCTCCTTATTTATTTCTCCAGTTTAATAAACTCTCATCAACATTGTTGTTTTCAGATATATCTTGTATATATTTTTCAAAGCTTTCATCAATAGTATTAATTAATTGTTTATAGCTTTCTTTTATAGTTTTCTTTGCTTTTCTAATTGCTATTAAATATCCTCTTGTTCTTTCCTCATCAATATCAAATTTTTCATCTGTACTAACTCTCAACCATTCTTGTTCTAAATTATCAATTATTTGTTCTTCTTGTTTATGTAATGTGTCTAGCAAAAATTGATGACTATTATTTATTCTAATTGAAGCTTGCCACATTTTATTATCTGCTTCTCTTATTTTTGTCATATTTTCACTTCTTATTTGCAATTCTATTTCCTTTTTTGCCTCTTTAAAAATCTCATCCTTTTTTTCTTTAATTATCTCTTGTTTTATTTTGTGCTTTTCATAATTTAATTTACTTGTAGCAGAATGAAATTTTGTTTTATAATCATTTAGTTTTTCTGCAATCTCTTCTAAAAATGCTATTATTTCTTCTTTATCATTATCTTTTGTATCAAACAAATAATCATAAAATTTTTCTCTATAAGATTTTAATCCTGACATTTTATTCAATCTAAACAGTTCTACCGACCATTTCATTTATTTATCATCTCCTTACTCAAATCATTTGTTATCATCTATACACCTTCTATCATTTTTGTTTGTCTTTCTTCTTCTACTGCTAATCTATACCAGCTTCTACAAGTGATATGCAGTTCTTGTAATTGTCTGTATTTTTGATAAGCCCAATTGCTAAAATCAGTTTTATTTATTCCATATTCTTGTCCTATTTTACTTGCCATACTTTGTATTTCACTCCATCTACTTGCTAATGTCCAACTTTCTATTGTTAGCTCGTTAAGTTCTACTGGATTTGCCATATTAACTTTTTGAAATCTTTTAGCTAAATCTCTATATTGCTTAAAATCTTCTTTTACAATTTCTTCATAATCACTTTTTATTTTCATTTTTCCTCCTAAAATGGAAGTTGCTCATCTGAAAAATTATAACTATTTTCATTTTGTATTGCTTCTCTTTCTTCTTGTATATAATTATCTTCTGTTTCAAAATCCATTACAACAAATTTAATTTTTGGCAAACCTTCTTTTGTAGGATACCAACTTATAAATCCTTTTGTTATATTTATATCTGTTTTGTCTTGTAATTCAACATCTTTTGGTAATTGCACTTGAATATACATATTTTCATAATTTCCATCTTGTTTTTTTCTTCCTATTGATGTACTATATGCTGGTTTCCCATCAAAATCTTTTCTATAAATTTTTGTTTTTCCTAATATATCCATTTCATTCCTCCTATTTTTTATATACAAATACTCTTTTATTTTTACTATTTTTAATTGATAAACCTGTTATGACTTTATCAATTATTTGTATTGCTTCTACATAGAATTTGTCTTTACAATTATATTTTCCTACTGATACTTCATATATTTCTGTATCTTCTGCATTTACCCATATAAAAGGACTAGTATACAATTCTCTACCTATTCCCCAATTAAAACCTGCTCTTTTAAAACTATCACTTGCTAATCCTTTTTCTTTTTCACTAAAGCTCTCTGTTCCTGTATCTTCTTTACTTATCCATTGCTTTTTTGTATCATCCCATATTTCAATAATACAATTTGCATTATCTCTTGTATGACTTCTTTTCCAATTCATAGCTCCTACTGTTTCATCTAGTATGTCCATATCAACTCTTGCATCTTTATATAATAACAATGAAACACCATTTTTCTTTACTTGTGCTATTCTTACATCTATTTCATCAGCTTTTAAATCTCTAAACATACTCTCCATCTATTACCTCCATTAAATCTAAATAATCCATAATTCCTCCTATTTTACTTGTAAACTTGTATTTTCTGTATTTATTTTCACACCGTCAATAAGTTCTCCAGTTTCTTTAAAATTTTCTGTTATTTTTTTCTTATCTACACTTACAACTGTTTTAACGACTTTATATTCATCAGGTACTTTTTCAATATCTTCTACCTCTATACTTATCGGATTTTTTCTAACAAGTATTTTTCCAACTTCTGTTTCAATTTTTTCAACTCCATTTTCTTCCAAAACATTTTTAATTTTTTCTTTAAAAGAATCTAATTGGCTTTCTATAAATTTTCTTTTAGCAGATATTTTTTGTTCTTCTGCTTTTAATTGAGTTATTTCATTTTCCTTACTTAAAATTGTATTAATTAAGTCAACTTGCTTTTTAAATACTAATTCATTTATATTTTCTGTTTTTATTAAATCTTCCATAATTAATCCACCTTTTCATTTATTTCATCTAATATTGTATAAGGCATACCAGCCCAATCAAATAATGCATATGCTATTTCAAGAGCGTCTACTGCCTTTACTTTTATTGTTCCATCTTCTGTTTCAAATTCAAAATTTCCTTTTATATCATACTTTCCCTCTTTAACATTTTTAATTTCTTTCATAAATTCTCCTTTCAATTGACAAATTTAAATTCTTATGATATACTAAAAAAGTAAATATTTAAATTTGCATTTTATTTAATATTTTATTTTTAGAACTTGTTATCATTTGAAATTGTGTCAAGTTCTTTTAATTTATCTTTGTCATAATCAAAAAATAAATCTGATATTTTTGCTAGTATTCTATAAGCATTTGAACCTATTCTATCTTTTCTGTATTCTTCTAACAAATCTACAATCATTAATAGCATTGTTTTTTCTTTTAGATTATTATTTTTCTTATACAATTCAGCTAATAATTTATCGTTTTTCTCATATTCTTTTTCATACTTAATCCAATAAAATGTTGCTACTAATATTGTTACTGCGAACATTATCCAAAATATCGTCTGCATTGTTCAACCTCTCCTTTCATTATTTCTAATGTTTCTTGCATCCTATTTAGAATTGCATGTCCTCTACTTTGTTTCTTTAATTCTTCTAACATTTGTTGATATTTTTCTAACATTCTTTTCTACCTCCTAACTAAATAATTTCTCAAAGAATACATACATATACCAAGTAATAAATCCATTTGTTATTAAAAACATGCTTAAGTCTATCATTCCTCTTATATATGCTTGTCTTAGTCTTTTTTTCATATTTTCTACCTCCTTTCCTTAAGTTCAAAGTCATTATATATTAAAATATATACTTTGTCAATACTTTTTTTATACTTTTTTAAATTTTTTGATTTTTTTAAAAATTTATGATAAAATCAACTAAAAGGAGCTATTATGATTATTGAAATTCCTTTATTATGTCGTAGTAAAAAGAATAGTCAACAGATTATTTTTAACCCTAAAACTCACAAGCCTATGATTATTCAGTCTAAAATTTATAAGCAATTTGAAAATGATTGCGGTTATTTCTTAAATAAATATAAATTAAATATAGACTATCCAATAGGATTAAAATGTACTTTTATTGTACCTGACAAGAGAAAAAGAGATTTAACAAATCTTGAAAATGCTATTGCTGATATTCTTGTTAAGTATAAAGTTATTGAAGATGATAACTATAATATAATTAATAACTGGGATGGTTCTCGTATAATCTATCAAAAAGGTATTGAAAAAACTATTATAGAAATTAAAAAAGCAGAAGTATCTAGTATAAACTAGACTTTCTGCTTTTGGTAAAAATAAAAGAATTGAATCTATATTAATTATATGTTTTTTCTTTTAAATTGTCAAATTTCTTTAAAATTTCATCATTTTGTTTTATTATTTTTTCTAAATAATAATTTGTTTGTTTTTGTAAAATTTATAAATTTAAGATTGTTTTCTTTTGACAACTTTTCTTTTTCTCCCATTAGAATTTCTATGTGTTGCTGATACTCTTTTAACTTTAATCCTTGCCATAATTTATATCCCCACTTTCACTATTTTCTAAATAAGTTGCAGTACCATTTCCACTATCAATTGTTGTTTCTTCTCCTGCAAAATCATATTGATTTAAGAAATATAACCAAATCATATTTGATCCAAACAACATTATTGCTAATACTAATATCACAACAAAATTCCTTTTAGCTTTTTTCTTACATTCTAATATTAATTCATAAGCAAAAGAATGTTGTTCTTCTTCAATATTTCCAACTTGTTTTTGCATTTTTTTTAACTCCTCGTTAAATTTCATTTTATTTCTCCTTGTGAAATTCTTTCTCATGAGTTTCTATTGCTTTTTTTATCTTTTCATCAACTTCATAATCATATCTGTCAAATTTATCTGATAAATCCTTAATTTGTTGTGATATGTACTTAAGTTGTGTTTCTATTTGCCCCATCTTATAAGAACTTTCTTCTGTATTCTTTTCATCTTTATCTTTTCTGTTATAAAAAAAGCTTAATATACCTATAACACAACCAATTATTGCTATTACCATTGATAATTCCATATACTGTACCTCTTTTTTAAATTATAACATTTGTAATTTGAAATGTCAAATGGAGCTGGCATCAACCAACTCCATTTACCACTTGATATACACAAAACAAAAACTACTAATAGTAACTACTTTTAAATATACCACATTTATGAATGTTTGTCAATATTGACTTTTTATTTTATAATTTTTTTGTAATTTCACTTGTCTTAATCAAAAATTGGTCGTTAAATACTTGAACTGCACAAGTATCTCCTTTATCAAATACAAAAGTTGCTCTTGCATTTAGTCTATCACTTTTAATTAATGATTTTGTATCTGCATGTATCCAACAAATTTCTGTTTTATTATCGTATTGATATCTATCACCTTCAACTGATCCTGTAAAATAAAATGGTACATCAATTTCAACATCTTGTCCATTAACATACTTTCCAGAAGGTTTGCTTCCACCATTTACTTTATCTTGTGCCTTTGGTCTCAAAACGCCTTCAAATCCACTTTTATATGTATGCTTTATTCTTGTCATACCTTGCCCTTTTCTGCCCCAATTTTGGTCATATGAATAAAAATAAGACGTTGTTCCTGCTCCATCAGCTATAGCTATATGTCCATATTTCCCATGTTTCTTTCCCCACACAACTAAATCACCTTTTTGAGGTATAAATGAAGGTGTGTTTGCAATTCTATCAAAATTATTTTTCAAATATGGTAATTCATTATATCTATTCCAATATGCTTCTGCATTTCCTATTGATTGAGGTTTTATCTCAAGTACTTTATCAATATATAATTTTGCTAAATCAACACATTGTACGCCACAACCGCCGTCATAATCTGTTGCTTTTCCATTATACTTTTTTACAAATTCATCAAAAGTCATAACTACTCTTTCTCGCTTTCTCTTAATTTTTTTAAAAACTTATCAGCTTCAATAGCTTTTTCTGTATAACTGTTGTTTTTCCAAAATCCTACTATTATAATTGATATTTCTATTATGTACTCAACAGCACTTAATACTTCTGATTCACTAACATTAATAATGTCAAATCCAAAATGTTTCAATCCTAAATTAATTAATGTTATAATCAATAAAATAGTTCTTACTATTGTTCCTTTTGAAATATTCATAACTTTTCCCTCCTTTCTAATTTGATAATTCTTTTAAAGCTGAAATGTTTCTTCCTGCGAAATTTCTTCAACTTGTTCTTCCTCATTTAATAGATTTTCTAAATATTCAGCTAAAGGCTCATAATCTATATCTAAAAGTTTTCCTTCATCATGAAATTTTTCTACCATTTCTAAAGCAAATGCAGGAGATTTTTCTCCATTTTTTACTTGATATAAAATTGATATTTTTTTTCTTTTGCTTGAATTTTCAATTAATGTCATAATAAATCCCTCCTATTCTAATAAATCTACTCTAGCCTCTAATGAGTCTAGCTTGTTAAATAAAGTTGTTAAATCTT
>Ga0326513_10000458_pt1 | contig 34691 bp, 39 predicted proteins | sample 2_2465_0518_D_FD_203654 | JGI IMG/M metagenome (GOLD analysis project Ga0326513, IMG submission 203654) | Bovine rumen microbial communities from UC Davis, California, United States - 2_2465_0518 | ecosystem: Host-associated > Mammals > Digestive system > Stomach > Rumen | place: USA...
AACCTCTTTCTCCTATTTAATCCATAGGTGGAATAATTTTTACTTTGTTCTTATTGAAGAATCCTCCTTTTATTCTTCATAATACGCTGTAATAATTACACGCAAATATCAATCGAAAAAAAAAAAAAGACCCTTAAATTTTATCACCTCCTTGGGTCTTTTGAATGCATTTATGCATTCCAGATATACCTTATCAGTATACCCAAATCTGACATCCCATCTCTGATGGTCCTATTGAGAGGTAGGCCATTAACCCATATCTCATGTTCCGGCTCTTTGGAGCCTGGCTTGTAAGTCCATGTCTCATCGACACGGATACAATTATTGTAATCATAAATCCAGTCCGTTTTATTTTCAATGCGGCCTGATTCTTCTTCGGTTCTGGAAATCTCTTCCCAAGAACCTGTCTCATCGTTCCATACTGAAACTATCGTTTCAGTTGTCATATTATTCTTAGCAATGGTTGCTAAGAATACTACTGTTAAAATTATGTAATAAAATGGTCTCATCATAAAAAACCTCTTTCTCCTATTTAATCCATAGGTGGAATAATTTTTACTTTGTTCTTATTGAAGAATCCTCCTTTTATTCTTCATAATACGCTGTAATAATTACACGCAAATATCAATCGAAAAAAAAAAAAGACCCTTAAAAATTATCACCTCCTTGGGTCTTTGCCGAAAAGTATTATTCAACGGTTACTAAGAACCATTTGATCTCCATACCTTCAGGTATTGTTGTTGCTCCTTCAGGGAGTCTTCCTCCCGTAAGCTGAGCGACAATTATTGTTTCCTTCGAACCTGTGAATTTAAAGAATCCACGGTTCATAGGGATATCAATCCCTAATATATTGCTGATCACATTTGCTGTGTCAGCGTGACCGATGTAAGATTCTACACCGTATTTTACCAGTTCCTGTATATTTCTAACAGGAACCGCCACTGTTGTTATCTTGTTTACAGAGCCTGACAACATCTGCAAACTAAAACTATTAGTAATGACCATAATAATGCCTCCTTTATTTATTGTGCTGGTCATAGATAGACACTATTATCTATCCATAATACGCTGTAATAATTACACGCAAATATCAATCGAAAAAAAAAAAAAAGACCCTTAAATTTTATCACCTCCTTGGGTCTTTGATTAGAGCTATTCCTCTATATTGTTAATGAAATCATAGATACGTTCTATGTCGTCTATGTTTACATCATCAATATATTTACCCTTTCCATCTAGAAGGGTTATATCTCTCAGTTTCATCTTATCCTGCCTTATACAATTAAGGCGAATTCTTGGCGTAATATACACGCCAATGTAATTAATATTCACCTCAACCTTACAGAAATCAAAATCTCTCATGAGATCCCAAATTCTGTCGATTACCTCTAATTTCTTATTATTTTCCATAGCTTTATCCTCCTTGTTTATTTTTGTGCTATGTTGTTTCTTTATTTCATAATACGCTGTAATAATTACACGCAAATATCAATCAAAAAACGAAAAGGAGTGAATTTTCTCACTCCAGTCCGTCTGCTAAGTTAGGCACTTATGCTAAATATAAATCCTCGGTTTTCATCGCTGCCATTACAACATCACCTTTTGCGATAACAACACGATCTCCGGAGATTTCAATAACGTTATAAGTATCGTCATATACATAGTCAGCAAGCTCAACTCCATCATAAGTCTTAGCATTCTGACAAATCTTAACGGTACTTCCTACAACTATAGAAGGCTTCTCAGGAGCCTCAGGAGCCTCAGGAGCCTTAGGAGTAAAGTTAGGTGCTGCTGTAGTAATGAATGCATCAGAAAATCCAGCACGCTTAGCCTTCTCCAACTGTCTCTCAGCATTCTCCTTTACAGCATATGCACCTATCTGTACTCTATATAATATACCCTCATCCAACTTTAAATTAACCATACTTGCAATCTCTCCCATTCTAGCTAAAAGATATGGTCCAGGACATGATGTAGACTGGAACCACTGATGAACTGTCATATTCTGTCTGTCAGTCTGACCTATAAGTGATGGGTCATTCTGCCATAACAATCTAGGAATACCGTTTCTCTTGCAAATATCAACACACAGATTTACCAAGGACTCTAAAGCCTGGTCTGAAACTGTCCAATCTGGTGCTCCGCTGTTATTAGCTACCTCAATTGTGATAGCTCTCTGATCATTTGCAGCATTACCACTACACCATGATCTCTTGTCTTCTGGAACATAACAAGCAATCTTACCGGTCGAATCAATACCGTAATTACTTGAAGCATTCCTCTGTGGATTACTAAAAATCGATCCACATGTCTCGACTGAAATATCACCAGCCATATGATGGATAGTGATTGTGTCAATCTTTTCTGTTCTGTCATCGTAGTTAGGGCTGAGAATATCAACCGTAGCTAAACTTGATTTAACCATTTTATACCTCCTTATTATTGTGTAGGCGTTTTACATACTTGCTATAAACACGCCCATTTTCATTGACTTTTTTCTCTAATGTATATCCATGGTTTTCAGCTATCTTCTTTGAAGAGTCATTGCTATCAAGAGACCACCAATTTATATACTTATAATCTTTCAACTTATCAGGATTTCTCTTTATCCATTGATCTGTTTTTTTGGCTACTTTTTCAGCATAACCTTTACGTCTATATTCAGAGCCTGATCTAGTAGCAATTGCTGCTGATAAATTATCACCATTATCCAATAGATCTAGAAAAGATACTGGAACATCACCAATCTTTAATAATGCACGATTTACTACGAATTCCCCTTCGTCTGACGTTAAATAAAGTTCATGTTTTTTCTTCTTAGTATTAAATTCTTTCCGTGGCATGTTATCTAATATTAAAACTTTATCGGCGTCTTCATACGATAGTGACTCTATAATATCATCAACATATTTTTTAGTTTTAGCGGCTTTCATTGCCCTTTTTTGATAAATTGGGACCGTTGTAAACCGACCAGTTTTAGGATCATGATTAGGATTATAATGCATCAGGTATCCATCATTCATTATACCTCCTTTGGTGGTTCTGTAGGTAATGCTTGAAACTTATCTCTAATCTCATCCATTACCCCGTTTGCACCTAATATGTGATAATGTTTATACATATTATCAAAGTTTTCTCTGGCGTACAAAGGTGCATACCCTAGCTCTATATACTTATTATACATAGAATATAAATTACTTCTGAGTAATGCTTGTACACCAAGCTGCACTGCTTCTGTTTTCTTGTCGTTCGCTTTTATCTTGTGATACATTAATGTAAATAGTCCGAATAAACTCGGAAAACCTAAAACGGCAAATACGCCTAAAATATCAACTAATGTTTTCATTATTTAGTCCTTTACCTTATAAATAATTCTTGGATGTGTAGTAGATCTTTCAGTAATTGTTATAAAATGATCTGTAACCTCAGACTGCCCTAATGGAGTAGCATTAGTTATTGTGCAGGCCTTCAGATTTGTTGATAAGTCTGACTTAAACATCATACACTTAATGTTACCATTTACAGGTTTTATAGCCAGAGTAGGACCTGAAAACCTTTGATTAAAGAGTCCTATAAGCTCGGCAGGGTCTGATGATGACACTTTACGAATATCAAAGGATCCTGAGAAGTTCCAAGTTATGCAATCAGCACCATTAAAGTAATCGCCAGCTTTTGTAGTACTATCCAACCAATTCGGATACAAGGTGTTTATTTTTCCTAAAATATCACACTGATATACGGTATCTGTCTCGCAGTCTCGTACAAAAGTTGTTATAGATGATAGCTTATGACTGGAATATCGATAACAGTTTATTAATTGAAACCTAGATTTGTATTTACCATCCGAAATATAAAAGTCAACTATACTTATCCAAGGCTGTAGAACTCCATCTTTTTCTATTATGTATCCAATAAATACACCTGTATCTTTTGTATACCGAACAATATAGTCCATATAGTAATCATTAACTGAGCTATCTGAATCTGTACTACATCTAGCTAACATAATATAAGGAAATTTGACATAATTAAAGGACACAATCTTTTTTGAGTCAGCAGGTTGGATAGTGGCACCAGTACGGTCAAAATAATATCCGTTTCCATCAAATAGACCGTATTTAGGGCTTCCGCTTTCGTCAACTTTACGTTTACCTAATAAGATAGTATTTGCATCATCCCCTGAAAAAAGAAGTCTACAACCGGTTACTATCATGGTTTCGCCTATACCATTGGACTGATAATTCGTTGAATTATACGAAAATGGATAAGATCCTAAACCAAGAACTGTACTAAATAAATCATACAATGAAAAATTGCTATCTCCAGTGGTAAACATATTTTTTATGGAATCTGCCCTCATAAAATCTTTATGACCAAATGCAGGAATAAAATATACCTTATTGCCATCATATGGAATATCATTAGGGTCTATATATCCGTAAGTTGTGGTATCATAATATATATACTCATTCGGATGGGCGTCAGCATATGCTTTACATTCACTAGTACTACTAAAGTGAGTGAAGCCTATCATATTGCCTTGCCTATACATGTAAAAGTCCTTGCTCTTATCAAGATAATACATGTATTCCATACCACTGTCGTAATAGGACTTACCATAATTATAGTTTTTTACACTCGTATGTTTTATATACTTATAAGGTAATACAATTTGTTTATTTTCAGAATCTTTCAGTGTATACAAACCATCTGTTGTTCGCCATGAACTATATGCCATTGCCATATTGTAACACCACCTTATTCATAAATATAAACAATAGAGAAGTCAAATAATGAATCTTTGTCATCTGTGTAATCAGGAAAAAATTGGGCTGGATCTAATACTATGCATCTTCGACCATTTAAAGTTCCCAATTTAGGGGAATAGGTAGGTAACATGTTATATCCTGATCCTGTACCACCTTTACCTAAATGATATGTTTTATCAGATATCAACAAATTACTATTATACATATTTTTTGTAGATAAGCTACCCTCGATCAATAGCTCCTGAAATGAAAATAACAAAGGTGTCCATAAATGAAGATCATGCTTATTATCGTTTAAATGGGGCAAGTTATATGTCGATACTCCACTAGCCCTGCATCTAAAATCACGTGCTCCCTTATTAATAGCCATTCTGCCACCTGCCTCTATTACGCCACTTCCAGCTGAAAGACTCATTATAGGAGTTACATTTCCGAGTTTATTAACAGCTATAGACGCTGTACTACCCGCATTATTTCCGTCCGGAGTAGGTGCATTATTGGTTCCCCAAGACGCATATGTTACCTGAGATCCTGCGTAATTAAGTATAAACATGCATAAAGCTGGTTTCTGTGATTCATAAGGATTCCATAATATCAGGGCATTTTCAGTGACAATGTAATTAATGGCTACAAAATTACGAGCTGAGGAAACATAAATAACATAATCTTCAACAACACTTGGATTTAATTCTCCTATTAAGTATGGTTTACAACTAGTGGCATTAGCTGGTACCAAAATATTATCATTCTCGGTATGGATTGAGTGGAGATCCATGAATATAGCAGAAGAAGAGACGTCTGTATATACAAACTGTAGATTTCCAAATTGTATGTGTTCAGAAGTAATAATATCTTCAGGACCGCCTGCTCTTTTTATTTGTTCTCCAAGTTCTGGTAATATATACTTACGTATAAATCCATTGCTAGAGTATATATTAGAGCTCCAGTCCTCATCTTTTTTCTTATAACGTCTATATGTACCTATCATACTTTGTCTGGATCTCCTATAAATATCATATTATAGCTGTCTCCCCATGGACTATTATGAACTGCAAAGCCATGTCCGTCCATAGTCACATACCCACTACTAGTAGGTCCTGCTGGATTACCATAAGCTATATAAGCATTATCGACCTTGTCATTTCCATAGCTAAATATTAACGGCATAATACAATATCCGTTGTTATCTACTGCTGAGACAACATTAGTACTAGGGATCATAATTGGAGAATAGTATAAGCTACTTCCTGGACTAGTAATTATTTCACCATAAAAATCAGATCCATTATATGCGCCGTTTATGAAATAATCTTGTAATCCCGATTTAGCACGACAAGAGCCAACCGTCTTATCATTAGCTAATCCCATTACAAATATGCCAGAGTTACCACGAGCATGAATTGAAATTGTATTTGTTTTATATCCAGTAACATATGTACCTAATTTATAGGTAAGGCCACCACTTCCGTCAGACTGATAACCTAATATTTTGAATAATTTAGAGCCTTCATCAGTTAAGCCATTTTCGTCAAAAACAGTAATTGCTACTGCATTTGTAGTTGGTGAACTAATATAAAGTTGACTGCTACCTTGTGCAACTGCAATTGTAAAAATACTGAATCGTGGGTCATTATGAAAACCACCAATAAATAATGTAGCATCGTCATTACCATTTGTCTCTATCGGCGAACCCTCAAAGCAAGCTCTAAGCGTCCTTATCATAGCAGGACCTTTTTGTAAATATGTGTCACCACTGGTTACTAACCTCATAAAAGCACGCCCCCTTCTTCATTAACTAAATCTGGTATTGCAATATTCCAGTACTCTAGTCCAAGTTCGTCAGTATCTATAAATCTACAATTCAAATCAACTGCAACCGGACTATCCTTTACATCTACTTTCAATGAATCAAAATTAACCGCATCCTTGAATAAGTCGAATCGAGGATGACCTTCTACTTCAACATGAACAGTATCCCAACCAGTCTTCTCCCCTGCCTCATGATCACCATTAGTTGTAATGGTAGTTTCGCTTACATTTAAGTCATCATCACCATAGGAAACATTTACAGTAGCACTTTTATAGTACTTCGGATGGGCAGAAGTTGAACCTGACGGGGTATAGACACCATTTTCAGTAACTGATAAGTCCTCTGTGGTTGGTCCGGATATCTTATTAATTTCATCTGCATATTTGTTTAAAGGAGTACCATCTTCCATGTAATTTTCATCACCCGGTTCATGTCCCTGCTTTAAACGAATAGCATCTTTCATTTCATTTTTAACTGACTCTAAAAGTTCCAGTTTAGCGCTAAAATCGTAAAATGAATTATCACCCATATTACCTCTATTCAACTGGCCAATCGTCAGAAGATATCATGACCAATTCATTTTTTTCTTTAAATGCTATACTCATGTAGTGCTCATTGTATGAAATATCAGGCGCTGGTATAGGTACTTTAACATGTACTAATGTATATGGTGTTCTATGACCTGTTGAGTAGTCACCATTCTCATTTGCAGTAAGTTCCTGAGGTGCAAATGGCGGAACATCAACAGTGATTTGAGACCAGACATGTCTAACACCACCTTCAGAATAGTCTGCTACATCGTATGTACCATTATCTGTTATAGTGAAATCAGTAGGGCTATAATTAAACAACTGCCTAATAGCTTCAGGATACACTATTAATGGAGTTTTACCAAATATCACCACTACTGGCTGGGCTTTATCTCTAGCAGTTATTGTATCTGCTATGTTACGAAGACTATCTATAATATCAACAAGCATATATAGATAGCTAGGACTTATCTCATCATTTCTCATAGCTGGAGTATAAGTTCGTTCTTCATAACCTTCAAATGCTTCAGCTAGAGTAACATATGTCTTGGTCCATGTATCGTAAGTGTCAGTTTTATACTGATCCGTGTTACCATATATCAAGTCATAGTAGAAGCCACTACTTACAGGTCTATTAGAATCGGATCTAGGTGATTCGGTTGGAGATATATTCTCTGTTTGAGCTTCTACCTGAAACACCAACTCTTCTGATCTAATCGGGTCAGGGTGGGATGTCGTACCAATAAGTGCTATAGCATTACCATCTGCCGCTAACTTTTGTATAGCTGTTATCAAAGAATCTCTTACTATTTCACCACTTTTATTGGCTTCGATTTGGCCATTAGAAATGATAGTGCACTCTTTAGTTATGTCAGCCATTGTTACCACCCTCTGCAATTACTGCACCTAAGATCCGATTAAATAGGTCAAATATCTCATACAAACCACCACTGAAAACTGTTTTATCTGTAACTTTATACTCAGGGTACTCTGTGAAACCTAAGATTCTATTAAATTCTTCTCTCGTTAAATAACTATCAGCATCATACCCATCTAAGTTTGATGCATCAACTACATTAGAATTCAATTTATCTAGAGCATCAGCTATAGACTCACGAAAAGCAGCCTTCTGTTTATCGGTAAAGGCGATTCCATATTCGATGGGACGTATAATATCAACAAGCTCACTCATTAGCAATCACCTCATCATTCTCTATGCCGTATAGTTTCATGAAGAATTCATTAGCCCATACGTAAGTGTCCTTACCATAATTGGCTTTTTGACTATCTTTAGTAGGAACATCATCGTATTGAATAGCTTCTTCATACTCTGTTCTTAACATGTATTGTTCAGGAGGTATGCCACCTAAAGATTTGGCAGTAGCTACACCTTCACGTGTGTTCATAGCTAATAAAGCGAGTGCTATTGGCTCTCTTATCTCAGCACCACCGTTAGATGTATCTCGTATTTGAGCAATATACTCCGAAATATCAGCCATAAAACACCTACCATTCTACAAATAATTCATTTGTCGGTTTAACAATTTCACTTAGTGAAGGTTTGCTAGGAGTACCTATAGATAAGCTTCTAGAGGCAGACGATAAATCTATCTCCATCTTCGTAATTGGTAAATATAAATTGATACCATGTATAGAAGACGTGACATGCACCTTAGTACCGAGTGTAAATGGCTCATATGGGTATATATCACTATCCAAACCATTCAGATCAGCCGCATCACATTCTATAGTGAACTCATGAGCCCACTCTTGACTATCAACCCACGCTTGAGCATATGTAGCCAAAGTAGTAGCGTCTGTCACACCTTCAAATGCAACTTTTTTAGTAATCTTACCATATAAGCTAACTAATCCAGGAATTTCTATAGGATCTGAAGTTATTACATAAGTAGTACCATTATCTTCATATTCCGCATATGGTTGAATTATCGAGTATAGATTCTCGCCATCACTAGTCTTTGTAAGCTCGGTCAAGTTAAGACCAAACTGTATAGGCTGATTACTCATTTCAGTAATCTCATTATACCAATTTAGTTTTAAAACTTGAGTATCGTCCTCTTGACTCTTTGCTTCTTTAGATACTATCATATAGCCGCCGGTAGTATCGATGCACATTGTGGTTAAGCAATCTTTAGTTGTTTCAAAATTAGTTTTTCTATATATGGGTCTATCACCAATAGGAATAGTAACATTTCCCTTAAATATCTGTCGGTTTGCTTCTACTCTAGCAATCTCTTCATTTTCATCGGTCCAATTGTGGTTATGAATCAATGTTGTAAAGAAGTCTCTTATGAATACATCATCGTCATAAACATGGTATGGCTGTAAGGTATCATTAAAGAAAGCCATAGCTCCTTCACATCTTACTTTTTTATTATTCTTAAAATCGTAGTCTATAGTAATAGGTCTACCTGTAAATATCCAACGCCACTCATCCTCAGCATACATTTCATAAACTTCGATAGTTGTCTTAAGTATCTGAACATTATCGTAAAACATATGCATCTTAGGCATTGTGAAACCTAACGACCCTGCTGAGTTAACTTCTAGGTTTAACTTTACATTAATGAGTGGGTCATCGTTTGTGAAAATATCAATGCCATCAGCAACAACTCGGTATTTACTATTCATAGCTCAGCTCCCATTCTATAGTCAACTGTCACATTACCATTTCCCTCAAATATCACCGAAGTTTCACCTATTGCAAAATCGATAGGTGATGATTGTATTCCTGTTACCAGATTGTATGAGTTTTCACCGTGTTTTAAAACCATTGGCTGACTACAAGTAATCTTAATATTAGATGCTGAAATATCAGCAGAGCTTGGATTCCAGAACTTTCTGCCTTTGCTCTCAGACACAGTAAATCTACCGTAGTAAATATCAACATCGAAGAGCTCATCCCAAGGCCATTCTTCTAATTCAGACGTACTTTCAGCATGAGTAGGATACTTGTAAGGCTCTAACACATAGTCTATTTTAACAGTTGAGAAGTGTTCACCACTGTCTAATTCACCTACAGTTAAACGGCCTTTATACATGTACTCAGGTTCATCTTCCAATATGACAATGCATCTTTTACCGTGAATAGCATTTACGAGTTTAGAGTACTGCTTAGGCCAATCCGGTAAAACATCACCATTTTCTACGTGAGCAATTAATGCTGCATCATAGAAACTTGAATCTATCATACCATAATCATGTATAACATCAAATTCCCAAGAGCCTGTTCTGTTACCGTAGCAAATCTTACCAAATACTTCAGTATAGTCTAACTGACTATCGGCTCCTGGAATATCAACATATTCTGTTCTAACGGGTGGTGGTGCTATAGTAGGACGCTTGGAAGGCACCAGATGGTAGCCAACAGTTTTCATTTCGCCACTGACTTCCATCTGATTTTCCCAAGTACTAACACCATCAATTAATATTGAATGGTACATATTGCTCCTTTAATTTGTTGCAAATCGTTCACGACTTCTTAAACGTGACATGTTACCAAGCTCAGCATCAAGTGGACTCTTCATCTCGCCAACAAGTGCACCATCATCCATAACAATCTGAGTATTGAGCATTTTCTCACCCATAGTCTGGATTGAAGAGTTCATGCCATCGAGAAGTTTAACGACTGTAGAATCATCGTACTGTGCAGCTCTACGTCTGTACTCTTCAAGAATAGACTTACGAGCCTCACCCTTGCTAACAGAAGTAGAAACTGAACTAGCATAACTTGACGAACTCTCTCCGCTAGTAGCAGATCCTAAAATGTCAACACTTGTAGAATTGTAACCGTCTGTGTTGTTAAGGATATCTAAAGCATTGTCTGGATCATCTACGTTAAGCTTAAGATTGAGTGTTTTGGTAAGATCAAAGTCACCTAAAAGATTACCTGTTTTATCACCTAATGCATCTCCTAAGATGTTGTTGATTCCGCCACCGTTGAACATATCTTTGAAGCCACCAAACTGGTCTTTTAATCCACCAATAAGTCCGTCAAGACCAAACTTACTGGTTATTGTACCAACGAGACCATCTGTTACACTAGATAACTTACCTTCTCCACCAAGCAAACCATCTGCCAAACCTTCGACAATATATCCACCAAGTTGCTTCATTACTTTAGAAGGTGAATGAATCTCTAATGACTCTTTAAATCCACCAACAAGGTAAGCACCCATATCATTACCTAAGCTGTCTAGACGGTCTTCCATCATATATCGTATACCGTCTATAATTGGGTCTAGTAACTGTCCAAGTACACCACCTGAGAATACATTTAATGCACCTGCTACTATACTCCACAATGCATCTGCAACTAAGTATACTAAAATATCTAAGTGTTTTACAATGTCACAAAGTGCCTGAACCAATTTGACAACTAGTCTGACCAGTGCATAAGCCCATTGAGGAATCCAGTTTTCAAGCAATACGAGCATATTGTATACCAATACACCTAATAAATTACCTAAATCATTCAGTATAGGTACTAAACCGATAACAATATCTTTTAATGCTATGTTTATTATAGGTAATGACTTAGCCAATGCCAGTAATGGAGATACAACAAATGTTCTTACCATGGCATCTGCTATTACATCTGACTTAGATGCTAGCATTTTGCCTACATACTCTATTGCTATACCAAAATTCTTAGCAATCTCAGGCATAACATCTGCTACTTTAGCAAGTTCATCTTTACGATCAGCAAGAATTATAAGCTTGTTTATAGAGTTACATAGCATATCAACAGTAGCTACAAATAAAGCACCTATGCCTATGATAGCTAATATGCCTATAGCGAACGTAGTTATGGCAATAGCAGCACCGATAGCCGCTGACTTACCTGTGTTTAATATCGTGATAGCCGTAAACACAGCAATAGCAAATGCGACTATAGCAACTGCAAAGGAAGTCATCCATACCAATGTTCCCTTACCATCAACTCCACTAGCGGATGCTTGTGTTGCTAATATAAACATTGCTGCAACACATCCAGTTATAACTGCCATTATGATAGAAAATGCTGTCATATCTGTTTTAGACAATCCAGCTGCTACTTTCTTGATAAGGAGTATTATCGGTATGATAAGCAATACAGCTCCCAAGGCAACAGCAAAAGTAGACGCAAAGATAGCAAAATCTTGCCAGTTTATATTGACTACAGAAAATACTGCTGCGGCAATTGCTAAGGTTATAAATATCTGCATTACGACTTTTATAAGAGACGTAAGGATCTCCATATTTTTCTTAGTGCTTCGACCATCAAGTTTTTCTTTAGATAATCTAACGAATATGCTGGTTATAGCAAATATCATAATTGCTAATGATGCACCTATCATAAGGAATGCAGCTCCCAGTCCAGTTAAGGCAGAACCTAACTCAGAAATATCACCAAGTATTGCCACTGCTGATACAACAAATGTCATAAATGTCATCAGTGCCGTAACTTTGATTATAACTCCTGTTATTTTCTGTACGATAGCATTTATATCATCTAGCGACTTATTATCTATTCGAGCAATCTTCTCTACGCAAACTGTTACAGCAACAGCCAATGCAGCTAAGCCGACACTAAATCCTAATGCAAACAATCCAATAGATGAGAAGATACTAAAGTCGTATTTAACATTAAACTGTTTAGAGTAATATCCACTGAATACAACAAAAGCTAATACTGCACCTACCATAACAGACATTATGGTCATGACTGTAGTCAAAGTTTTAGTTACAGTTTCTATTGACTTAACAGCATTCTCGTCTATTTTAGATGTTTGTGATGCCGTTAATAAATTATTTATGCCACCGAACAATGCTTCAAGAAGTATAAATACTGCGCCAAATGCCATTAGCATAGGACCAAATGCATTTTTGTTAACTGCTGCTGTTATTGTAAAGATTACTGATAAGCCTAAGAATGGATGGAGTAAGCTTTTTACAGATTTAGTTACCGCATTTAATATCTTAACAAGACCATCTGCCATTTTTTGGAACTTTGTAGTCTTGTCTTTGTCATTCTCAATTTCTTGGTCTTTCTCCATGATCTTATTGAACAGCACAATAACAGAGCCTACAAGAATTACTATCATTACAGCAAATGCGCCAAGCACAATAGCTACCTGACTTAAACTAGAAAAACGTTGAGCCAAAATTGATAGTACAACAATTTCAGCTAATAGCTTTCCAACAGGTTCAGTTACTGCCTTCATAACATTAGTTATAGAATCGACAATCTTAGACAATGACTCCATGTTCTTGACAGTTTCGTCAGTTCCTTTTCCTTTTGATATAGCCTTATTCAGTAAGTACATACACAAAAACAACCCTGCAGTGAAAGTTGTTAAGAAGCCAAATATAACTATCATAATGCCTATAACATCAAGGGTGACAAAAGGATTAATCTTTTTGGCTGTAGCTAAAAATAATGCAAATACGCCTACTGATATGAAAAGCTTTGATAATGGTTCTACTAATTTGCCAGGAACATCTGTAAAATTATCAATGGCCTTAGAAACAGCATTTAATCGGTCAGCATCTAACTTATCGTTCTTTAGAACTATATCTATTAATTTAAACGCCAAGCCCATTATTATACCTTCAACTATCAAGAAGGTACCAACTAACTGTTGAATAATATCAATAGCTTGCTCGGTTTCGTTAGGTGCTTTCTTCATTGAGTATGCTATTACAGCTAATGATACTGCAAAAACACCAATAGCTCTAGCCATTTTCTCCATAAAGTCCGTTGACTCATCTACAATTTTAGCCATTGTATTATTAGCAGTTAGTGCAGTGAAACCAGCCTTTATAGCTGCTATTGGATTCTCTTTTAAAGTAATGCCTTTAGTCTCAGCCGCATGCAGACCAACCTGCATAGATCTGTTTATGCTTTTACCATAGACGATTTGAGCTATCATAGCTATAATTGCCATAGCTGCCATAAAGGTCATCATAGCCTTCATCAATCTCATAGACTGATCTATTGATTTATCGGCTAAATCTTCTGGTAAAATTAAATATATAGCAGTAAGTGCGATTGCAAACTTGGCTAAATCGGTTAAGGCTAATCTTAACTGCTCTATAATATCAGCAACAGCATTTAAAGTCCATTTTATGCTAAGACCTTTTGATGCTCTGTTGAGTGAAATAGAAAATACACGAAGAGATTCTACTATTCTTAATAATGAAGCGGCTAATCCTAACAAAACAAATTGAATAAATCCTTCATTTGAGAAAATGTATTTAAAAGTATCACTTACTGAAACTCTTATTATAGAGCTTACTTTTATAACACCTTTCTTAAATGCTACTATAACATCTTTTACATTGGAGTACGCCTTATAAACTGACATTATCATTTCGGTTAACTTAGAACTATCTATGTTCTTAAAACCGGAATAATCATCAGTTTTGAATAGTTTTTCGGTCGCATCACTAACTTCAATAAGTCTATCTCTTGTTTTTACGAAGAAGCTCTTGAGATCATCACCTATGTCTTTGAGTCCTGTTGTTTTATAAATCTCATTAAGACCACCGGCAATGTTTCTGAACATCTTCTTCATTGCACTGCCTAAATCATATGAACCATTTGCTAATTTCTTAAAATATCTGATTAATTCAACTATTATGTTAGCTAAGCCTTTAAATACCGTCTTTAATGCATCGGCCACTTTAATAGTATAGTTCATCTTAGCCATCTTTTCATTAGCACCTTCTGCTAATTTACCGATAGCTATTAATAATCCTCTAGCACCACTACCAGCTTCTTTGGCAGCAGGAGAGAATATCTTCAGTCCTCTGAACATTGACTTAATAATGTTAATGCCAACTTTGAGGATACTGAAGAAAAACTTGAAGATTTGTCCGACAGCGTGCATTGCTTCGGCATCACCTTTAAGTGACGTCATAAATCTTTCAAGTCTTTGAACAAGGTCAAGTAGCCAAGACTTCGGCCAAGGTGGGAATACCTCTCGCCAAGCTTGCTTTATAGGGTCTACAAATCCCTTAATGCCCTTGCCCACTACTTCAAATATATTCTTAAGGTATGTTCTACCTCCATTTTCTTTCAAAACTTCTAATGGTGCATTACGAGCTTCACCGAAAGCGTCAAGCCACTTTGTAACTTTACTATTAATGGCGGTCCAAAGCTTTGTAGCTTCTTCCATATTGCCAAATATCAGCTCGAATGTTCTGGACCATGCTGAACCTGACGATTCTTTCAAAGCGTCCATCATTGCTGAGAATGTACGAACCTCAGTAGCAGCTTCCATAGCCTTCTTACCGATATCGTCTTCTTCATTGCTAAGACGCTTCAATGATTCTATCAAGACATCATTTGTAAGCCAAGCAGCATCCAATGAATAGTTGAATCCCTGTTGTGCATCAAAGGCATCTTTTGTCGACAAAGTACCATCTTTAAGAACCGGATAATACTTTTCACCCTCTTTGCGAACTGTACCCATAGCTATAGCTTGATCTATTAACAATTCCTTGAAAGTCTTAGTAGCCATGTTAGCACTTTCAATAGACTTCCAATCTATGAGTTTTACAGATCCCTGACTCAAAGCCTGTGCAAAATTGTACATGGCTCTTGATGCCTGATTTGAATCAGCACCTGACAACGCTGCCAAAGATGATACACCCTTAATAGCGTTTACAGAATCTTCGAGTTTAACACCCGCATTAGTAAACTTACCAATGTTCTGTGTCATGTCCGAGAATGAGTATATGGTTTTATCAGCATACTCATTTAACTTCTCAAGCTCTGCATTAACAGTAGCCAGATCTTCACCTGAACCTGCCATCATGGTCTTTGTAGCATTCATTTTGAGCTGATACTCAGAAAATCCAGCTTGTTTCTGGCCCATCGTAAGATTCATTGTCATACGAGTTGCCATGTTTGTTAATTGATTGGTCAGATTGTTAATGACAGAAAATCCTATCTGACCTAACAGTGTAAATCTTTGAGCAGTAGCATCAACTCCTTCAGCAATCTTCTGGAGGGGCATAGCTGCTAAAGTCTTATTAATTTCTAGTAATGATTTGTTAGTCTCAGCAGTGGAGATGTTCATGACATACTCAAGCTGAGCAAGTGTTTTAATACTCTGCTTCGAATTCTTTTCAAAGTTGGTATTATCAAGTTGTAACTCGACAACTTTATTATCAATTACATCACTCATACCCTACGTACCTCATCCCCTAATTCTGCTCCTAATCGTTCGAATACAGGTTGCATGGCTGGGTTAATGTAGTTAAATCCGGCTACATAACCGCCATTTTGAAGTCCATGACCATACTGAATTAAAAGGGCAATATTATACCCATCTTTAGTATTGTCATTGGTCCAACTTAAGCGATATCCACCTGGAACTTCTTCTATAGCGTAATCCCAGGAGAGTGCTGTTGTACCTGTATCCTTTGGTGTATACTCGTAAAGTCGATCTACACCTAGCTGACCATAGCGTTCCAGAATTTGTAACATCTTCCTGTTACGTCTACCGTCCTCTGATAAAAATCTAGACAGATTGTTAAAACTGCCTCTCTGTTTTACAACTATTGGCATAGCTTATTTCCTTTTTCCGGATGCTAATCTAGATTTGTTGAGCTGACTATTGAACTTTGCAAGATCCTTACGAGACATCTGACCACCTTCAGAGCTCTGTTTAATATTGCAAACTTCTATTAATTTCATTAACCGGTTAATATGCCATTTCTGGAACTCGACAGGTATTCCAAATTCAATCATCCAGTAATATATCAACTCAGATGTGACTACCTGTTTCTTAGCCGGTCTCTTTCCTCCTGGTGTATGGTCCTGTATAGTGGTAGCAGTCATCGGATCTTCGATATACTCTTTAATCTGTGTTGCTTCCTTAGGACCAATACCAGAGTAAATATCAGGATTAACATTCTGTGTAAGAGTCATACAATGAACGTAATCCATAATCTGTTCTGGAGTCTTAGGAGTCTCAGACATATATGGAATATGCCATTTTGACTCCCATTTTGAAATTGACACCAGACTATGCTCAAGAACAATATCTCCACCTGGAATAGACTTAAATTCTTGTTTAGTCTCATCCCAGATTTCTCTAGGTGGTATTGTAATTTTAAGCATGATTACCTCACTTTAAGATGGAAGATTGAACTCTCCCTTAGCCATAGCTGTCTTTATGCTGTTTGCTGCTTCTGCTGGTATAACACCAAGGAAGAACTCAGTAAACTTCTCTGTATCAGCCAACTCGTTGAAAATAACGTCATAAGCGTTTGTAGACTTGAAGTCTTCAAGAGCTTCTTTAGACTTTCTGAAGTACTTACCATCATCTGACTTGATACCATAAGATTTGGTGATGAGCATTGTGTAGAATGCAAGCATTTCTTCAGTATTCTGCTGCTGTGCGATTCTCTTAATATACTTATCGAATCCACCAGCTACTCCGAGCTGCATCTCTGTAAGCTCAGACTGTGTGAGGTTAAAATAGAGATCTTCCTCTCTCTGATTTCCATCGAAATCTGTGTACTTTACTGTTTTCTTTAACATAAGTGCCTCCTGTTAATTGTTTTCTTTTGTTTCTATTGCCTTGTTATACTTATAGGTAGAAATACCCAGTATAGCCCCTAAAAATGCGTCGATAGCTGTGATAGTACCGACAATTTCTTCTCCATATGGGAAGCCCCATATGCCTGCTAAAGCGAAATACAAAGTGCCAACTGCAGGAAGAAGGCACATCGCAATCCACTTAAGGATGTCATATGTTTTGTTTTTGAGTTTCATGTTGAACCTCCTTACTTGGTGACATAAATATAGAAAAATCCACCCATATCGTCGTAATATTTCTTCAAAGTACTTAACGGATTAGAAGAACTTATTGCGTGCTTAATATATGAGTATAATGTGTATATACTATTAAAATCTACAGTTACCGTATTATCAGATCCGGATTTACATATACAATCCCAAGGTGTAACCCATTCTGACGACGACGTTGGATACAAACCTCCACTTGTGTCCTGATCTATTAATGATACGCTAGTCTCAAACGAAACTGCACTATCATCCTCAGTGTACATAGTTATCCATAATCTTGATGCATCACCTAGATCATTAGGATCTAACTTTATTGTTAATATTCCGGTAGATGTTTTATAGTAATAACTGTGGACAGGCATATTGCTTGCACTAGAAACATTTGTGAATATGTTAGAACTGCCAAGTTTCTTGTTCCAAGTATACTTCTCGCCTGTAGTAACAAGAGAAACATCTGTACCACCACTAGCTGCCGTTTTACTAGAGTAAGTCGTATTAGGTGGAGTAGTAAATATATAACTCGATCCACCAATTGTTAAATCATACTTTGTGCTAGCAGCTAAAGTTAACTGGTTAGTGCCAGTGCTTGTAGCTATACTTATAGAACAAGATTTTAGCCACCACCTAGATTTTATTTTATTATCAACAAAATCAACCTTTATTCCATTTTTCTTTAAAGTATCTGGTTCTATCATTTCCAAAGTCATATAATCAATGAATGTACTAAATACCTCCCTACGGTCTAATGATAATCTATAACGGCCAGGACTATTAGCTCTAATAACTTCACAAACTATAAACTTACCTGCATCTGCAGCAGCTTTGATCTCAGCAAGTGTAGCACTAGAATATTGTGTTATATCTGTACCTGCAGTAGATAAAGACTCAGCAGGAACATTGCTTAAAGTAAATACAAAGGTAGAATCATTATCAGATGGGGTAGTAAATATCACCGAAGTACCGCCAGCAGTAAGCTTATACTTAGTGTTAGCAGCTAAACTTATATTACTAGTTCCACTATCAGCAGCTAAACTAGTAGCATGAGTATGATTACCCGCTGCTGCTGTTGTAGCTGTTGTGCCTATAGTTAAGTTAGACTTATTATTCCAAGTATACTTCTCACCTGTTGTAACTAATGATACTGCGGTTCCACCTGATGCTGCTGCTTGTGAGCTATAAGTAGTATCAGTAAACTTAGGGCTTGAACCGATAGTAACACCATTCAACTGTGTTGCTTGTAAGTTGCCGGTTGACGGATTGAATAAGAGGTTTGAGTTTTTCCTTGCACCCTCAGTTCTTGTTGTATTATCGGCAGTAACACTAAACAATACTTCATAGTTGGCAGAGGTTGTTGTTGCTGTTTGAGTTACGTAACAATTTGTGTTTGTATCTCTATAATTATATGAGTTATTCAAGAACACCCAATTAGTTCCATCATACATATAATAAGTTATGTAATTTGCCCAACCTGTAATTTCGCAAGCTGTACCAGTATACACAGCATTTCCAAAATAAATACTTTTAGCACCAGATCCATTTACATTGAGTGTAACGCTTGTTGCAGTATTAGTATTTGAAAACTTTACACCAACTATAACACCGGGGACAAGATTCCAACCGACAGCATTAGATAAAGTTACAACTTTAGCCGCTGTTGCAGCAGCCGTTGAACAAGTTCCATAAAAGGATTTTGTCATAATATCATAAGTTCCACTTGGAATTTGAATTTGGTCTATTGTAGCCATAATTCACCTCCTTATGACACAGTAACAGTCTTATTCTCCGTAGTAGCGGTTGTTGTAGATACACTTGTTGCTTCTGGTGTATAAGAACCAGTACTTGTCATTGATGCACCAGTGAATGATGCGCCCGTAAGAACCTGACTATCAGTAATAAGTCTTGCACCTGTACCTGTAAAAGTCTGAGCAGCTGCTGTTCCGCTTATTGTACCGGAACTTGCAGAACCTGTAAACTTCAAGTTAGCACCTGTACCTGTGAATGTAGGAGCAGATGCCTGATAAGCTGCATCACCAGTCTTAACGGTCACAGCTGTGGCTGCTGTAGGAGTTGCACCTGCAGTTATTGTAAGTTTTGTGCCAGATACAGTATATGTAGGCATGGAACCAACACTTGAAATACCAGTAACAGAAGCCGTAGAACCAGCTGTCTTAACGCTAATTGTTGGTGCTGATACAGAACCTGCAGGTGTATAATTCGCTGTACCTGTACCCGTGCTAATAGTTCCACTTGGTGTTACAGAGCAAGAACCACTTACTGATGAACTTGCATTAGTTCCAGCAGGTGTATATGTCGCCGTACCTGAATCAGCTTTACTTACTGTTACAGCACTCTTTGTTTCTGTTACAGAACCTTTAGTTGTACCCGATACTGAAAGAGTTGCTGCTTTACCCGTAAATGTTGTTGAATATGTCTTAGGAACAGCAACAGTACCACTTGCAGTATCCTTGTATGCAAGATCACCAAGCATTGACAAATCACCGTAAGCCTGCCACTTTGATCCATTAAACACGAACTCTGTCTCGCCATAAGCACAGGCATTACCGGTTACAGCAGTTACACTCTTACCGTCAATAATAATTGGGTTAGTTGTAGATCCATCAGTCAATGCTGTAGTAGTTACGCCAAGCCAATAGTTCTTTGACTGAAGCTGGGCAATTAAATCTCTACCGCCTTGGTCCACTAAGTCATAGACACCACCACTAGGCAATTCGATTTGTGTTAAATTTGGCATTGTTGATCCTCCTTAATTTTTACTAAATATGACCCTTTCCTCATTATATGGGTCTATAAAACAAGTAACTTTATTATTCCAAAAATCTCGCTCTTCATTTGTTATATGAAGAACTGTATTGTTAATGTGCTTTGCATATAAAGCATCACAGAAAGGTAAGTCTACAACATAAGCGTTGCCATCACCTATCTTTATTCCCGGAATATCAGTCTCTCCATCCTTCTGATGATCTGTATAAACGTAGATGTAATCTTTTTTAGATACAAGTTCATACAATGCATTCCATTCATCTGTTGTATGAGATATAACCATATTCCTCTGAACACTAGCTGGTATGTTAACTCCGCCAGCACTTATACTACCGGAATTTCCTATAGAGCCAGTAAGAGTGGCCGTATTAAGTCTAGCATTATTAATTACCATAATACACCCCTAATGATTTTCAAGTTCTTCACCTATTGTAAAGTCTTGATTTGCTATTACTGTATAATGTTCGTCATCTGATGTGACTACTTCGATTTCATATTTGTATTTTCCAAAAGGAATATCTTTAGTGTCAGGTTCGTCCAGTTCAATGAGTGACTGAACTGGATCGCCTGACTTTTCAATTAAGATAGTTTCATCTTTGGCTTTTTTCTTAAGACGGAACCAAAGTTGATCCTGATCTGTTAATGTCACAGGATTACCTTCGCTGTCTTGTAAGCTTATAGTTAAACGAAGTGTATCCCCACGTGTCAATTCTATCGAATATCCATCAATTTTAAGCATTGGTGATCCTTTCTAGTACAAGGACTGAATATCAACATCTCGAGCAGAGATCCACTCTTGCAGATTTGATGTAGGTGAGTATCCTGAGACCTCACCAGTCTCCTTTGATACTGCGTATATTGGATTGTTATAGGACACTTTGTCAGGATCGTTAACCATTGTAAAGATGAACTTATCAGCTGCTTCTCTACAACCAGTTGCGAATCTTTCTGGAAATCTGTCCTGAATAATATCAAATGCTTCTTTACTTCCTATCATAAATTACTCCCTTTTTCTTCATTTGTGCAACATCTGGTGTAAGGTTATCCATTCTATAGTACTTTATACCGGTTGCAGCAGCCATCATGTTACGGGCAGCTTTGTCTTCAAATACTTCATTAGACTGGCAGTCTCGTACAATGAGACGGTTATTCTTTACTTCATAAGCAACACTATGCCCTGAATACTCATCCCACTGAAGTAAGAGATTACCACGCTGATTACCACCACTGATCATTTGGTCAGCCATAGCATTAGCGTATTCGTAATTTTTACCGTGACGAGCTAGCTTTTCTCTAGTTTCGAAAGGTATCTGTCTATCTAATTTTACTGGATCAACAAGCTTTGTATTCTTGTACATGCCAATAAAATCGTCAATATCCAGATCAGTCATATCGTTACCAGCCGTAACATCGTAACCTCTTCTACGAAGGTCATATGCCATAGTGCAGGATACGCAGTTTTCATGTCCTTTTAACGGATTTATCAACTTCATATCCTCTCGCTCTGAGTAATCACGATCTTTACGCTTTAGAATAGACTGTTTAGGAGCATTTGCAGTAGGTTGCTGTTTTGCTCCGTATTTAGCAGATTGGTCCGCTTTTACAACTCTATTATGCTTGGTCTGATCCAGAGGGTATGGTGGACCATTTCGCACACCCCATTTTTGGCCTTTTATACCATGATGCATTAAATAGTCCATCATTTACCTCCATTTTGAATTTAACGACGCTTCTTTTTACCATTTGATGGGTAATAATAGTCACGTTCAGATAAAACCTTGCGCGCTTCATTCTCATCAACACCTAAAAGTTCATAAGCCCAGTCACTATATTCTTGCTTTGTTAAAGCATCCTTTTTATCCTTAGTAAAATACTGTTTAGGTTTTATGGTATTTTTAGGCATATTAGTAGGATACCAAGTTTTGCCAGAATCCATTGCTTTATACCAGCCAGGACCTTCTTCAGCCCCTATATCTCTACCATTCGTCTTACCCTTCTTCTTACCGTAAGCTACTGCGTTCTTCTTATAAAGCTCGTAATCTAAGTCGTGTGTCTTCTTGCTACGTGTACCAACGGCTGCACCTACAGCACCTCCAACAAGACCACCTAAGTTAAGACCGGTGACACCACCTTTGGCACCATTAAACTGCTTATTGAACTCTTCCTTAGTAAGAATTCTTCCTTTACGATTCTGCTGGCTAGCATCAAGGGCATTTCTTTCAGCCTGAAGTTTTGCTATTTTCTTTTCACGGCCTTTTCTGAGTAAATCGCCACCACCTATATATTTAGCACCAGCTCCGACAAGAGCACCACCTATAGCATTAGTAATGCCAGCATTAGCCATTGCAGGAACTGCAAATTTTAATCCAGTTGCTGCTGGACTTATTCTTTTGACAGTATTAGCACCTTCTTGAATACCAAGTTTAATAGCACCAAGATCAGGAACACCATTTGCTAGAACAGGAACACGCTTCGCATTTCGAACAGCATTCATTTTATTCCACTCGTTTGCAAATCGGGCAGCATCAACTCCATTTTTGAAGCCAGCAGCGCCTGCTAAACCCGCTTTAACGCCACTGTTTAAGGCTGCTTGTTTGCCTACTGAAATATCATTGTATCCGTAGCTTCTAGCAGTACCCTTCTGCATCCTAAGATTAAGCTTATCAATCTTTTTGTTAAGAGCATCAACTCTAGCGGCTTTGTCAGCGTCCATGGTATTATTGCTACCATACTTAGCTCTCTTACCACTACCCTTAGAATATCTAGCTCTACCTGCAGTAGTCAAAGATCCATCGGTATTCTGATAGCGTCGTACGCCCCACTTTTGGCCTTTTATGCCATAATGCATTAAATAATCATTTTCGAACATATAGCATCCTCCATTTTGAATTTAACGACGCTTTTTCTTGCCATAAGCTATAGCGTTCTTCTTATAGTTTTCGTACTCTGCATCGCGAGTGTTTTTACTCTTAGCACCTAATGCAGCTCCGGCTAAACCACCAACCAAGCCACCTGCAGCTAATCCGTGCATACCACCTCTATTAGCGTTATACCGTTTCGCGTATTCTTCTTTAGTTAATATAGAACCCTTTCGATTAGCCTGACTTGGATCTAATGCATATCTTTGGCCTTGAAGCTTCTTAATCTTTTTCTCGAGTCTCTTTTCATCAGCTCTAGTTTTGGAACCAGCTTTCATGCCACCCATAACACCAGCTCCTAATGCAGCATTAGTAAGACCTGTTGTTAACAATGTAGGTCCGAGCAATGGAACGGCTGCTTTTCCAGCTTCTGCTATGAATGGAGCTGCTCTTCCGGCTGTTACACCAATTGATTTTGCACCTTGTAAAGCTGCTATTCTACCAGTTGACATAGACTGTATAGCATCATTATCGACTTTTGCTCTCTGAAGTCTTGTATTGTATTTGTCAATCTTCCTATTGATCTTTGCAACTTTAACAGCTGTTTTAGAATCAACTGTGTTTTCGCTACCGTACTTAGCTCTCTTGCCCTTATACATGCTAGCTACACGTTCTCCTGCAGTTCTTGCTGATGCCTCGGTAGAGTAAACTGGAGAATTGTAAGAGTTGCGTCGAACAGAACCCTTAACTTCTTTTTCTACTTCTTTGATTTGATCTGCAGTTAAACCTTTTAAAGCGCCAGAACGTTCTAGATCATACATTACGTTTTTAGCTGATTGTTTATTTGCTTTTATATGTTGAGCAACTGAATACCCCATTAATCCTACAACTCCTGCCTGTGCTGCCCCCATTCCTAATGCCATTCCCAAAGCTTCTGGGGCCATTCCATACCTAGCTCTCTTACCACTGCTCTTAGAATATCTAGCTTTACCGGCAGCGGTCCAAGAGCCATCAGTATTCTGGTAACGTCTTACACCCCACTTTTGGCCTTTTATACCATAGTGCATTAAATAATCATTTTCAAACATGTAATATCCTCCATAAAAAAGGCGGCAGTACCTCGTGGGCCACTATTAAGTTAACAACACCGCCATTTTGAATTTGCCGAATACTACTGTCCTGACATTGCAGTTATGACATCATCAATAGATGGGAGTCTACCAGTTGTGCCCTCAGTCTGAGCTGTAGGGTCTGCATCTGTTCCCCAAAGAGTGTCAAGTAATGCATTGTACTTTGTAGCATTAGCCTTTGTCTTAGAAATTGTAAGTGTAGCGGATGGCTTACCATGCTTATTGCTTACAGGTGTAGTAGAGATCTCCCATGAGAACTCGATAGCAGAAGGTGACTCATTAATAGTCTGATAGTTTCTAGCTGAAGGAGCTGCGGTTGCATTGTATACAAGATGAAGCTTCTCACCATAATCATTACCGTCTACATCATTACCTTCTGTAGTAATGTAAGCAAGACCAAATGACTTTCTAGACTGCTGACCCATAACAACGCCTGGTGCTACTTCCTTAGTACCATCGCACTCTGCGAAGCTCTCAGGGTATGAATAAGCTGTAATAGAAAGGCCAAAGTTCTCAGCAGCTCTCATTGAAAGGTACTTGATGTCGTCTGCATAAAGGTCAGTTACATCAGCACCACTTGGGTTCTCGTTAATAGCTGTTACACCATTCCAAGCTTCTGGAACTGTGTAATCATTATTCTGGTCTCTGGTATAAAGTACAACATTACGTATACCAGTTTCGTAAAATCTCTCGGATTCCTTATCGAATTCAAGTCTCATTTTATGACTTCCTCCTCATAAAAATAGTTACAACATAATGTATTAAGTGATCAGCTGAATAAGTTCTATCGAAAGAGCAGTATTCGAATGCATCCATAAGTTTGTCTATAAACCTGTCTTCCGCATTCTTTGTAATGTAAGTAACGGTATAACGACTATACTTACGATACTTAACATCGTCTGCATTATCGATACGAATATCAGCTAAATGATAGATTATGCAAGGGTATTTGAGTTTAATGCTTTCAGGTGGTTGATAGTAAACGTCATTAGAACCTAAAATATCAACCAATTTAGCTTGTAATTCTTGACGGTCATTCATTGAATACACCTCCGACCTCTAAAGTAACTCTCGGATACTCTACAGTAATGTTAGTTACTTTCCATTTTGAATTCATCCAAGTAATATACTCAATGAATCCTAAATTAGACATGAGGTAATCGTCAATGATTATGCTGATCTGATTACTAACATTAAACTCATTATTTGCATTATCGTTACCAGACTGCCATCTATGAGTATTGCGGAGAACGTCTCCATAATACTTTCGTTCAGTGTGCTCAGTATCATGAATACCATCACCCTTATCGACAGTCTTTGAAAAACCTATGATTCCGCAATACTTCATAGTGTGTCCTTTCTATTAGCCTACTGAAGACTGATCAGAGTTAGGTGTCTCTTCCTCATTATTGCTAGGTGCTTCAGTATTCTTCTTGAGAACAATAGCAGAGTAAGGCTTTGTAAGAGCACCTGAGCAACGTGTCTCGATCAAGTACTTCTGCTGGTTGTAGTCAATATCGAAGTCCTCGAACATGTTGATGCTACCACCCTTATCAGCACCTACATTGTAGTCGCCAAGGTTTACAATGATGCCATAGATATCTGCTGGGAGATATGGGAATGGTACGGTTCTGCTAACTCTAAGAGTTGTAGCAAGGTCAGAGATGTTATTGAAGAGTCTCCTTCCGATACCATCTTCAAGGAGAAGAAGGTCTGAGATTATGCTCTGACTTGTGAAGAATATTGGGTTACCAGATCCCTGATAGTCGTCGAATGATCTGATAATGTTTGTGTAAAGTGCATGAGCTTCCTGTTCACCCTGCTTAACAACAACAGTCTTTGTGATTGTGTAAAGGGAATCATCCTTAGCGATAGGTCTGATATGAGTCTCCTGAATGTGATCATCAGAAGATGCAAGTCTACCATCACCTACAAGAATAGCTCTAGCAATTTCCTCATCGAGCTTCATTCTCATCTCGCCCTTGATCCAAGATACTACATCAAAGTCAGTAATATCAACAACATCATCTCTATCAAGCTTCTGCTTCTTGTAGATGGTCTGTGGATCAGTAGTTCTCTTAAGAAGGCTGAATACTTCCTCAACCTTTCTGTTACCCTTTATGTAACCTCTTGCCCTAGCTTCGTCTTCACGAATATCAGCAAACATTGACTTAATTCTAGAGAATGGTGTGTGATGAACACCCTTCATTACAACGTTTACCCATTCCTGTGGCTGAACATTAATGAACCCAGGCTTGTCAGTCATGTTCTGGTACTCTGGGAAGAGCCATTCAATGTCATCTACGCCATAAGTAGCTGCGTGTGAAAGGAATGTATTCTTAAGTGATCCGCCATTTGACTTAGCTTCGTTAATAATAAATTCCTGATCAGCGTGTGAAATATAGGCATCATCTGAACCTATATAGTTGTTGTACTCGTCAAAAACGTTATGTGTCACGTTCTCGTCCTCCTCATCATTATCATAATCTTCATCTTCAACGTCATCATCGTCTTCTGCATCATACTCATCGATGGCGTTTTCTACTGCAGCTTCTACAACTGCATACATTGCCTGCTTCTGTTCATCGGTCATTTCGTCTACGATGTCCTGAATTGTTCTGTCTGCCATTTCGGCCTCCTCTTCGTCATTATCTGCATGCTCAATATACTGGCCTGCGAATTCTTCTATTTCACCGTCATTGTAAATAACGGCACAGCGACCTTCGCCTTCATCATGAGACATGACATTTTCGATGTAAGCTCCTGGGTTAGCACCTGCTAAAACCAATGAAACTTCACGAATAACACCATGCTGAACATTTGAATTCTGTTCCTTCAAACGATTGGCGAATATAGACAACGACACCACATCACCGTGCTGAACGGTTTCTTTTGCCTTCATACCAGATGGTGTATCATTAAATGTACAGTATGCGTACATACCACCATTACGGTGCTGAAGGTAAGCTTTACCGAGGACATTGTCTATTGAATTGTGCTGGTGATTCCAAACTAATGGAACGACAGCACCATCCTGATTGGCAAAAGCGCCATCAGTGATTGTACGACCATCTGAACAACGAATGTTAGATCTGGTCGCCCAACCGGCAAAGTCATACTCCCTGCCCATTTTGAATTTCCTCCTTGTTTTTAGGTTCAGCCCTTCCTTCCTGGTTTTCTTCAGGATGGTTCAAGTTTGAATTAATCAACTCGTCGGCCTTAGGGTCGTCAGCCGGTCGCAATCCAATAATCTGTCTAATTTCATTAGAAGTCATAATCTCATTTCTAGTGAATTTATCAGCAATCTCAGCCAAGTTATTAAGAGGTACAAGGTTAAATACATTACGGAATGCCATAATGGACTGACCTTGCGAAATGGCTGTACGAGAAAGGAACTTACGCTTCATCTCGTCAGTGATTGCATTCACAATTGGATTGACAGTTCTGTTATAGTAATTGAGTGTTACTTGCTCATCGGCAGTTCCCTTCAGTATGTCTTCGGTTACACCTAACTGGCTATAAAGCATGCTCGTTAAATAACTAACCTGGTCCATCATCTGGTTGTCTATAGACCGATTGAGCTGAACAATCTTCTCACTAACATCTGCATATGCGATACCATAATTATTACCATCTGTTAACTGTTTTTCAAGTTCTTTACGACGCTTTTCAGCTTGCTGCTGACGCATTTCGGTTCTAGTTGTATATGGTAACTGAATGATCATGTTAAATTTACCAGAACCATTCAGGTCATCTATGGTATCCATAATGTTTAACTTATGAATGAGTCGATAGAAAGTCGAGTTAGGCTCATTCATGATTGCATAGAATGGATTCTCAACAATAGCAACTGCTGTTTTTGGTAGCCATGTCTGTTCATGTTTACCACTGCGTTCGTTGTATAAATCTACAAGAACAGCATTTGGTTTCCATTCTTTAATTTTACCGGTTCTCATTTTTAAGACATCGAAAGATTCTGTAGTCCAAAGATTACCGAATTCTGATCGAATATCAGTAGGAACTATAGCCACACAACCATCATCCAGCATTGACATAACGACGTCCTGGATGAAAGCTCGTCCAGTCTGGTCCATGTTTGCACTAACTGTTAAGCACCTATTCAACTTAGAATTAATAGTTTCTGCATAATTACCGTGCTCATCCGTTGTAACATGTTTGATAGCTATAGCTGAGGCATCAATTGCTATTCTAGTGTAAATAGCGGTTATGATGGTCCTCTCGTTACCTCTTGTCAATCGAATTCGGTCGGGCTTTCTATAACTGACTTCTCCGACATCGTAATCTACCGGTGGAGATGTTATTGACTTATTGTCTTTAAATGCATTCCAAGCATTTGTTAGACGTTCATGTATAGTCATAATTCCTCCATTTTGAATTTTATTAGTCAAAAGCGTCACGATACATTTTGTATGCTACAAAAGCATCCATCATAGCTGCAACACAGTCAATCTTTTTATCTCGACGCTCTTTTAACAATTTACGGTTTCCATTAGTATCTTCTATAGTTACACAGTTACCCATAGCAAATTCCATAATACCCTGATCAAACAGGAGCTTACGCTCTGATGCCAGTTTCTTTAGTTCACCTAATGGAACTGATTCTGTTTTAGATCCCTGTGGAACTTTCTCGATTCCGAAAGGACCATTGTCCATAGCCCAACGTTCAACAAAATCCTTAGCATTGTATGGATCGTAACCGAAACATTGAACATCGTAATCAGATCTCTCTATGTATTCTATGAGATCGTCATAGACAGCTGTCATGTCTAAGATGGTTCCTGGCATGATTATTAAGCTGCCTTCTTGTATGAAGTCCTCATACTTGTATCTCATAGCTAGAGGTAATGAGTTTAGGGTATGTTCTGTAATATAGTTTCTAGTCTTTACACCAAAACACATATCAGTGTAAGTACCGACTAATGGAAACAAGAATGCGAATGAACAAAAATCATCACCAAGTGACAAATCGGCACCAACAGCACAACGCATACTCCAGAATTCTCTATACTTGTGAGCTTTGGTTTCCTCATAAGTGAAAAAGTATGTATAGCCTTCCATTGGTAATCCAAATCTTTTAGCTAAAATATCATTCCTAGCTGAAGGTGAATGCTCTGCTCTTTCTACATCCAATTGGTAAGTTTCATATGACACCATCCCTGGCTTACCTAAGTTTGGATTAGCTTTAAGCCACATAGCAGGGTTTGAAACTTCACTCACATCATCTAGTTTGTACCACCAGATTGAAACATGAGGAGCATAATACTCGCCCTTAAGAATTGAAAGTAATTCCAACTTAATAGTATCACCAGGGCCGTTACGTACTGTACCTTCTGATGATGTCGCTATAATGAGATATTCTGGCATCTTAGATGCGCTCTGTTCTAAGGCACCAACAACATCCTCTTTAATATCGCCAGATAACCATTCGTCTACTGTAGCTATAGGACATCTAAGACCCTGAAGCTTATCTATGGTCATCGGTCTGACCTGGAGTAATGAGTTAGTGGCGTTATTAACAATTCCCATCTTAGTAGAAGCAAGAAGCTTCTTTTGAGAATTTTCTGTATTATGGATTGAACCCTGTGTCATGAACTGGAACACAGGTCCTCTCGCTTTTATCAATGCAGTTCTGAATGGTGACATGACCTCTTCGGCCTGAGGCATTGTAGGAGCTGTTGTGATCTGATGTGTAGTTTGAGGTGATGTAACAAGTTCAAAAGCTTGTATGCAATAGTCATAGATAGACTTTGCTGCACCTCTTCCTACTATCAAATACTGTTTCTTAGTAAGTCTTGTTTTTACTAATTTGTTTACCCAGTGACCTCCAGGCTGGTCAGGGTACTTCTCGTAAACGGATCGTTTAACGAAATAATACCATCCATATACCTGCTCACCCCATAATTTGAAGCTATCTAAAAGCTTCATATCGCTACCATCTGTAAGAGTTAGTTCTCTCTCACAGAATGCTATCCAGCCTTCAACAGCTTCGTCATCGTAATAATAGTTCGGATCTTCTATGAGAGCATCTATACGGTTCATCTCCATAGAAACTTCACGATTAACAGGTATTATTCCGTTAACAACCTGTTCTCGAAATGCCCCATAATACTTCGGGGTCGCTGTATTACTAAGCATTTTGAATTCTCCTTTAACTATTTACGGTTCCAGTTCTGTTTTGCTTTTTGGTAAGCCTTTGAAGTTGCTTCACGTTCCAACTTCTTTAACTTTTTATTCCAATACTTTTCATCACGACGCCCCTTTGAAAAAGCAAAGTCAGATGGAACCTTTGTATAAGTTTTATTTTCTAGGCCAGATTTGAACACCTTAAACGATTTAGCTTCAGGAAGCTTTCCTTCTTTTAAATTATATGGACCTACTTTTTGTAGTGCTTTTGCAAAAGCCTTTTGTGATCTTTCAAGCATACCCTTTTCACTTAACAACAAAGTATCTGCTGTAGTTCCATGCTTTTTCATAAGATCGCTAAATTCTTTAGCTCTATCAACACCATTACGGTTCCAGTTCTGTTTTGCTTTTTGGTAAGCCTTTGAAGTTGCTTCACGTTCCAACTTCTTTAACTTTTTATTCCAATACTTTTCATCACGACGCCCCTTTGAAAAAGCAAAGTCAGATGGAAACTTTGTATAAGTTTTATTTTCTAGGTCAGATTTGAACACCTTAAATGATTTAGCTTCAGGAAGCTTTCCTTCTTTTAAATTAAATGGACCTACTTTCTGCATCGCTTTTGCAAACCTCTGTTCAGCCTGGACCGTAGGATTTAACAACAAAGTATCAGCTGTAATTCCCTTCTTCTTAAGATAATCACCAAGCTCTTTAGCTCTATCAACACCATTACCCGTTATAGCGTCAGTGGCATCACCAACTTGTTTAGCAACATCATCTGCCTTTTTAGCAAGATCAGCTACTTTTTCAGCATACTTACGTTCAAGTTCTTCCATCTTACGTTTATGCTTAAAGTCCATAACTTCAGAAGCTTCTTCAATAGCCTTTCTATTTAGCTTAGAAATTTTACGAATATCACCGACATTCTTAGCTATGTATTTAGCTCCTAAACTCGCAAGTGCTACACCAGCCAAAGCTGCGCCAGCTGTTTTTAAAGCTTTTGAGGATTTCTTATTATATGGGTGTTGTGCATCTATTCGTGCCTGCTCATTATTAGCTTTACTCACATACTTATTATACGCGAAGTCATCGTAATCGTCATTAAAGTCGTAATAAGATCCGTACTTAGTTTTCTTATTACCAGATTTTACGCGTCCGTATCGAATTTTTCCTTCGTTAGTATAAGATCCATCTGCATTTTGATAACGTCTTAAACCCCACTTCTGACCTTTGATACCATAATGGGCTAAGAAGTCTTCCGAATGTGCCATAGCTCTACGCTTACGGTCATCTTCCTCTAGACGGTTTCTAATAGATGCCGCATTCACGTTAGCGATATCCATTTTCTTCTGACCAACAGCATTAACTCCTGTTTTAGTCAGCTTATTAATAATGGAACCAGCTAAAGCAGCTCCACCAAGACCTGAAACTGGGAATGCCGCCATAACAGCAGGTGAAAGAGAAGCTAGCATGCCCATAGAAGCCAATGGAATCAAGGCTCCTGCGGCTCGAGCAGCATGTGGGGATGCTTTCAGTATTCTTTCAGCTGAATTCATCTGCTGATTACTTTTTACAAGCTGTCTGATAAGTTTGTCTCTACCTTTATCGGTCAACGTTCCGTCTTTGTTATAGTCCGTCGACAGATTCTTAGCAACTGCTAAAGCTTGGTCAGTCTTAGCTTTAAGTTTAGCTTTCTGAACACTGCTCTTGGCACTCTGTTTAGCTTGAGCCAATTTTACAGCATCTTCGTATTTCATACTATTGAGCTTGGCCTGATCTTCTTTAGAAAGCTTCTTACCGCTATAAATAGCTTTCTTAATTCTTTCAGCATCGAGATTGTTCTTACGAATCATGCTGGCCACAAGTGCAGTTCCTGCAGCTGCTGCTGTAAGACCACCTACCAGTTTAAGTGCATCACTAGCTCTGACTTTTCCTTGTGTATCGTATCTATACTTTTGATCATAGAAACGATTCTCAACGTCCATACGATTAATAGCACGTTGTATATCGGAATCTCGTACATTAGGGTTTATACCAGTTTCACGGTATTTTGAAATTTGTCGACTTCTGTTCATGTTATCGACAGCATCTGTAGCATCCCTTAAGCTACTGGCAATTCCTTTTTCGGAATCAAGAATCTGTTTTGCATTTCTAGAAGTAATATCAGCTTTAACAGCAGACCTAGCGGTATCCTCATCTGCATACTTGTTATCATACATCCAACCTGAGTTTCCGCCACCACCATTACCCCCACCTTTTCCATAAGAGGTTTTGCCGGTTCCCTTATTACGTCTAGCTTTTCCAGCTGCTGTATATGTACCGTCTGGATTTTGATAACGTCTTAGACCCCATTTCTGGCCTTTGATACCATAATGGGCTAAGTAATCCTTATTATTCATATATCTCTCTCCTACTTGTCTACCATTATGTGTAAACGCCATTCGTATTCTGCAATCTGCTTCTCTAATGCTCCCATCAAGGATCCGGACTGTGGTGGATCAAAACCTACTTTTACTTTGTCATAAATATAGGTCTTGACAGATGCGTAGTTCTCTATACTAAGTACATCAGACCATGCAGTATCCTCATCCTCTATAAATATAGGGGTTGAACCGAATCCTAACTGGTACAAAGTCATGAATGCAGAATTGATATGGTTGAGAATGTCCTCGTCCCAGTTGTCATCACTGGGCATTATTCCCAACATTTTTTTGATTGTTTGTAGTATGCTCTCTTCCATCGATTTTCACATACCTCCTCATTACATAACCTTTTACCGGTTTGAGGATCTTATAAAAGTATCCACTAGAGTTGTCCGATGTGTCAACTACGACTGTCGAACCCTCTCTCAGTTTCTTTCGTACACCAGAAATATAGTCTGGCTTTTCTCGCACGTTAAGAAACAGTGCGTTTGCAGAAGATACACTTACGTATCCTACAACGGTATTATTGTTTTTGCCCATTTTAATTCCTCCAAGGTATTGTATCATTTGGTGATCGTTCTATTAGTTCATTAGTATGTGCGTCAGTTCCATAGTGTATTTGGTTATGTGTTTCGAAACTAACAGCTACTAAATTATCTATGTCAAATACAGAGGGGGATCTGCTCTCTAGTTCTTCCACTGTTATAGGATTTATATGGTGGATGTAAACAGACCCATTGATAGGATGATCGGGGTCTGCTAAGTCACAACCCTTATCTCTAATTATCACAGCATTCCTAATACTCTTCCATAATGGAGATTTATACAATGCCTGATTTAAAGTTCTATGTCCACCAAAGGTTGTATTCCCAACGTATTGGTCATTAATCTTTAAATATTCCAATCGTTCCTTAAAAGTAGGTAGTGCGATCATCTCACTATAACTTTTTCTCATACAAATCACCAAAGTTTACACAATGCATTACAAATTATTGTTCTGCATAATACTGCTCCTCTCCGACTGTAGTTTCTCCACGATATGTGGACAATGCCTTTAAAGCATCGTTATACAAGTCTTCAATTCGTTTACTCTGTTCAATCTGCTCTGACTTTGCAGCCATGAGCTTAGTCTTTTCTTGAAGCAATTTTCTTTCTTCCGACTCCCTAGTGCTGCCAAGCCTTAAGTAATGGCAAATAACATTAGGTGAAGCTGTACCATCTCGCAATTGCTTCTCAGCGAGGTTAACGGCTAGAGCAATCATCTCTGACTCTCTGTCGTCAGGGTTCAATGAAGACTGGAGAACAGGCATCTCGGAGAGGTCAGGCTTGTCTTGTCCCACTTTTCTCATAGTTTTATGCCCTTTCCGGAATTGTTTCGAAGAAAAATCAGCCAGATTAAAAAGCCCTCCGGAGATTTTTTAAAG
>Ga0326513_10000459_pt1 | contig 34668 bp, 57 predicted proteins | sample 2_2465_0518_D_FD_203654 | JGI IMG/M metagenome (GOLD analysis project Ga0326513, IMG submission 203654) | Bovine rumen microbial communities from UC Davis, California, United States - 2_2465_0518 | ecosystem: Host-associated > Mammals > Digestive system > Stomach > Rumen | place: USA...
TATCGGGGATTTCTGCAACTACATGACAAAAATTATTTTGTACTGGCAAGAAAAGACATCTTTTGAGTGGATGCCGTCAGAATTACCGGCAATCTATTTGGCTCAAAGAGGTTATACAGAGGGCACCAACACACTGGACACGTTATTTTGTACTATAAGGGGAATATTATGATTAGAGAATTAGTATTAGTTTATAAAATCTTAAAATGGCATGACCGCACGTTTAAAGACCTGCCAATGTCAGAGCAGAAGCAGAAACTTATCGGCGAAATTGCCGAATTTAACGAGGCAAAGGCAAAGTACATTAAGTCGCCATACCCTAGAAGACCAAAGTACAAATATGCCGTGGATGGTGAGCTGATAGACGTTATTATTGCCGGTATTAACTGCCTGAAATACCCCGATTTCTATGAGCGTGTTGCCGTAAAGCATAACATTAACACCCATAGAACTTGGAAAGGAGACCACCATGTGTCAACCAAATAACGCCAGTATGGAAGAAGTATATAAAGCAGAAGTTGAATGCTTGCGGAGACAATTAGCTGAAAAGGATAAGGAAATACAACACCTAGAGGAATTGCTAGATAACGCATTAGCAGAGTTGGACAAGTATATTCAAGGAGCAAGACAATGAAAATTCTTAACTTATATGCCGGTGTCGGCGGCAATCGCAGATTGTGGGGTGACAAGCACGAAATAACTGCCGTAGAGTGGAATAAATCCGTTGCTGATTGCTACAAGGATTTATACCCTAATGATACCGTTATCGTGGCAGACGCTCACCAATATCTATTAGACCACTACCACAAGTTTGATTTTATATGGGCAAGTCCACCGTGTCAAACACACTCATCATTTAGGCAGAATATTTGTGTAAGGTTTCACGGTACAAAACCTGAATATCCTGATTGTAAACTATGGCAAGAAATTATTTTTTTAAAACATAATGCAAAATGCGATTGGGTAATAGAAAACGTAATTCCTTATTATAAACCCCTTACCCCCCCCGATTTTATTCTGCAAAGGCACTATTTTTGGAGCAATAAGATGTTATTAGCAACTAACTTTGAAAAGGATAATATTCGCACCGCTCAAATTCCTGAACTGCAGCAAAAGCATAATATAGATTTAAGCAGATATAAGTTTGAGAATATAGATAAACGGCAAGTGTTGCGTAATATGGTTGCGCCGGAACTTGGCAAATACATTTTTGAACAGATAACAGGAGAAAAGCTATGAGTAAAGCAAACATCAATGATTTATTTAAGACGGAGAATGAAGAATGATTAACATACAAGACATTATACCATTTATGAAAAAAGGCTGGGTTGCTATGGATAAAAGTGGAGAATGGTGGTGGTATAGTGAAAAACCTTCTCCTTATGGCAATCAATGGCACGTTCAAGACGGTAAAACAGGTTTGGTTGATAATATTGCTTTTGATATCGCTCCTGCTGATGACTGGACTAAATCTTTAATATGTATAAAGGGTGAAAACAATGAATAATGAATGGAAGTTTATTGATGGGTATAATAACCATTATAAAATCAATAAAGATGGTGTAATAGTGAGTGTTAGCAAGAACATTCCGCTGAAATGCTATGTTACTCCCAAAGGCTACAAAATGGCATCGTTATGCAAAAATGGTAAATCATATAAGGTATTTTTACATCGCTTGCTAGCTATTGCTTTTATACCAAATACCGAAAACAAACCATACATAAATCACAAAGATGGAAACAAATTAAATAATTCTTTAGATAATTTAGAATGGTGCACTAAAAAAGAAAATAATGCCCACGCTTGGCGAACTGGATTATGTGAAAATGTAAGAAAGATAAACAGAGAAAATGGGAAAAAGAGAGATATGACAGAAATACACAAAAAGGCGTGGGAATCGTGTATCGGTGTTAAAAGAAGCGCAGAGATACGCAAAAAAATCAGTGAAGGACATAAAGGTTTAGGCGCAAAGCCTATAAAATGTATTGAAACAAAAGAAATATTTAGTTCTATACAAGAAGCTGCAAATAAATATGGAGTTTGCCACGAATCAATAAGGGCTGCTGTTCATAACGGAAAAGCAAGTTGCGGTTTGCATTTTGCTTTAATAAAGGTAGGTGGAAAATGATAAAACTGGTGCGGAGAGGGTTGGTGGAAACACGCAAGCGGACTCATAGACGGTATGAGTGGGGCAACACGCAGACGTGCGTTTATACTTCGTTAAATGACAGACAAAATCCTGCGTTAGCTGTCAGCCAGTTATTTTTGAAAGGAGTTAAAAGATGACTGACTTAACCGAGAAATGGAAAAAAGGCGAACTACCTTGTGGATGGTATTATGTCAAAGGTAATAGAGCAGAAGGCATATATGCATATACTGCTGAATATCTGAATAATATGTATAGACCTAGAAATGGCGAAAAAATTATTGAGCAAGTGCCAAGTTACGATGAATGGCAACAGCTTAAAGAACTGCTGAAAGAGTGCTTGGAAAACATTACCAACAGTTGGGATAGTTTTATTGATATTGCTGCTGGTGGGGAAACTGCAGAATTGATAGAGAAAATCAACCAAGTATTAGGAGAAGAATAATGGAAGATAGACTGAAGTTTAGAATATGGGATAATAAAGAAAAGAGATATGTAGAAGAATATCTTGATAGAGAAATTATGTTATCAATAGACGGAACACTCAATGCTTGCGCTTATGATTTTTCAGGCAACAGGAGTATTGAGGATATAAATAAAAATAATCGGTTTGAGGTAGAGTTCTGCACCGGCTTAAAGGATAAGAACGGACAGCTGATTTATGAAAATGACTTGATTAAAATAGACGATGATGTTGCCGTGATTAAATGGAGTGATTATTACGCAAGGTTTATGTTAGAATCGTCAGAAGATAATTTTGATTTTGAAACAACCTATGCCGAGGAATGTGAAATAATCGGCAATATTCACGAAAACGCTGACTTGTTAGGAGAAGAATAGATGTTATGGCTAATAGGAATCGGGTTGTTAGGTGTTGTATTTTTTGAACTAGCTTTAATTAACCTTTTAAAAGAAACAATTTTTAGGGAGAAAGAATAGATGAGATTTGAACAAGCTTTACAGGCTATGAGAGAGGGTAAAAAGGTTAAGCGACCTATTCATATATTACCTTTTTCAATGAAACAAGGTAGAATTGTAGCTGTTTATAAAGGAAAGAATGGAAAAGACAAATACGATTTTGTAGAGGGAATGTACACAAGCAATATTATAGCCGGAGATTGGGAGATAGTAGAAGATGAACAGAAGTCTTGATTTCACCGCTTGCGATTTACCCTGCGAACACCCTTGTTGGAGAAAACTTACAGAGGAAGAATGGAAGTGGTTAGAAAAACACCCAAACAGACAAGCTTTTACTTTACAATGTATTGAAAAGGAAAAAGAAGATGAGCCACAATCCTAGAATGCCAAGAGAACCTTTTACCTATGAAGATGTAAAAGATTTGCCACCGCAACTGTTAGAACAGATAAAAATAAGCGTCCCTATCTTGAAAAATCCGATATACGAACTTTGGTTAAGAGGTTTAAAACAGAAAGAAATTGCGGAGAAAATAGGATGTTCTAGGCAGTATGTTAATCAATGTATTAAGAAATATAAGGAGTTATTAAATGAGCCACAATCTTAAAGAAGAAATAATTAAAATTATGTTAGATTCACAAAAACATGGATTTAACACATGCGTAAAACTGGTGAAAATGTTTCGTGATGCCTTGGCAGAAAAAGCAACAGAAGAACAGCTTACACCATTAAATGCGGTTATTTGTCAATTAGAACAAGCAGAAAAGGAAATTTACGATGTCAACAAATCCTAACACAGTAAAATCACAGCATGAACTCAACGAGGGCGGTCGTAAGAGTGATGTCCTATTGTCCACGATTGAAGAATTGGAAAAGGTTAAGAAAGAAAGAGATAGATACTATAATGCGTTGATGAGTATTCAATATGAAACACCTGCTTTAGGTGGAGATAAAGAAGATATGGAACACGCACTTTGTAATATAGATTGGTTATGTAATTGGGCTTTAAGACCTGATGAAATGCGAGAAATGGAGAAAGAAAATGCCTGATGATATTGCAAGAGCAGAAGAAAGATGTATGGAAAGACTGAAATCAAAAATACAAGTATTGGAAACATCATACGACTTTGATACAGCAAGGCTAGAGGAAAAATGCGAGCGTTTGCAGAAACAGTTAGATATAGCGGTTAAAGGTATAAAAGCCGTACTAGATGATGAGTTGTTTTGCAACACGGCAGACGGTGGACTTATTATGTATCTCTATACAGCACTAGAAAGAATAGAGGAGCTAAATAAATGAAATACATAAGCAGGAATAACCACTGGAGCTTTGGTATCAGCTTATCGCAGAATAAGTTTTGTGGCGGAAAATATACCGAATATGAGTTAAGAATTGACTTTTGGAAATGGAGTATAGGAGTAGTATTATGAAAGATGATATGGAAACCGAGTGCATGAACGAACTTTTTGGCACATCAGAGGACGACTTGCCCTATGTCAACCATTGGCGACCAGTAGCTATTGTTGACACAGACGGAGAGGAAATCCGCAAGCTCACCAAAGAGGAGCAAATTGAGTGGATAAGACAGCAGAGAATTATTTTAGATGAACGTTAATGGGCGGTGATCGTAACCCAATTCAGTTTTAAAACTAACCGCCCACCTTTTTAAACTTGACTCTTGGAGAAAATAATGCTTTTAAATGCTAAACAAGCGTGTGGATACTTAGGAATAGGTCGTTATCTATTTGATACAGCCGTTAATAAAGGCTATATACCTTTTATAAAGCCATCCAAGCGTAGATTATTTAATACAGAGGACTTGGACAGGTGGCAAAGAAACACACAGAACCATACAGATTATACCAATACAGAGGTATTTGGTACGCATACATCCATTTCTCTCGCCAAGATGGAAAGACCTATCACTTTAGAGGAACTACTGGTACAAGAGAAAGAGCGGTTGCAGAAAGATGGGTTATTGAAAAAATCAATCAATCTTACCAAGAAAGCCCTACCCCATCAACAAGCATAACACTTGAAACCGCTTGCGTATTATTTTATGAACACCATGGGAAATATTTATCTCGCCCTTTAGAAGTCTTACAAAGACTAACCAACTTAAAAAAACATCTCAAAATAAAGAATTTATCCGAATTATCAAATAAAACTATCTCTCAAATGGTAGATGCACGAAAGCACGAAGTCGCTAACGGCACAATTAACCGAGAATTAATGCTTTTATCCTCTGTATTAAGCAAGTGCGAACTTTGGGGATATAATGTACCGAGAATAAAAATATCCCACTTCAAACTCAAAGAAAAAGCCGAAAATGTAAAATATCTTGATAGTTGGGAAACAGCACAAAAGATTATTGATAACTCCGCCCCTCACCTAAAGCCTATTATCTACACAGCTTTATATACAGGGTTAAGGCGGTCAAATCTCTTAAACTTAAAATGGGAAGAACTGGATTTTAAGAATAACACAATCAACATCAAAGTTAAGGACAGAACAAAAGACGGTGGCAAAAACCTATCAATACCTATGATAGATAAACTTAAAAAGATACTACAAGCTCAACCAAAAGTTTGTGAGTATGTCTTTACATATAATGGAAAACATATAACAGATATAAAACGCTCGTGGCACACAGCACTAAAAAAAGCCGGATTGCCTTATACGAACTTTCACACATTAAGACATACGGCTGCCACTTGGATATTAAAAAAAACAGGAAATTTAAAGCTTACACAACAGATTTTAGGTCATTCGGATATAAAGACAACAACTAAATATGCTCACGTTCTGGATGATGAAAAAAGACAAGCATTAACCGCTGTTTTTGAGTGAACTTGTAACAAAGTTGTAAAATTATGAAAGTTGTTAAAAGAAAATTATGTTAAAACAAATGCTTATAAATATAGATAACCTCTTTCGTAATGCGTGGGTCGGGGGTTCAAGTCCACTAAACGGCACCATCTCAAAGCCTTGTTTTTACAAGGTTTTTTTATTATCTAAGCAAAAATAAAGAGAATTAAAGTTGTAACAAAGTTGTTAAAAAGTGCTAAAAAATGTCGAGTCGTTTTAAAGAAGTTGTAACAAAAGTGTAGCATCCTAATCTCGATTCTTTCCTTTAGCCATAGAAAGAATTTTATCGGCTATAATTTTCTTGCGGATTTCTTCTTCAATACCCTTATTAATCACATTGTGAGGGGAATATTCAGGGAAGTCTTTTAAGATTTTCTGCACAAAATCAACGAACTTATCAGAAGTTGCATACCGTATCTCGCCTGTATGGGGATTAAATGCCCCGATATACTCGTCAACATAGGTAAGATAGATATGTTTGTACATCAAATCATTGCCCGCCCAATCTTTTAACATCTCATTAAGGGCTCATCTTGCGACAAGCCCCCGCCTAAAAAGCTTGCTAAATGCAATTAAATTATACAAGAATCCTAGCAAAAGTCAATTATCTGCCCTTGTTGTTGATTATTTTTTCTTTGAGCCAAAAATTCTCGTAATTGTCATGATACCGCTTAACTTCGGGTAAATCCTTGTAAATCTCCTCAACAGGAATATTAGAAACTGGATGCCACACAATCAAGTCATCCCATTCTTCTTTTGGAAAAAGGTTTTGTTCTACTGGAGCTTGTCTAGTTTTATCGAGCATTCGATTACCTCACCATAAGTTTGTACGTTTCTCAAGCAGTTTTCTTTTATCTTATTTCTTGTTGTTGTCGTGCAAGAGCCGAGCAACATCAGCAGGCAAAGAAGTATGATAACAATCACAAGGCTCTTTAACGTGCTTGATGACTTCTCTGACTTTTTCAATCGTGTTACTGGCTTCCAGTTGCTTTTGGTTATAGTTTTCAATTTCTTTCTCCATAGAATTAAGTTTTGAGTTAAGCTCTGTTTTTTCGGTTTCTAGTAGCTTTATCTTTTTTCCACGCTCAACATATTGCAAAGAAAATATATACGCTACCACGCAAAGAAAAACCGCTAAATAAATTAAAAAAGTACGCATAACACTATTCCCAAGTAACCACCAAAAATCCACTCTCCAATATTCCATGAAGTCTTATCTTCTTTTTTGAGTATTTTTCTGCCGATTATTCCACCAAGCCAGTAGCAAGTTCCCATGCCTAAGCCTGTAAGCATATATGGGATATTGTTAAATGCCAGTCCGATAATGAAAGTCAGTATCAAACCACGCAAGGACAAGCCAACCCAACCGAATAAAACAGGATAGTCAGTTAATTTATAAACTTTTCCTTTATAAGTGATTTTGAGATTGTCCACGATGTCATCTACCAAATCGCAATCAGACCGTTCACTTGGTTTACCGCCACCAGTCACACATGAGATGTACTCCCCCCATCCGTAGCTTTGATATGATACGAGCGTTGCGATAGAAGATACTAGCCATTTGTTGAAATCCCATACCGTCAAATAGCAGTATTCAGCAGAATATAACAAAGCAAACCAAATCTTGTTAAGCGGAAACTTTATGTTGGTGAATGGTATTCTTAACCCACCACGGATGCGCCATAACAAGCTTGAAAGCAAACAAATCAATACATTACTCATCTTATCCCCCTATTAATCCTTTCAAGTCCGCAATATTAACCCCAAACGCTAAAACTGTTAAAATCGTAAACCATATCCAAAACTTAGGATTTTGAATAAGCTCTGATAAAAATAGCCAACCGCTTTGCTTTCTCTCAAGTAGCCTTTCAACAGCTTCCTTCATGTCGCAAACGTTTTTATCAATCGAGTTGACTTTATCCTCAATACTATCAATTCTTTTTCTCATCTCCTCACCGTCTTTTACTAGAGCTTCAAGCACAATCTTAGTTCCTTTCCCTATATCTTGACCATCAACAGTCGTTACCGCTTCATATACGTCTTTGGCTGTCATATTATATCTCCCACACTCCTGTTCTGATAAGTTTAGCAATACGCTCACATCTTTTGGGTGTCTGCCTGTGGTAATTACTATCAAGACATTGTTTGCTTGCTTCCGAGTAGTCTTTAACTCGTATAGCCTCAAGCATCTTCTTGAATTTACATAAGCCGTCATAACCCATTTGGAAGCACATATCTAAGAGTGCGTATCTTCGTTCATTGTCGAGATAGTACCAGAACCCTAGCTTTCTAAGGTCTTTAAGGCAAATCTCCATGTCATTTCTCAAAATCATATATGCCATGTTTTTAGTTATGCCTTTTTTCCAATCGCCGATGGCTTTCTTTTCTTCTTCGGTAAATGGTCGAGCTTCGGTATTATGCCCAATTCCTATTGAAAGTTTGTGTTCCGTGCAGTAGTAGGGCACTGAACTAAATCCCTCATGGTATTCAAGACGTTGCTCCCAGTTCATCTCCAACACTCCTATTTATAGATTAATTTAGCCCAAACAAGCCATCTACATCTTCTGGTGTAAGCCCAAACTGTTCACAAAATTGGTCTAGTAAAGGGTTTTTGCGCTCAATGAATGTTGCATAGTTTAATTCTGCCCAAACTTGTTCATTTATTGCTATCAAATCTTCAATTTGAGTACGGGTAATTCCACGAGATAAAAGACCTAAGATAAATTCTCTTGGTGTCATCTGTGCATAAAATTTCTTCATTTCTTTTTCAGAAACTTCAGTATAATCAGATGCTGATTCTCCATCTTTTAGGTCAACAGTCTTATAAAACTGATTATTTTTTATAAGATATTTTCCTTCGTCTGCAATTAAACGTGTGATTTGTTTTGTTTCCATTTGTTTTCTCCTTTAAGAATTTGAGTTATTTGTTGCAATTGTTGTGTTGCCGATTTTCACCCCAACATTATTTATAAAACACAACCAATTTGGGTGTGCAGTTCCTACCGATTGATAAGTATACTGGTTGCCAGATTGATTGTAGTAATAAGTGTTGTTATCTGATAATGTAATAGCACCTGATGATGCACCTGTTATTGTATAGCCTGAAGTTGTTTCAGGTGCAGAATATACAGTAGATGTAGTAGTTGGATTTGCTGTATCTGTATAACATTTTTGATAGTCAATAGAAAAACTATTTGATTTATCTGAAACACCAACTGCAACGAATTTCCCATTATTGTCTACTGCTAGCTTTCTCCACTCTTGATTGTCTTGCATTGTGGAAGCAGTCCACGTTTCACCTCCATCTATTGAGTAATATGAATTAGTGCTACTGGTAGCTGTATAAATTCCAACAATTACATTATTACTACATGCTATATCACCAATATTATATGGAATACTTGTTCCTTCTGTCCATGTAACACCGTGGTCTGTGGTATATGCTGTAAGTCCACCATTACTACTCACAACAACGTATTTATTATCAATATTATAATTAATATCCCACCCACCTGAGGAGGGAAGGTTTCCCCCTTGAGACCATGAAACACCATCTTGAGAGTAGTAAGAAGTATCAAACCCACCGCCTGTAAGGATAAAGTATTCCCCATCAAAGCCTATATAAGATGGATTATTTGATAAAGAAATGCTACTCCACGAAACACCATGATTTGTAGAATATGCTATTCTTGAATAATCTACACAAACAAATACACCATTCCCAAAAGCGAAATTATTTCCAAATGATGGACTAAAGGGCAAATTTCCACCAGTTGTCCATGTTTCTCCGCCATCTGTTGAATAGCTTGTTTTCCTTGAAAAAGGCATAACCGCCACAAAAGTTCCATCTCCATAAGCAACAGAAGTAGCACCATTTGGCAAATTTCCACCAGTTGTCCATGTTTCTCCACCATCTGTTGAATAGGCAGAATTTTTTTGTCCTGATACAATAACAAATCTATTTGAACCATAAGCCATTCCAAGCCAAGTATCAGAAGTAGGTATAGTTCCACTTGTCCATCCACCTGTAACATTCGTCTGCCAATAATACCAAGTTGTAGCTTCGCCATTAGTCCATTGTGAAGATGTGCCTTGCCAAATTTTAATAGCATTGCCATCTCTTTGATTTATTAATCCGATTGCTTGTAATTCATTATTCAAATTAGTGTTAATAGTATCTCCATCAGTGTCTGCACCACTATCTAAATCTATCGTCACATTACTGCTTGCATTGGCTGTAAATGTACCCTTTGTCGTGCCACCCTGCGTTATGGTTAAAGTTGCATCATTAACTGTCGGTATGCTTAACGTAACATTGCCACTAACCGGACTTACGTTATTAACCGAAGTTACAGTACCAACGTTAGAAGTATATCCGTTAGGGTTAGAGCTGTCATACGGTGTATATCCTAAAGCCGTGGTTACATCACTAGAACTAATCCCGGTGATAAATCCTGCATTGTTGGTTAAATCCCCTGTATCTGTTGGCACACTTATATTTGCCGTTACGTTACTACTAGCGTTTGCTGTAAATGTCGCAACATCTGTGCTGTTCTTTTGGATAGTGAGAGTTGCGTTGTTAACCGTTGGTATTGTCGGCTTATTCGTTAAGTCGTCATAATCTCCGCTTGTGGCAACAGTTGCAAGCTGTACAGTTGTTGCTTCCACTGCGCCACTTTTAGACAAAAACTCATTTTTACTTAGCTGTATAAGTTCTGTTAAACCGGGTTGTGATAAAACTTTAGTCATATTAAACCTCATTTAATTCAGCATTGGTTATCGTAATTGTTCCAGTAGAAGTATTTGCAGAAGCATACAATCCTAACCATAAAATATTGCTATTTGCGGTAAAAGTATAACTTTTATTTCCGTCTATTCCTAAACTCATTGTGGTGTAGGTTGCATCCCAACCCTCTCCCTGTGAGTATAGTTTATTTGAAATATATAAACTCTTATAGCCGTCAACACATACAGAATTAAAAGTAAGTGTATATCGTTTTCCTGATGTTACAGGAAAATAAAAACTTGCTCTACCATAAGAAGATGTTGCAGATACAGTTACACCATTTGATAACGTTGTATAAGTGCATCTTTCAACAATATTAGCGTTATCTGCTGTAAATTTCAGATAATCTGTAATATATATAGCTTTTCCGTTAAACAATATTGCTTTTCCGTTACTATCAATAAGAATTCCTGAACTCATTTTGCAATCCTTATGAACTTGGTGTTACACTATTCCACAACGTATCAACTTCTGCCGCTGTAAATTCTTCTACACTTGGCAACGCTATATTACCACTTCCAAGCAAACTCGTTCCACCTACAGTTTTAATATTTGTACCGCTTACTAAAGTGTCTTGTTTGGCGTTTAAAGCCGTTGCTAAATTTGCATTATCTGTCGGCTGTCCTGTGATATTCGCAAAAGCAGGTGCTGTTCCTGTTTGACTATCCACATATTCCTTAACCGCTTTTTGTGAGGAAACAACCTCATTACTGGCGTTGTTCCCCCCTAAAGTGTTATCTGTTGATATGTTTAAGAATTTACTCATTAGTTATCTCCTAGCCGAGAACAACAGCAGTATAAACTCCTGCTGATACATCTCCACTATTCATTTTAACTGTTATACTACCACTTCCATAGGTAACATCTGTATAGACTTCCGCACCACCAGATGTTTCTCTTATCGAAACAATGCAATTCGGAGCTAAGGAAGTTGTGATTGTCCAAGTTACTTGACCACCGCTTGCCGTTAAAGCAGGGTTTGTAAATGTCGCTTTTTTACCCTCTACTAAGGAAGCAACAGCCTTTTCACTTGGAATTGAAGTATCGCTTGCACTTGAACTCGCTCTAACTGTTGTCTGTAATACACCAGACTTTAAGTTTGATGTTGTCAAGTCTGAAATGGTATTATCGTCAGCATCAATCGTCTTATTTGTAAGGGTTTGAGTTGCATTTAATCTTACAATGTCCGCACCCTCTGTGTTGTCGATTTTATCCACATCAGCAGAGGTAATTATACCACCGCTTGCTATATCTTTGTTAATTACAAGATAGTCACCAGCGTTCCATTCTACACCGCCGATTGTTGCACTTCCTGCTACAAGATACATATAACCTTTTTTAACCGGTAATGTAATACTAGAATAATCGGTTTGTGATGTAGCAGTCCATGTGCCTTGATAATTCAAAGCTCCTGTTACAGCACTTGCAATCGCACTATGTACCGCACCCGAAGTAATTAACTTTGAGCTTGATTCAGTAACAGTCGTATCAACCTTTGCAGAGATTTTATGTGTTGATGTATCAAAACCTAAGTAATTCGTTGAGCCTGCATCAATGCCAATTTCACTAGAGCCTGTTACTAAGCCTTTAGTATCATAAGTGATTACAGTTCCTGTTCCTGCCGTAATAGCACTGTTTGCCGTTACCTTAGTAGCTAATTGCTTTGGATTAACCGCCAAAACTTCAGATGTACCCGTTGTTGCTTCCGTGTCGGTAGCTATTTCAATAACACCTTTTGCAGAAGTAGATGCATCGGGGACACTAACAGCTAAACCTGAACTATTTGCTGTCACACTTGCATTTGAGGAAGAACCGAGCTTAATTTGTACGTTTCTTGTGTTAGCAACTAGCTCCACACCATTCTGAAATGTATAATCGCCTTGTGAGGTTCTATCCACCCAAGCCGTACCATTATAAATTAAGTCCTGTTTAGATTGTGAGTTCCAATAAAATTGACCCTCTTTCGGGTTATTAGGTGCTGTTGTTAAGTTTTGGTCAACACCATTCTGAATTTCATTTCCTTGTAAATCTATATGTGCTGCATATTTTCTTTTTGCCATTGTCTTTCTCCTAATTTAAATAAGCCTTGCCTGTAGTTGCACCATTCATTGTTACTGTTACTTGATTTTTGCTGTCGTATTGAATAGCAGGGGTAAATACGTTCCCTGCACTATCCACAATCGTTACACTCGGATATTTGTTTAAGTTATGTGTAATAACCCAAGTGTCCGAAGCTATCGCCTGCTCAAAAATAAATGTATTGGCATATAGTTCTGATTTTTCTGCCCAATACTTAGCTTCTATAACTAACGGTCTTAATTCCGCCTCTCCTGATTTGATGTAATTAATAGCCTCGTTTACTTCCATTTTGGCACTATCGCCAATAACTACTTCAAGGTTTCCGCCGTCAATCTTTGTTTCCAAGTTGACCGAAGTCAAAACCGCTTCAACCGTTTTTTCATTTATAGAATATTCCATTTACGCCCCCGTGGTGACTTGCGGTGTGATCCTAAAAGTTCCTATTGCGTTGACATCTCGTGGAAACAGCGTGTCAACCTTTCCGTCAGATGTAGTTAATTGAATGTCGGTGTTGTATTCGCCAACCGGTGATGCTGTCATTGTCGGAGTTATCATAAGTGCTACTTTACCTTTTAAGACATCAACCGGAGTTTCACTAACTTGGAATATTAAGTTTCCGCCGCTATCCCTAACTTGCATTAATACGGTTGCACCGGTTAAATTAATCGGTTTACAACACTTGTCTTTGACCTCTAAATTGATGGTAAAGCTGTCGCCTTGTCTTACTTCAATTAAGTTATTTACTATTCTTCCTGTCATCTTTTCCCCCATTAAAAAAGGGAGCTTAAAGCCCCCTGATATTACTTTTTCTTTCCACCTTTTTTACAAGCCATCTTAATCACCCCCTAACTAACGAATGATATTGTTACATAACCTGAACCATCACGATAGCCTTGAGTGTGAATTACATTTGAGCAGTACGTTCCGTTGGTGTATGATGAACCACCGCCACCACCAGAACCACTATATACTCCACTATGACCGCCGTAGCCACCGCCACCGCCACCATACCATCCAGCACCACCGCAGTTTTGTGCAGATGTACCGCCTAATCCGAATAATCCATTACCGCCGCTTGTGTGGTCTCCAGCACCACCAGCACCACCATAAGATTGAGTACCACCATATCCGAAAGATGCGTCATATCCTGAAGTCGTACCATTGCCACCAGCTAAACCACCGCCGTCTCCACCTGTTCCACCTACGAAATGACTACCACCAGACACACCATTACCTCCGCCACCAGCGACAACTATTCTGTTTTCATAACCAGTGCCTCCTACACGGATATCAGAAGCATTATACGATTGTACATTTCTTGCGGACGGAATAGCACCAACCATGACATACAAGGTCTGACCACCTGTAACATTAACGTCGCACTGAACACGACCACCATAGCCTGCTCTGTGATTATTGTCTCTTAGATTTTGCCATAAACCTTTACTAGCCACACAATCTACATGAATCTTTTTAGTTCCTGCAGGCACTGTAAATGTTTGAAGAGAACCAGATGGGTTAAAAGTTACAGGATTCCAACCATAAAGATATATTAACTCGCTACCTTTATAAACTCGTCTAACGTGGTCGCTACCATAATATATGTGCTTAACGTTCTGATTTCCGAAATATGCTTTGTTAATATCAACCATTTGTTACCTCATACTACAAAGTAAATCGTGTTTGCATCTGGACTTGATGGAAGTGAAGTTACTTTTTGAATTTTATTATTCAGTAGATTATTTGAAAAAGCTGTCGTAGCTACTTTAGTCGAATTATCTCCAGTACTTGGTGTTGGAACGATAGGACTTGAACTAAATGTTTTTGTACCTGCAACAGTTTGATTGCCTGATAACTTAACAACCGCATTATCAAGCGCATAGTTTTGTGCCTTAACATAAGCTGTTGTTGCAATCTTTGTGGAATTATCAGAGGTTGCAGGTGTCGGCGCTGTAGCATATCCATCACTATGAATCTCAAGACCATATTCTACAGAATTATTGGCATTATTTACGTATAAACCAATCTTGTTGTTTGTAGTATCTTTCGCCATAGGTTGAACACGAGCAATTCTTTTATCAGCAGTATCTCTGAATTGAAGTTGTCGACCCAATGTATTAGCTGATGTTCCTAAAGTAATTAAACCTTTAGGTAATATATTTGCTGTAAAAATGTCACCAGTAAATGTTTTTGTACCGGCAATAGATTGATTGCCTGTGATTTTTACCGCATTGTTACTTAAATTGGTAATAGATGAATTTAAGGTTGTCTGCACACTATCTAATTGGCTTTTATTAATGGCGTCATTGTTTGTCGTTCCGTTGCCTAAACCTGTAATCTTAAAGTTACCCATTTTTAAGGCTCCGGTCATAGCAGCCCTGCCATCACGGCAAAGCGTGTTGTTAAAGCCTTGTGCGAAGTTGTCATCCTCGTCATCGTGACGGCTTGCTACAATAGGCACACTGTTAGCGGCATCCTCTTGCCAGTTCATAACTCTTGTGAAATTACCTTGTGAATCAAAAGGCATTTTATTTCTCCTATAAAAAAAGGGGCTTTATTGCCCCGTTATTTTAATTCTATCAATTTTTTAGCAAGCAGTGCGGATACTGTCGGAACAGCTTTATCAACAGACCGATTTATATTTCGCGCAATAGTACTATCTGCTGTTCCATTTATTATCCTGTTTGCTGTTCCTATATCAGATAAGCCATATAAAGCTCTCTCACCCATTCCAACACCGGCACCGATAGTTGAACCAACGCTTTCAAGAATTTCACGCCAGAACGGGCGATTTTCCGCAGCACTTTCTTTGTTTACAATTTTATCCAACCCCGCCGCTCTTGAATATTCTTTGTTAATAGAATTGCTTGCTCTTTTTAAACTACGAAATTCATCAGCATTTAAACCGTTCTTTAATAAGCTTAAATTATTTGATACAGTCTTTGCATAATTGCTGTCGCCATTTGCAAGGTTGTTTTGTAAATTTTCATTTGCCCCTGAAAGCCACGCTTTACGTTGCATTTCATTCTCAAATACAGGCTTTTTGCTTTTCTTTGTAGCAGAAAACCCTTTGTCGTAAGCTTCTTGGACTTTCATCGCTTGCGCATATTGGTCATCAATAGCTTTATATCCGTCATCAGATTTTAGAACTTTATCCAAATCTTCACGAACTTTCATTAATTTTGGAACGTACCGATTGTTGCTTTTCTTTGTTGCGGCATCAATCATGTCATCAACAGCCATTCTCATTTGATGAGCGTGTTCCACCGTGCCAACTGGAGAATTTGTTTCAAAGTTAGCATTCGCAAAAGCATCTTTTAATGTCTTTTTTTCTAACTTCGTATAATTCTTATAGTTATTTTTTATCGGGGTGAGATCAACCGGTCTTCCTGCATTATGTACCATATAATCGGTATAATTAGCCTTTGCAGTATTAACCAATTCGTTTATGTTTGGTGTTTCCCCAATTGTATCTGTGACGAAGCTATCCATTTTACTGTTAATCTCGTCTTTTATAACCGGCATTTCTTGAGAAATTTTATCAGATATTTTTTGGCTTGCTTTTGCACCACGTTTCAAAGCAATTGTGCTTTCTCTGTCGGAAAAAGCATCTTTTAAGCTTTTAACTTTCCCCTCTGCGTTTAGTGCGGGGACAAGTCTTCTGACAGTTCTACCAATTTCACCTAATACCCCAGCGGTTCCACCACCTAATACAGCACCGCCTAAAATGTTGTTCGGGAGTTCTTGAAGATTGTCGCTTGCTGTTGCTCCATATATACCGCCCTCAATACCGCCTTTAGCAACCATTTCAGGCAAAGTCTTAGCTCCTTTTAATATTTTGTTGCCAACACCTCTTAGCATACCGCCTGATTCAGCTGCAAACTTTGCTAATTCGTTTGCGCCTCCAACACCGGCATTTTTAGCAGATTGTGCAAGGTCTTCTTCAAGTGCTTTAAGGTTTCCGCCTGTTTTTCTATCAATCCAATCGGTTGCACCAAGTGTCAAACCGCTTGCATATCTACCTAATCCACTGACTATTCCTTGTCCGAAACCTTTTAAGCCCTCTGTTGCAACCCCATCAAGATAATCTCCTTTCGGTTTTGCTTTTTGTTCTTCTGTCAAAGGATTTAATTCTGATGTTTTAATCCCTATCTTTTGGGTGAAATCGTTAAAATCCATATCAGAATAAAACTTTTTGTGTAAACCTTGTGCAAGTTCCATATCAGATAAGTCATTATATTGCGGATATTTTTGCCGTATTTCTGCAATATTCATTTTGTTACTCCTATCTCAAGCCTAACGGGTCGCTATCTGTACTGTTAAAATCTGACAATTTCGGCTGATTATATGAATCAAGCTTTCTCTTTTGACTTTCAATGCTCATTTGTTTTTGGCGAATAAAAGCATTGAGTTGAGCATTTTTTTCTTCCGGTGTTGAGTTTGCATCACCTAGCGTTTTTCTTAATGTATTGCCCTCTCTTTCTGTGAATTGTGCGCCAAACGTATCTCTTAATAAGGGCAATATTTGGTTGTCAATCATAGATATATAAGCCGCCCTATCAACAGCTGATTGTCTTGGTGACATACCAGTTTCTCGCCTTATAACATCAAGCAACTGACCGCCTTTGGTATATGTAGCACTTTGCCCAAGCTCATTAAGTTTTGAAACAGTATCCATTAATTCAGGCATCTTAGATGTCATATTATTATATGAATTTATATCTTCCGCATAGTTTTTACCGGTTTCTGATCCAAACTTCTCTTGTGCTTTTTTACCGAAGTTTTCCATATTAAGTGTCGGATTGTTTCCGCTATAATATAGTGCCGCAGCTTCTTCCGGCGAATATCCTAAACTTTGCAAATAGCTGATGTTCTTTTGTGCGGTTGTATTTCCGTCAAGTCCTGCCTTAAACTCTGCCAATTTCATAGCATTAGCTTGACGAACACCCTCAAGACCTAAAGCACGTTGTGTTTGGTAGTCCAACATTTCACGCTGAAAATCACGTTGTGCTTGTCTGTCATCTAATGCCCATTGTCTTTCCTCGGCTCTTTGTTCTTCGGCTTTGAGCATATCCGCATAAGCTCTGCCACCCATTTGACGGATTTCTGCCTCTTTTTCTGGGTTTTCAGAAACCAACTGTTCTGTCAAAGCATTGTCGGCTTGCAGTTGTTTGCCTGTTTGATAGTCATTTCCTGCTTGACGGATAATACCTGCCCAATCCGGTTGAATAGGTGCTTCAATCTTTGGCATTGTTGACCGAATTATATTTAATGTAGAACCTGCAAAATCTCTGTTTAACATCTTTTATCTCCCATAAGGATTTGAATTATACCCTGAATAACCACCATAAGCCGCACCGGCTAAACCTGCATAAGGATTTCCGGTAAGTGCAAAAGCACTTAACCCACCTTGTAAAGCACCGGTTAAAGCACCACCTAAACCGCTTTTTGCGTTTGCTTTATCTTGTTGGTACTTCAAGTCAGATTTGCCGGACTTAACAGCAAATAAATTCTGTTGGTTTTCATATCCTGATGGTGAGCCTTGAAGTTGTGCTAAAATCTGGTTGATATATGCCTGTTGTGCATAGTTTGCCGCATTTGCCGTATCAACATAAGAACTTCTTGCACTATTTGCTTTATTAAGAGCATCATAATATTGAGAACGTGCCTCATTATCTTTAAGCAATGCTTGTGAGTATGCCTCAGGGGCAGAATTTGCCGCCAGTTGTGTATTTGTAAATAATGATTGGTTCTGATTTGCCGTTGTCAATGCATTAAGGTAATCATTAACCCCTTGGTTGGCATTAAGTTGTGCATTGTAATAAGAGTTTGTTGCATTATTGCCAAAATTGCCGGCATTAATCTGGTTTTGTAACTCTTGGGCATATGCATTATTACCAGCCAAAACACTTTGATATGCGGCTTGGCTTGTAGCATCATTTTGTTTTTGCTCCAAATCACCCATGGCTCTTTCATAAGCTTCACTTCCAACAGGAATCCCTTGGTTTTGAAGCATGGTTGCCATGTTTTCACGTTGCCTGTCAAATTCAGGGGTTAATCTCTCCATATATGAATTATATGTGGCATCTTGTGTTTGTTTTCTTACGTCATCACCCGCATTAACGCTAAAAGTCCAGTCGTTTTTGTTGACTTCCGGCACGTTGTAATCATCTTTGTTTACTGTTGCAAACTGCCAGTTTTCCTTATTAACAGTCGGAAAATACCAATCGTTACGATTAACCGTATTAAAGTTCCAATCGCTTTCCCTTACATCCGGCACATCCCACTCATCAATTTGTGGTAAATTCCAACTCACACCACCTAACTGTTGGCTTTGATTATAGGCATTTGCCGTCAAGTTTGACAATGTATTATCCACACTAGATGTATCAACCCCTTGAAGATAATTAGCATAATCATTATATGGCGACATATCATATTTTACTTTTTTCTTCTTGCTCATATCCACTTACACTCCTGTTTTAACATTCCCATAACATAACAATTTTCGCCGTTATCTCGATACTCTCTTAATAATCCCTCGTCTTTAAAACCTAACCTTAAGCACATATCATGGCTTTTTTTATTAGATACGCTTACAAATACCGAACACCGCTTGCATCCGATAAGGTTAAAAACAACAGAAAACACATATTTCATAACGTGCCGTTTAGCCCATTGAGGGTTTGTAGTGTAAATTGTCAGCCAACAATCCCTGTTAGGTCTTATATCGTTTATTAATACCCCACCGATTAGATTATCTTGATAAAAACCAATAGCAAGGCTTGGAACGTAATCTGCAACATCATCACCCAAGCCGTTTGCCACAAAGTTTAAAACCTCGCCGGTTTTATCAGCCTTACATAATACCTGTGCCGACATCGTACCTTAGTCCTGTATCGTACCAATCAACCAAAAGTCCCCTTGTCTTGGTCTTAAAGACAATACTTATCTTAAACCCGACACCAGAACACATAATCCATTGAGAATTTATTTCTTGTGCCGTATCAATCGCCCAGTTTGATGTATTCCAAGGGCTAACATCCCACATAGAGCCTTGTCCAATCCCGATATTATTCGTGTATTTTAAATCACGTTTCTTATAATCAGTATCCACATAGCACGTTAATTGAAACGGCGCAGAAGCTGAAGTTCTTGGGTTAATTAAGGTTGTTCTCTTAATCTGCTGTGTACCGAAATCACTATAAGCCTGTTCTACAATACCCTCAATGGCTACCCCATCATCAGAGTTGGCATTATCAAACTGATATATGGCATCATCCGAACCAAAATAGAGATTATCGTCAAAAATACACCAACAAAACGAGCGAATATTCGTAAACCGACACCATGCACCGGTATTTACATTTATAACGTGTTGCTCAAATTGTTCAGCTACCGGCACGTTAAAAATAGCATATCCCTTTTTAGTGTAAATAATTCCTTGCCAACCTAACCTATCTTTATTCTTAGAGGTTCTATCAATGACTAATCCTCTTATGTTATCAGAGAAAGCCACAATAGAATTACCGGCATTGGCACTTGATAAAGCTTTACCCATCGGAAAATATCCGTCTTGAGTAATAATCACAATATCGCCTTGGTATTGCATCGTACATCTGTAACCGATAGGCTTTGCAATCTTATATGAGCCTTTTAAAGACCATTCGGTTGCCTCGCTTGGGTTCGTTCCGTAATAAACAAAAACCTCACCCTCTGAGGTAATAAACGCTGTATAGTCATCAATACCGACACCGCCGTCAATAGTCCAGTTAGCAACGGCAACTAATTCACCGCCCCATTTAGACATTTGAGATAAATCAAAAGCCGACAAAGTACCTGAAATCGAACCGGCAATGGAAGTATACCAAGCTTTCATTGAGCCTTTTTCAACAAACCATAGAAACTCTTTACTAACCGCACCATTAATAATTTTAGAAGCGGTTAATCCGGTTCCGCTAAATCCCCAATCCTCAATATGCTCATCACCGTTACTATCAACATAAAAAGCTTTAGGTGTATCCGCACCATTCATAAAATAGAGATAGTTCTTATATTGAAGCGTTTGGCAATTATCGTTTGTAAGGGTTACCTCCATATCCGTTACGTTTGCTTTAGAGGTTATGTCGTATATTTTATAGTTCCAAATCCCAAAAAACTTATCGTGCGAGGGGTAGTGATAGCTTGCCAATGTCCTAACCGGATAAGAATGTCTGTAATAAACGCTATATCCGGGTCTTAACTCAACATAACTATCCATCGGAATATAGTTGTCCATTCTAACCGCAAAGAGCGGGTTCATAGCGGCTTCACTATCCTTTTTATTTAATCCCATAATAGGACTAGGAATTGTTATATCCCTAGACTTAACAGCACGATTTACCTGAATAACCATCTACAATCACTCCACCATTCGAACCGTCAAATATTCCGTAAGTATAGCCAAGATTTATATCACCGTTAGCCTTACTTTCGGCATAACTTTTATTTAATTCTCTTTCATACTCGTTATATTCTTCTGCATAGTCTAAGCCGGTTCTTTTATTCCATCGCCATATAATAGCGAGTTTAACCAAATACGGGTCAAAAATAGGAATGTCCGTGTTTTCCGTCAGTTCAGACTTAGGCTCTTGCGTTTTGGCATCAAAACAAACCGCATTTGATTTGTAAGCAAATTTAAAAGTCTTGCATCCGGGGTTTTTAACAAAACAAATCTTGTTGTTTTGGATCTTAAAGAATATATCTACATCAACAATATGATATTGCTTAAATTGTCGCCATTTTTCTTCTGTAATAGCACCGATAACATCACGCATATCATCTTTCATATACAGCGTTCCGTTAATAAGCGAGTGAAAATCAGGCACAATATTATCAATAAGATAATCCTTAACCCCGTCAGAGGTGTATAAAGTACCCTCACGGGTTAAAGTCTGCCACTCGCATTTTCGCATCAGGCTGTCTAAAGCAGACCGTGCCACACTTGCAAAAAGTTGGTCGTTTTGCGAGGTAGAATTAAACAAGTCCGTTGGTCTTGCTACCGCACAAATATCTGCCGCCGATTGTGCTATTTCCAAAATATTCATTATTCCCCCTTAAGAGCTTTAATTTCATCCCTTAGTTTTTCGTTTTCCGCTTTTAATGCTTTAATTTCGTTCTCAAACTTAGCAATCGCTTTGTTATCTTTTGCCATTTGCAAGAATTTAATCGCCAGCTCTTTAGCTGTCGTTAAGTTCATGTCTTGCGCTTGTTCTTTGGTTATGTTTGACAAGTCTTCAACCGTGAAAATGCCTTTTGTTTCGCATAAATCCAGCTCAGGCACCGTTAAGAACGCAAATTGATTTAACGGCGTACCCTCTTTTGCTTTTTCTTCCTTGTTCTTAAAAAATGCATACTCCCGCGGAAATCTCATCATGTCCGTTTCATTTACAGGACGGTCAACAACATCCGTATTTCCTTTTATTTTTATTTCAATATATAACTTCTCTATAAATTCGGGCATCCCGTTCTCTTTTACGTTGCCGGTTTTTACCCATTTTTTGTGAAACTTTGCGAAAACGTTATTGTCGCTTCTTTGGTTTTGTAGCATATTGCTAAAAACCTCAAATCCTAATTCTTCCATTGTCTTTCCTCTCTAGAAAAAAGGGGCGAGTTTCCCCGCCCCGATAAAACTAAGCGTCAATTAAGACACCCTGCAATTGTGCGTTGTTCATAGTTAAGTTACCAGCCCAACCGATAATTGCGTAAATAGCATCCTGATTGATTGCTACACGATTTCTGTCACCGATAAGTTTGAAATCACGGTCTTTGTGAGGACGGAGTTTCAAATACTTGGTGTTCAAGAAATACATATGTTTAGACGGGCAATATCCACCGATACCACCGTCATAAATCACGTCAGCACCTTTGAACTTAATAGTTGTAAACCCTGCTTCAGCCAATTTAGCATCTGTAAAGCGTTGTTGCGGTACGAGTGAGCTTTCATACAATGTGTAAAGCGTATCATCAGCAACAATCAAATCCGGCTTATCTGTGCCACGTGAACAAGACAAATATGCATCATTCATTGCCGCATAGATAGTGTCTTTATTAAGAGCGGTTGATTTCACAGAAGCATAGTTACGCCAAAATTCATTGCCGGATGTTGCACGGTTAATACCGCCAACAGTACCGGTGGTCGGGTCGTCAGCTACTAACAACTGTAAACCGCCGATTTCCTTGCCGGAAGAGCCTGTACCATCAGAAAACAAAGCAGCACTCATTGCATTGCGTAAAGTTGTTTCCGCATTGTCAATTTTAGCTTCCATCAAATCAATTACACGTTCTTTACCGCTGTTCTGCAGTAATTCTTCACCGGAAATACCAACCGGAGCGGCAAGCAATTTCCAAGCGTATTCAGCCGCAGTAAACACTTGCGGATTTGTGAAGTTAATTGCATCGTAGCCGGAATACCATACTTTGTCAGATTCATTGTATGCGATTTCTTCTACGATTTTTGTGCCGCCTGATACCGGACGGCGATTGCCACGCTCATTTAATCTATACAAAAGAGCGTTATTTTTTGTTACGTTATCAGCTAACTCACCCATACGGTTTTCAAGTGTGGTGGCTAGCACGTTATTAAAATTTACGTTTCCTGCCATTATTCTTCTCCATAAATAGCCATGTTGTGTTCAAGTTCTTCACGAAGAGTACGCTTTTTAGGAGTTGCATCGCCTTTTGAAGTCGGTTCAAAAGCGGCGGTTTTTGCTTTTTGTGCAGTTGCCGTTGCTTTTTGTAACCCTACTTTGGTCTGTTCTTCTATAATCTTATTGCGAACAGCCTCATTTCTCCAAATAGCTTGATTGTAGGCATCTTCAAAATTCTTTGCCATACCGGCTTGGAGTAAAGCCAACATATCTGACTTCACATCCTCAAAATATCCGTGTTTAAGGTTTCCGTTTTCATCTTTAGCATTAACAAAAACGTCATACTCACTTTTTATTCGGTTATTTTCCTGTTGACGTAAATAATTTTGTTGATTAGCTACTGTTTGTTGCAAATCTAAAAGTTGTCTCTGTAAAGCGTTATCATTACCGCTTATGCCGTAAATTGATTGGAGCTGTGCAATGGTAGACTGCGGGTCTTTTTCTAAGGCATCAGCAATAGAAACAAGCGTATTGTAATACTCTTGCGCATTATTAAAGCCTTGCTTTAAAAGATTATCCTTTCTGTCATTGTATGCTTTATCAACCCACGCATATTGGTTTCTTGCACGAGAAAGACCTTGTTCAAATTGCTTTTCACGTTCCGCCAAATACTTTTGGTTTTCGTGTGGAAGCGTATTAAACCAGTCTTTTGCCTCTTTTGTGTAGCTATTCGGTGCGTTAATAACTTCAACCGGTTCTGCAGGTTCGGTGTTGTTACTTTCACTCGCCGCCACATCTTCTGTCGGTTGCTCAGCACTTTGCGTTTCCGCTGAAGTCCAAGCATCCTCAAGTTGCTGTCTTATATCAGTCATTTAACCATAATTCCTTTTTTATATTGTGAATGAAGTCGGCATGGAGTTTATCCCGCCGTGCTTTTTCGTTAAAAAAACGGCGACTTTCCATAAAGTCACCGCTAAAATCACTTGCCAAAGCCGCATCATTTTCTTTAAGATAGCGTTCAACATCTTCAACGCTCTCCGCCATTGTGCCGTCCGGCAACTGAAAATCCTCAAACATTAAAAACCTCCAACATATCCGGTTGGTATATTTTCGTTAGTATGTCCTTGTCTTGCAATTTCTTCTTGTTTAAGAGCAAATTGCATTTCAGCCTCTTTATTAGCCATCATAACCTTATTGTCTTCGGCTTGTTTTTTGAGTTCAACTTCCTCTTGTTTGATAGCATTAGCCTCTTGCTTAACCTGATACTCGTTTTGGTTCTTTACTTGTTCAGTTTGCGCCCTCATCATGTCGGCTTGAGCTTTCATTAGTTCAGGATTTGGCTCGTTGTCATCCGGTTGAGCAAGTTCTTGACCAATCTTAGCAAAGGCTTCATCAACAGCATTTGTAAATTGTCTTGTATTAGGCAACGTTACCACCACCGCATCAATCATTTGTTTATATAATTGAAGTAAAGCCGGTTGCATAGATACCACTTGGAAAGATGCCGTTATCATCTCATGAATGGTTTTAACCGCATCAAGTGTCTTTTCACCATCCTCATTTTGCATAAACGAAGTGTCGGTTTCAATTCCTAAAGTTAAGCTTCTGATTTTATCCGACTTTAAGAGTTGAATAGCCGCCATAACAATTTGCGGATTTGCATCCGGTTCGGCATATTGTGTCAAGAGTTCAGGTGTGAACATTTCGCAGATAATCTCGGCTTTGATTTTAAGAACATCCGTCAAATAACGCTGAAAATCATTCTGCCGGTCTTGATTTCTCAGTGTGCCGAAGTTCGTCTTTTTGGTAACCGCCGTTGCTGTTTCGTTTGGATCAGAATTACCCCTCATAATATCCGAAACACCGGTTATTTCGTAAATAGCACTCATTAATTGCGCTCTGCGTTCGGCAAGTGCTTTAAGGGCTTCTATATATTGCCCAATAGGCATAAACCCGACAAAGCCGTCAATACCGCCTTTTTCACGGACTTTTTCAAAGTCAGACACCTGAACAAGCGTAACATCTTTATTTAAGATATTAGCTAACTCAGGAAATGCCCCGTCATAAGCACCGGAAACCTTTAAGGCTTGCATGGTTAATTGCATACGCTTATTAATACCGTCAAGCTCATCTAATTGGCACTTAATCTCTGAATAATCAGGCACCGGAATTAAACCGTCATTGGCAAGCGTAGCAAATACCGGTTTCGGGAATGGATAAAAACCATCTATTTTTAAGACATCATCATCAACTCTTAAAAATCTATCTTTAACCTCTTTAGCAAGGTAGATAATACGTTGACCTTTTTTATCCCAAATACGATAAACATCAACCGAGCGGTCAAGTTCTTCTTCTAAGCTAAAGCCACGTTCAATAATTTGAGCGGCGATTTCTTCCCCGAACTGGTCGATTGCTTCACGCTTTGTCATCTCGATTATTTGAGCTACCCACTCGCAATCTTCCCAAACAGCAACGTGAGAGCAGTCAAATAATACCTTTTTAGGGTCAATGTATGTGGTTTCAACCTTAGCACCGGTCATAACCTCGGCTGTAACATCTTGAATAACCTCAACCCCTGTTTCAGTCATAGCTGTTGTTTGTTGGGTTATGGTTTCGATAGTCGGCTCAAACTTCTCATAAGTTAATCCAAGTCCTGAGAGTAAATAGTCGTTTCGAGCGTATTTAATAACCCCATCAAAGTCCTGATTATCCAAGTTACTTATTAAGGCTTTCTCAAGGATTTTGCAAGCCGCATCTTCAACAGGATTAGCAACCTTACTTCTTCTCTCAACATAAGGTACCGGTGCTTTGAAGTAAATAAAAGGTTTAAGGGTTTCAATAGAACTCCAAAACACATTTTGCTTGTTTTTAGCTTTGTCGTTTTTATAGTATTCCCGTATTTCTTTAACAAGGTCGTGGTATTTATCCCACTTCTTACCTGCCGTTGTTATGCGGTCAATCCATACTTTAACTTCATCAGTCATCAACAATAACCCCTAAAATCCATTTTTCACGAATTGCATCAAGTCCGTCTAAGGCTTCTATTTCCCACGGCTTGAATATAATGTGGTCGCCAACCTTAACCGAAGTCACCTGTTCGCCCACACTTTGTACAATTCCGCTTTTTGTTTTTTCTTTTTCTTCAATGATAATCGTTTGTTTTTTTACATCAGGCTTAACAAAAACCCTGTCCATAATTGCTTGTTGCATTTGACAAAATCCTCTCTAAGAATTTGTATCCGTATATATACGAAAATTAACTAACTTTTTGAAACAAAATAATTCACATTAGACAAATATCTACCAACCAACGGTTTGAGGCTCTCTAAACAGGCTCTCTATTGTGTTGTTTTCAATACCTATTTTTGAAACCTTGCCAACATCATATACCGGCTCGGCAAAGGTTAAAACAAACGCATCCGCTTTATCAGGAGAACGCCCGATACGTTCCTTAACCTTGTCTTTGGCTTCAAGCTGTAATCTGCCCCGGCTGTCATAAGCCTTATTTACCGAGCAAAGGTCATCTAAAAGCTCATCATCATTAACGAGTTGAACTAAATTTTCATCTTTCAGCCACTCGTTAGCATTCGCCCACATTTCGGCACGTTTATTAAAGTACCTATCGTCATTAATCGCTTTACCGCCGAAATTAATACCCCGAACAGTCTTAGCAAAACCACGGTCTTTTAAGATGTCATAAACCCCTGCACCGGTGTTACCCATATCCAAGAATATTCGTGCCGGTTGCTCGTCTTTAATAATAGCGGTTAATATGTTAGCCAGTTCCACCGTGTCAATCTTGGCGTATTCTTTTAACTTAAAGCAATACCTCCCACGTCTGAAACATAATACCGTCTTATCATCACCAAACCTTGCTATATCCACCCCGATTATAAGCGGTGATGTCGAATTCATTATTTTGTTTTCTTGTGCTTTCCTAACGTCTTTAGCAGATATTAGCTTTGTATCACCTTGGTTAACCGGCGCACCCAACCAAATATGCTCGTAATCGTCAAGATTTTCTTGCTTGGTTTTCTCAGCCAAGTATTTCATCTCTTCCGGACAATGCGGATTATCGTAATAATTAACCTTGCAAACATAAGTCTTTTCGTCAGGATGTGCAGCAACGGCTTTCCATATCGGGTCGTTTTCTTCCTGTCGGTTCATTGAGATCCAAATTTCAGAGTTAGGCTTTCTTATTGTCGGGTTAAGTATATCCCAACTGTTTTTTGTTATTGATTGCCCCTCTTCTATCCAACAAATATCAACACCCTCAAGAGATTTGATATTTTGGCTGTTTTGGTCTTTTAAACCCTTAAAGATGAACGTTGAGCCGGTGATGATGTTCTCTATTCTATCTTCATAGAGCCTAAAATCATCAAATCCGTAGTGTTCAATCCTGTCTTTTAAAAGCTTATAAACGGAATCCTTAATTGAGTTCTGTACCTCACGCACACAAGCAACAAGGATTTTATCTTGCCGTGCTTTTATAATCAGGCAATCAGCAAAGGCAAAAGATTTGCCACCGGCACGACCACCATAATATAATTTATAGCGGTAGTGTTCCATCAATAAAGGTCTAAACTTCGGCGGTATCGTTACTTTGACTTTGTCCATCGCCGAACTCCACCAACGCTTGTTTTAAGATAACCCTGTTTTCTTGCTCCGTTTTATCTACCCAACCAAAGTTATTTTTCATATTAAAGATTATTCCGGTTGCGCTACCCTTTCCGGATACAAGCATTTCCTCATTTTGTTGCTCTACAATTTGTCTTGCTCTTTTAATCGTGTGGAAATACTCGTCTTTGTTTGAATAGTTTACAAGCGTTTTTCTATCTATTCCCAGTGCAAGAGCAAGTCCGCTCATTGTTTTTGGTTTCTCTTTTACCTCACATTCAGCAAAGTATTGATTTACTGCGTTTTCTAGTTCTTCCGGTGTTTTAAATTTCAGTGGTCTTCCACCTGGATGCTTTGCATACTCTTTTTCTATTTCTTCATTCAATGTCATATCATCTTTCCTTTCGGTGAAGTGATAAAATAAAAGCGGCACATTTCTGCACCGCCCATCCTAGAGAGGATTCTCTCAACAAAAAAACCGCCTGTTTCCAAGCGGTTATATAAATTCTAACTTTAAGCGAAAGGAGCCTAACTTTTTCAAAGTCAAATTATCCATTCTACGGATATGGTACCATGTCATCTGACAAAGTCAATACCCTTACCGGAGTTGTTAATAAATTTTTTTATATTCCTCTAAAGCTTCCGAATAAAGTTTGATATTATCCTCAAGCCAACCCCTATCAAGCTTAAATATTTGGTGTTTCTTTTCTAAAAGCCGGTCAACTGTGCCTTTGCCGTATTTACCCTCAAGGGCTAATTCGTATCTGTGCCACACTTCTGCATCTCCTCTTGATTGTTTTAGATTACATCCGGCACATTGGCAATTTACGTTTTCTTCATCCCAACGGGTGGCATATATCCCTCTTGAGATGTAGTGCCCGGCGTGGCATTGTGTCCGCTCTCCTCTAGGGAACTTCTTGCCACAAGTGATACAAGTAAAGTTATCACGGTATCGGATGCACATTTGAAACACGTCATCAAGCTTTTTCACTAACTTTGGAATAGGTGTCAGTTTTTTCTTCATATTACCCTCACCTTGCTAAAACCCTGTATTCTAACCCTCTTAAATTCCGGCATATAATGTTTCACAAGGTCGTCTAATCCCTCGCATAACAGCTTTCGTCTAAAAGCGTTCTTTTTCCTTATTCGCCTGCTTATGCCACTTTCAGGATAAAGCACGGTCTTGTCTTCAATTAACACTTTCCGAACAATAGCTCTTGCCAATCTGTTGCGAATAGCTTTCATTGCCAACTGATAGCATTGTTGGTTAAAATAAGCCACCTCGCTAACATAGTGTGTTCCTTGCCCGTCAACAAAAGGTCGGCTCATATCAATAGCCCCAATCGGCTCGCCAAATCCTATATGATGTGATGTTGCCAAGATTTCTGCCGATTTTTTCCGGTCTGCCCAACAACTATGCCCAAAGTTTAACCATCCATGCGCTTGGTAGACTTCAAGCTGTGTGCGATAATAAAGCCCCCCGTCTTTATGCCGAACAAACCGCTCTTTAAGCTCGCTTGGTACTGTGTACTCCTCATCAATCATACTTTCCCCCTCAAAAATTCAAAAAATTTCTCCCGATTGTTTGTGTTAAACACTTCCCCCGATGTGCTAACCACATTAAACTTGCATTCTCTATCCCCTGCATGGTTTAGGATATAGATTTTAATACCACCCAAAAGATATTCTTCAGGCTCACGCTTTTTAATCTCCAAAAGTGTTTTTCTCCGATCTTTCTTTCTTGCCCTGTATTCTCTGCTGTACTCGTTTGTGCATTTCTTACAAACCGTTTTATACCCGTCTTTGTATGTCGGTTCTTTTGAGAAACTATCCAACGGTAATAATTGACCACACTTGCTACATCTTTTCATAAATCCCACTTCCTTATCTTTCTTTGCGGTTTGATGCTGTCTTTGTCCACTTCCACAAACTTTGTGATGTTGTTGTGATAATCCGGTACTTTGATTTTCACTTTTGGCTTTTCTGCCGGTTCAAAATCGGTCTTTTGCCCCAAGATTTGTGTTATGTACTCAAACAACAATTCTTCTGCCAAGGATTTAACTGTAGGTGACGCCGTCTTACATGCCGAAACAACTGTTGCATGATTGCGTTTCATCTTATTGCCGATATACGGAAAGCTTTTTCCTGCAGCTCTATAAAACCACATCATCACCCAACGTTTATTAACCAAATCCCTTTGCCGACAGCTTGAATAAAGCTGTTCTTCTGTCATTCCAAGTTGGTCTAATAACCACGCTTTACTGTCCATAACTCCCCCCTAGTTTAGCGTTTTAACCTTAAACGAATTGATTTTTTCATGGCACTTATCCCACAAGGCTTGCTTTTGTTCTTCCGTCATGTTGGCAATATCATTGTCCGAATAAAAGCGGTATTTATGCCCTGTTGTTTCTAAGCACCATTCTTCCATGCAACGGTGAAAATCATCATAGCTAGGGTTTTTAATGTTACTAACCCAACCCCAATAATCCATGCTAATTAAGTTTTCCACCTTTTGATAATCAGGTACAAACCAATGCATATCTCCGTTTTCCTTGTCCATTTGTTGAAATTTCAAGCCAAATCCCAAATCAAAAGTTTCCCTTTGGTAAGATGTTTCACGAACAGCATTATTCTCTTGCAAGATGGCTGTCAGTTGTGCAATATTCGGTCTTGTCTTGGATGATTTCTTAACGTAAAAATGATTGATTGCCTTGCTAACTTCATAAAGCGGATATTCGGCAAAAGCTTCCCGCCAAGCTTCGATTTTCTTTTCCTTACCAAGACACTCGTTGATAAAATCCTCTTCTGAAATATCTCCGTGATACAGCTCTTCGATTTGTTTCAAAATTTCAAGTTCTTTGCTTAACATCTCACACCTCATAACCAACTCAAAGGTTTATAATCTTCAGGTCTAACCAAATCTTTTGCAGCGTTAATAGTTCTCTCTTTTGCTTCCCACGTTCTGACCGCCGCCTTCCAGTCTTTCATCGGTGAGCTACCTATCCTCCATCCTTTGCTTTCGTAAAAATTAAAAAACTGCTCCGCCGATATGGTGTTTTGTCTTTCTTGGCAATAAAGGGATATTTCTTCAATCGTTGGTTTTTTAAACTTTTCTTTTTTAATAACCTTTAGGTTATTTTTTTCTTTTTCATTAACATTTACATTCTCATTTACATTTACATTAGGTTCGGTTTTGGTTTTTTCTTGGTTATTTTTTGGTTTTATTTCGGTTTCTGTTTGGTTTTTAGGTCTGCCACCTTTTTTACCATTTTCAAACTTTTGGTTATTAGCATCTATTTGAGGTCTAACAAGCGTAAAAAACATTCTGACAGCCGGTGTCATTGTAGGCTCATTTCCATTTAGTGCATAATCAGCAATCGCCATTAAACAATCTGCTTGATTTTCTTTATCCATACCTACCAATGCTTCATAAAAACTGCGATAAAATACAAAACTATCTCTCATAATACCCCCTCTTTTTTTAGGTCTTTAATAATTGCCACAACTTGGCTTTCTTTTGATTGCGGAAGCGTACCGCTTTTAATAAAAGCCGTATTCATAAAATTAATCAGTGAGTTTCTTTTCGGGTGGTCTTTTGGCAGAGCTAACACTATGGTTAGTATATCCGCCCCTGTAATTCCTTTTTTATCCATATAATTTCTCCCTCAAATAAAAAAAGGCGGGGTAATTTTTTATATGAAATGTCCGAGGGAGGAAATTACCCCATGAAAATACCCTCAAACATAAGGTGGCGGCAAACAAACGTGAGAACTTTTATCTTGGAGATTTTCGCCGTGCCGCCATCGGCAAAAAAGTAAGTATGTGTGTATGTGATCCATAATAATACTTCGGCTCTAAGCCTTAACTTCGTAAAAATCGTTTGGTTGCACCTCGCCATTTGTATAGGCAATGATTTTTTGCATATTTTCTTTTGTCGGTATGCGTGTACCATTTTCCCAAGATGCTATGTTTGATTGTGCAACGCCCAACTCACTAGCAAACTGTTCTTGTGTTTTTTTCTCTTTTTTTCTGTATTCTGATAAATTCATTTTATACCTCTTGATTTCCTTTTATTACATATTGTGTTAATTTGTCAAGAGAAAAAATAACACAATGTGCATTATTTTTTTTAGTCTTTTATTTTTGCTTTAAAATATTACTTTTTGTGGTACACTATAAATAGTGAGGTATGTGATGACAGAGAACTGTATAAAGGAAATCCGCAAGCGTCAGGGTATAACCCAAACAGAACTTGCAAAGATGCTCGGTGTTTCGCAAGGTGCTATACAAATGCTAGAAACAGGGCAAAGAGGTTTAGATTTAGATTGGATGAACAAAATATCAAAAGCCCTTAATTGCGAACCGTGGGAATTACTGCCAAAGGAAATGCAGCCAAATATCACGCCGGAAGAAATGGAAGTTTTAAGGGCTGTAAGAAAAGCTAAGTCCATTGATAGCCAACAAAATAACGTTTCAACAACAACTAAAGCCGGATAACGAGGTATAAATGTATATAAGTCTTACCACTTTTATAATATTGTTTTTAATTGCACCAAATTTAGCTTTTTGGTTAGGTATAATTTACCTTTGCTATTTATACCCTACAATCTTTATTCCGTTACTGATAATATTATTCATAATTGCCGCATCAAATAACTAATTTTTTGTTTTTATCCGCTTTTATGGCGGTTTTTTTATGCCTAAATTAAAATTTCTTTTTCGTAATTTCAAACACTTATACGGTTTTCCACAAAAAATATCACATTTTGTGAAAATTTATGCTTGACATTATCACATTTTGTGTTAATCTAACCTCATCAACAACAGATAAGGAGATTTCAAAATGAATAATTTTATAGATTTCAACCAAATTAGAATTAACGCAGTTTTGGGTGTATGTGCTCGCCAAAGAGAATTAGTTGCCGAAAACAAAAAACTTCAAAAGAAACTCAATACCGAAAAGCTAGACTTCACCGTTGGGTGTATCGGTTTTAGTTGTGCAGTCCTTTTCATGATTGCTGTGGTCTTGTTTTAATGGGGGCTCTTGTAATCCACACGGCTTGTTTTTAATCCGCCCCCACCTTACTTTTGGAGATTTAGAGATGAAAATATTAACAGAAAAAGAAAAAGCAGAAAGATACACCTTAATTGAGGGGTACTTTTCAGACATATTACGCAAACGTGCCGACAAACTTGCCGGTGAACAAATCTATTACGATGGTTGGAAGAAACCACGCAATATGGATGAAACCGAACGTGAAGAGGAAGTAATCGAAACCTTTTTATCCGAAATGGACAATATAGGTTTTTATGAGTTTGCAGAGTTGATGGCACACGAAGTCTTTGGTGAGCCACTAAGCCAAAATAACCAGTTTTATGACAATGTTTATGGAGATTAACAATGAAAACAATAGATATTCGTGGAAAGTCTTACGTTACAGTTAATGAACGCTTAAAAGAGTTCAGAAACAATTTTAAGGACTATGCCCTTATTACAGAGATTATCGAATTAGGTTCGGATTATGCCACCGTTAAAGCCTCTATTTTTGATGATAAAGGGGTTTTAAGAGCAACAGGCTTTGCAAGGGAAGTTGTGGCTAAGTCGCCAATCAATAAATACGCTTTTCTTGAAAATTGCGAAACTTCCGCTATCGGTAGAGCCTTAGGCAACTTTGGTATTGGTATTGACGAGGCAGTATGCACAGCAGACGAGCTTATTCAGAAGTTATCTTATGAGGATAAACCCGAAAAGACGGACTTTGAAAAGACAGCCACGGCAGAAAAAAGAGCCAACACAATAGCCGTTAAAAAAGCTATTAACGAGGGCAAAGACGAACTTCCCGGTCGTACAGAAGAAAAGTTAAAAGACGACTTCACCAAGACACTTCAACACCTTGTCAACATCAAGTCTTGGAAAAACCTAAACAATACGCAAATAGACTTCATCAATCGGCTCTTAAAAGAGCTGCACGATAAGGGCTATGATGACGAGTACGATAAACTTTCAACATTATACAACAAACTTCAGTCAGAAGAACTGGCAGATGAGATTCAATTCTAGGGGGCAAAATGATTAAGATTTTATGTAAATTACTTCAAAAATTAACGGTCAAAGGCACGATTATTTATGATCGCAATGGCAAGTTAGAAAAGATAAAATGGTAAGTTTTTGGGGCGGTATCTTGTTGTTTGTATATTTCATGATAAATCTCCACCGCCCCACCTCAAAAGGATTAACAATGTTTATTAAGGATAAGTCAGAATTAAAATTAAAGTTTAGAGCCTTGTTTGAACAGGCGGAGAAGTTGATTGATGCCGGTGCTATTGATGTGGAAGTCAAAAAGCACGTTCACAAACGCTCAAACGAACAAAATCGCTACTATTGGCTTATCTGTTCAGAGGTTGCAAAATTTCTTGATGAGGCGGGTTTAACGTATGGTGAGTTGGATTATAGCCAAGACATTATCCACCTCATCAACAAGAAAAAAACCGGCATTAAAACGACAACAAAATTAAGTATCGGGGATTTCTGCAACTACATGACAAAAATTATTTTGTACTGGCAAGAAAAGACATCTTTTGAGTGGATGCCGTCAGAATTACCGGCAATCTATTTGGCTCAAAGA
>Ga0326513_10000460_pt1 | contig 34640 bp, 54 predicted proteins | sample 2_2465_0518_D_FD_203654 | JGI IMG/M metagenome (GOLD analysis project Ga0326513, IMG submission 203654) | Bovine rumen microbial communities from UC Davis, California, United States - 2_2465_0518 | ecosystem: Host-associated > Mammals > Digestive system > Stomach > Rumen | place: USA...
GCGGACGACGGGGAGACGGTCTATCAGATCTCGATCCCGGTGATCCGGCGGCCGGTGCCCGCCGAGGGGACGCCCACGCCGGTGCAGCAGAGCGCGATCACCGAGGCCATCGCGGCGCTCAACGCGGGCGTGGCAGCCGCCGAGCAGAGCGCGGAGGCGGCGGCGGAAGCGGCGGCGCAGATGCCTCTCGCGATCCACGTCACGGTTGACAGAAGCGGCAATTTCTCGGCGGACAAGACCTACGCCGAGATCCTGGCCGCGATGGAGGCCGGGCGCCCGCTGATCGCGATCCTCGAGGATCTGACCGTTTCGCCGTCTGTCGCGCGGTTCAGCGCCTCGGGAACTTATTCCTCGCGCGCCGACGGCGCGATCGGGTGGTTCCTCAACACCGAAAACGAGCTGATTGTGGACAGCGACGGCGAGTGGGACGTGTTCATCAACGTCGGGGGCTGAGCCATGAGCCACGTGATCAGCTTTATCCTGGGCGGGATCCTCGGCGTCGCGCTGACGTGCTGCTTTGTGGCGGCTGGGAGGGCGGACGATGAATAAGCCCTATTTTATCGTCTACGCAATCCTTCGGGCCGCCGGGCTCACGCACGAGGCGGCGCTGGCCATGATGGGCAACTGGCAGTGCGAGAGCCTGTTCGATCCGTTCCGCAGGCAGGGTGACCTCTCCGAGGCCGCGGCGCCGTCCCACGCCTACGTGGCGGCCGTCACCTCCGGCGCGATCAGCCGGGAGCAGTTCGCGCGCGACCAGATCGGCTTCGGCCTCGCGCAGTGGACGTATTTCAATTTTGACAACGGGCAGGGGCGCAAGCTCGACCTCTGGGACTACTGGAAGCGCAGCGGGCAGGCCCTGGACGATCCGGACATGCAGGCGCACTTCGCGGTCTGGGAGCTGGAACATAAATACGCCGGGATCCTCGAGGAGCTGCGCAAGAGCACCAACCTCTATTACTGCGCCGATCTCATCTGCAAGCGCTACGAGCAGCCGCAGTTCAACAACGTGGGCGACCGCTACGCGGCCGCGCAGCAGATCGAGACGATCCTGGCCTCCCAGCCGGAGGAACCGGCCGAGGACGGGCCGGAGACGCCGTTTTGGCCGCCCAGGATGCTCTGCGAGGGCATGATCGGCAGCGACGTGACGCTGCTGCAGGCGGCGCTCTTATGCCACGGGCACAACCCGGGCAGCTGCAGCGGGATCTTTACCCACGCGACCACCACGGCGCTGGAGGACTTCCAGACGCGCCTGGGGATCGGCACGGACGGGATCTGCGGCCCGATCAGCTGGACGGCCCTGGGGCTGCAGGCTGAGATTTTTAAACATTGAGGGAGGTGAATCCGATGGGCAGTTTATCTCCTGCGCAGGCCACTGTTTTAGCCGCGCTTGTCTCGGCTCTGGCAGCGATCATCGTCGGCGTGCTGAATCTCCGGGCGCAGCGCCTTAAATTCACGGAGGAGCTGAGAAATCGGGACTTCGCTCGTGAAAAGGCCGAGGCCGTGCGGGACGCGAAGCTGGACACCTGGATGAAGCAGGTCGACGCGAAGCTGGACACGCACAACGGCTACGCCGAGAAGTTTGCCGAGATCGGGAAAAGCATCGCGTCCATAGAAACCGATATCAAAAACCTATACCGGAAAGGAGACTGATCCATGAAACTCCCGAATCCTGTTTATGACGTTCTCAAGTGGGTGACCATGATCGTGCTGCCTGCGCTCGCCACGGCTTACGTGGGCCTGGCTGCCGTATGGGGCTGGCCCTTTGCGGACGAGGTGGCCAAGACGGTCGCGGTCGTGTGCACTCTCCTCGGCGCGCTGCTGGGGATCAGCACGGCGCAGTACAATCAGACAAGCTACACCGGACGCCACGAGGGCAAGGCAGACGAGCCTCCCGACGAGGACGCAGGCAAAGACGAGTAAAAAGCAGGGGCTTCGGCCCCTGCCTTTTTTATTATCTGTTTTAACGATCCGGGCCACCGGATTGCAAAAAGAGATAATAACGCTCAGGTGTAGAAAAAGACCTCAAGACGGGCGTTTGGCTTGTCGTAGACGATGTAGGAGATCACGGAGCGGAGGGCGGCGTTTTTCGCGGCCTCGCTCTGGGCGGGATCCTTGACGATGCGGAGCACGTCAGCCACCTTTTTTCCAAACTGCGCGGGATCCAGCGCGGGACGCGCGGGAGCGGCGGCGAGCTGCTCGGCCTGCAGCGCGTCGATGCGGGCGGTGATCTCCCGCTTCCGGGCGGCAAACTCCTCCAGCGTGTAGACCTCGGCCTCGTAGGCCTCCTGGACGCGGCGCAGCTTCGTCTGCTCCTGGCGGATCAGGTGGGCATAATCCGGGCCGTCGGCGTCGGCGGCCTTGCGCGGCTGCGGCGCGAGAGGAAACGAGAGCGAGGCGAGACTCTGCTCCAGATAGGCCACGACGAGGCGGTTTGCCTTTGCGATGGACAGGGCGTGCGAGGTGCGGCACTGGCCGCGGGCGTATTTGTGGCACTGCATCGTCGGGCAGGCGGTGGAGGTGTAGACCAGCGTTGAGCCGCAGGCGCTGCAGCGGCAGAGGCCCTTGAGCATCCAGTCCGTTTTTTGCTCCGTTCGGGCAAATTTGGGCCGTCCCGCGCTCCGGGACGCGAGAAGGGCCTGGGCTTCCTCCCAGATCTCCGGATCGACCAGGGGCGAAAAATGGCCGTCCGTGAGGTAACTGCCGGAGGCATCGCCGCCCCGGCTGTAGTTTGATTTTCCGTTCCGACTCCAGCGGATTTTCCCGACATAGACCGGATTCTCCAGAATGTAGCGCACCCAGCGATTGTCCGGCGGATTGCCGCGCCGGGTCTTGACGCCCTCGAGGCCCAGGCGGCGGGCGATGGTGGCGCAGCCGTCCCCGGCGAGGAAATCCCGGAAGATCCGGCGCACGGTCTCGGCGTCGGCGTTCGGGATGTAGGTGTGCTGCTCGACGTCGTAGCCGAAGGCAGGCGGCGTGACGATCTCCCCGCGGGAGACCTTCTCCGCCATGCCGCGCTTGACCTCGCCGGAGAGGCGGATCGAATAAAACTCGTCCATCCACTCCAAAATGCGCTCGATCAGACTCCCGAAAGGGCCCTCGGCCAGCGGCTCGGAGATGCTGACGACCTCGACGCCGGAGCGCGCGAGCATCGACTTGTAGACGATGCTCTCCTCCTGGTTCCGGGCGAAGCGCGAGAACTTCCAGACGAGGATCGCGTCGAAGGCCTTTTCTTTTGCCCAGCCGATCATCTGCTGGAAGGCGGGGCGCTTCCGGGCGCTGCGGCCGGAGATGCCGTCATCCACAAAGACAAACTCGTCGGGCACGAGGTAGTCATTGCGGGCGGCATAGTCCCGGATCAGCTTGAGCTGGCTGTCCAGGCTGTATTCGTCCTGTTTTTCCGTGCTGACGCGCAGGTAGGCGGCGGCGGTTTTCATGGTGGTAACCTCTTATCAAAATCCCCGGCGGACTCCCGCCGGGGATTTTTGTGTTTAATTCGGACTCACTTTTTAAAGCCCAGGGACGGCTTCCCGGAGTAGGGCGTGAAGATCACGCTGCCCTCGCTGATGTAGAGGATCAGGCCGTCGGACATGTCGACGGTGACGCTGTCCATATCGCTCGCGGCGTCGTAGCTGCGGTGGGTTTTGCTGCGCAGCCACCAGGATTCGTCGTAGTCGTCCAGCTCCGTGCCGGTGGCGTTCAGCTTGGTTCCCGCTTTGACGTTCAGACTGCAGCCGTCGCCCGCGGTGATCGTCCACTTCCCGGCGGGGATGTCCTCGCCGACGATCCAGATCCCGTAGGGGACTTCGACCTCTTCCCAGGTGTCGCTCTCCCAGATGGCCTTGTTGATCCGATCCTTGAGCTCGACCAGCTCGTCATAGCTCAGGCCGGAGAGGTCGATCTCCGCGAAGGCGCAGACCGGCAGGCTGAGGATCAGCGCGAGAGTAAGGACAATGGTAATGACTTTTTTCATGCGGTGCCTCCTGTTTTTTGATTTTTATGGGGACGGGGGATGCGGATTGCCACACCAGTGCTGCGGCACTGGTTCGCAATGACAGAGACGGGGCTAGGGGGTTTCACTCGTTCCCGACTTCCAGGTCGGAAACAGCTCCACTTTTTTCAGTGTGCGCCAGGGCCGCAAGGGCCATGGTGTGGCGGAGGTATTCTTTTCCGGTCGGGGACAGGGCGCGGTAGCCGCGCAGCAGCTCGGCCTCGTCGGCGCTCAATTCAAAGCTCTCGACTTCGGAGCGGCCGAGGAGATAGTCCGCCGTGCAGCCGAAGATGTCGCAGAGCTTGGAGATGGTGGGCGGATCGAGCTGACGCTTTTCTATTTCGTAATTGCTGACGGATTGCGGTTTTGTGTTTAGTCTTTCGGCGAGATCCGCCTGCAGCCAGCCGTTCCGCTGGCGCAGCTCCTTGATCCGGTTCATGGCGCCCTCCTGAGATCTTTCGACTGCGCTGCGCTCCGCTCGGGATGACAAACGAGGGAGCCCGGGAGGGCTCGGCGCGGCGCTATCGGTTCTTTATGAAAAGTATACAATGTTTTATTTCAAATTTCAGCCAATTCAACAAATCGTTGTCTTTAAATGCAAATTTCCTTGACACGAAACAAAACGGGGATTAATATAAGCTCACTCAACGAAATGTTGAATTTCCAACAAATTGAACAAGGTTTTCCACAATCCTGAAAAAGAAAGAAAGGGGAAAGGGAAATGATCTGGAGGATCTGCTACACCATCAACATGCTCCGCATTTTGTGGGCGGAGGCCAACGCAGAGGAGGGCGAGGAATGATCGAGTTACGCGTCGAGGGCAAGTGCAAGGGCTGCCCGATGATCGAGCCGGAGATCCATAAGATGTACGCGGGCGGGCGGATTGAGGAGCTTTCCGTGAGCTGCAAGAACCTGCCGCTCTGCCAGCATCTCGAAATGTACATCGCGCAGCATCCGTTCAGAGGGCCGGAGCCCTTTGAATTCCTGGGGGAGTGACGCCATGAACGCCTACAGCATCTACCAGGTGCGCCCGGAGAACATCCGGGACTTTGGCTTCTGCGGGCTGCGGGAGCTGATCCGCACGGGCCGGGCGAAGGTGAGGAAAGGCAACGAGAAAGAGCCGGTGGCGGTGCCGCGGGAGCGGTGGGAGCTGGTGTACGTGCTCGAGACCGAGAAGGAGCCGAGCCTCGACTGGATCTTCACCAAGTTTCAACGGACGGAGCTGCCCTGGGAGCAGCGCATGGAGACCGGGGGCATCCCGGAGGACTTCACGGGGCACAGCATGAGCGTCTCCGATATCGTGGAGGATCCGGACGGGCGGCTCTGGTTCTGCGACAGCTTCGGCTGGAGGGAAGTGCGATGGGCGTGATCCGTATGAAGCTGGTCGGGAAGTGCCAGAGCTGCCCGGCGTTCGAGGAGAAGCTCAGCGCGACGGCGTCGCGGGACTTCGGCGCGGTGGAGCGGCACCTGGACGTGTTCGCCGTCTGCGCGAACCAGGCGCTCTGCGAGCACCTGCAGCGCTATCTGGAGGAGCACCCGGGGCGGCAGCCCACGGGGCTGGAATATGAGATCGAGGGGGTATGACATGAAAAAACTCGAGGGGCTGCAGCCGCGGCGGAAGGCGCTGGGCATGACGCAGGCGGATCTCGCCGCGCAGCTCGGCGTCGAGCGCGCGACCGTCGGTATGTGGGAGACCGGGACGAGCTGGCCCTCGGCCCGGGTGCTCCCGGATCTGGCGGATCTGCTCTGCTGCTCCATCGACGCGCTCTACAGCGCGCCGGTGGACGGCGGGGAGGACGGATTGCCACGGCCAGTGTGAGCACTGGCCTCGCAATGACAGAAATATGTCGGCGGAACCGCCGGAGCGGTGGAGCTGGACGCCAAGCCAGCGGGCGGCGCGAGGGCATGCGCGCTGCGAGGTTCGACTCCTCACGTCGACACCACTTTAACACAGAACAGGAGGGACGCCCATGGACGAGAACGGGCGAAACATCTACTACAACGCCCGCCGGGCTGCCGGTCTGACGCAGGCCCGGTGGGCGGAGATCCTCGGCGTCTCGGAGAGCGCCGTGAGGAAGTACGAGAGCGGCGAGATCCTGCCGGAGGACGATATCGTCCTCTCGATGGCGGACTTTTCGGGTCTCCAGATCCTCGGCACCTGGCACCTGCGGCGCAAGAGCATGGTGGCGGCGCAGGTGCTGCCGCCGGTGGAGCGGCTGCCGCTGGCGCAGGCCGTGGTGCAGCTGCTGGCCGCGATCCGGGACTTTCACGCCCGGCACACCGACGCGCTGCTGCACATCGCGAGCGACGGGCGCGTGGCCCCGGAGGAGCTGGAGCGGTTCCGGGGCATCGTGCGGGATCTGCACCCGCTGATCCAGGCGGCCATGCAGATCGACTACGCGGAGCGCTGAACAGACTGAGCAGGGAGGGGAACGCCATGAGGAAAGAAATCACGGTGGTCGGCTACATGATCCTGCCGGAGGGCGGGACGGTGCCGATGGAGGCGCTGACGCCTGCGCAGCGGGCGGAGTTCCGGGCCCGGGCAGCCGCCCGGCTCAGCGACCGCATGGGCGCCTACTACGCGCAGCACCCGGAGGAATTCGACCGGCTGCCGGACTGAGGAGACAGACATGAACGACACACAACACCCGGCGCAGCCGGGATACTGGGCGATTCTGCCCGCGGGGATCCGGTACGACGACCGGATCCCCGCAAACGCCAAGATTCTCTATGCGGAGATCTCGGCGCTGACAGGGCTGACCGGCTACTGCTTCGCGCCGGACTCCTACTTCGCGGAGCTCTATCAGATGACGGAGAGGACGATCCGCTCGCTGCTGAAGGCGCTCGAGGAGTGCGGCTACATAAGGATCGAGCGCGAGGCCGGAGAGCACAACCGGACGGCCGAGCGGCGGATCTACGCGGGGCTGAATCCCCTCGCGGGAGCGCCTGCCAGTTTGGAAAAAAATTTCCAAACTGAGTCCGCAGTTTGGAAAAAATTTTCCGGCAGTTTGGAAAAAATTTTCCAAACTGAGGCCCCGACACTTTATAAGAATATTAATAATAAATCTAATACACGTGTTTGCGGAGCTCGCAAACACGCGCCCCGGGAGGCCCCGGAATGGAAGCCGGAGCGCTTCGCCGCGTTCTGGAGCTACTACCGCAAGATCCCCGGCGAGGGCGGCAGGAACCGGAACGAGAACAAGCAGGCCGCCATGGACGCCTGGGACAACCTGCGGCCCGACGACGCGCTGATCGACAGCATCGCCAAGGCGCTGCTGCGGCAGCGGGAGACGCCGGAGTGGGCGCGGGGCGTCGGGATCCCGATGGCCTCCACCTACCTCAACCAGCGCCGCTGGGAGGACGCCGAGGAGCTGGGGGAGGAAACGGACGGAGACGGGGGAAGATCCCTCGACTACGCTCGGGATGACAGAGGGGGCGCTCGTGACACGGAGGTGAAGATGCCGTGGATCTGAACTTCCCCCAGGCGGAGGCCGCGGTGCTGGGCGCGATCCTGATCGACCCGGACAAGGTGATGCCGGTGCTGGCGGAACGGCTGCGGCCCGAGGACTTTGCGGACGCGACGCTGCGGCACCTGTTTGAGGCGGCGCGCGGCCTCTGGCTCGATAAAAAGCCGGTGGACGCGGTGACGATCGGCGCGGCGGCCGGGGCGGGCGAGGAATACGCCCGCGTGGCGCAGCGGCTGATGACCACGACGCCGACGGCGGCGAACGCCGAGGAATATGCCGGGATCGTGCGGCAGCGGGCGCAGCTGCGTGAGATCCAGAGCGCGGGGCTCGCGCTCAGCCAGTGCGGGGATATCGAGGAGGCGCGGGAGCTGATCTCCCGGGCGGCGCAGGCCATGGCCGACCGGCGCAGCGACGACTGCCGGAGCTGGCGCGAGGTGGCCGCGGCGTATCTGGAGAGCCTGGACGCGCCCGCGCCGGAGTATCTCGATCTCGGGATCCAGGAGCTGACCAAGGTGGCCCGCGTGCAGGCGGGCAAGTACGTGATCCTGGGCGCCTACAACTCCGTCGGCAAGACGGCGCTGGCCCTGCAGATGGCCTGGGCGATGGCCCGGGCGGGGAAGCGCGTGGGCTTCTTCAGCCTGGAGACGCAGGATCTCCTGCTGGCGCAGCGCATCTTCGCCCAGCAGACCGGGACGCGGCTCAGCGCCTTGCAGGATCACCGGCTCCGGGACGAGGAGGCGCGCAGCGCCGTGACCCTCGCGGAGCAGAGCTACGGCTATGAGCTGGAGTTCTTCAACGCCTCCGGCTATACGGCGGCGGACATCCGGGCCCGGACGCTGAGCCACCGGCTCGACGTGGTGTTTATCGACTACGTGCAGCTCGTGGCGGCCGAGGGCGAGAGCCCGGCGCTGCAGCTGCGCGGGATCTCGATGGAGCTGCACGGGCTGGCCCAGCAGACGGGCGTGACGGTGGTGGCGCTCAGCCAGGTGACGCTGCCGCAGCGGGACAACCGGGGACGGCGGCCTCCGCTGCGCAAGGAAAACCTGCGCGAGAGCCAGCAGCTCGCCAACGACGCGGACGTGATCCTCCTCCTGGATCTGACCGATCCGGACGATTATGACAGCAACCGCGTGCTGGTCATGGACAAGAACAAGGACGTCGGGCGGGGGCGGATGCTGCTCGCGTTCGACGGGCCGCGGCTGCGCTTTTCCTACCTGCCGCCGGTGGACGAGAGCCGGGAGCGCACCGAGACGCTCGATAAGAACCAGGAGGAGCGGCGGAAGAAACGCGAGGCCGTGCGCGAGGCCCGGGAGGCGCAGGAGAGCGCGTTCCGGGAGATGGAGGGCGGCGCCGAGGGGCTGCCGTTCTAAAGAGAACGGATTGCCACACCAGTGCTGCGGCACTGGTTCGCAATGACACCTCATCCGGCGCTGCGGCGCCACCTTCCCCTCAAGGGGAAGGCCGGGGCGGCGCGGAGCTTGCGAGGACGAAGGGAGGTGAGACGATGGAGAAGCCTGTGAAGGTGGGCGACGGCTGGTTCGACAAGAGCGAGGTCGCCGCGGTGCTGCGGCAGAACGGCAATTTGCTGGTGTTCCTCAAGTCGGGCAAGCCGGTGACGCTGCACGACGACTGGAGCGAGGAAGAGATCGAGAAGCTGGTCAAAGAATGACCCGGAGAAAAACAGAAAGAGGGTAAAAACATGATAACCATTGCCATTTGTAATCTCAAAGGCGGCGTGGCCAAGACCACGACCGCCGTGAACCTCGCCGCCATCCTGGCGCACGACCGCGGGCGGCGCGTGCTGGTGATCGACGCGGACAGCCAGGCCAACGCCACGAGCTTTCTCGGCGGGGACAAGACGCTGCCCGGCATGGCGGCCCTGCTCCGCGGGGAGCAGAGCGACGAGAAACCCATCGCGCTGCAGCGCACGAACGTCGAGGGCGTGAGCCTCGTGGCAGCGGACAGCAGCCTGATGGCGCTGGATCTCACCCGGGCCGGGGACGGCCGCGCGGACGTGCAGTGCCTGCGGAAGCTGCGGGGGATTCTGGAACAGAGAGAACGGATTGCCACACCGTCGTGCGCGACGGCTCGCAATGACACCTCATCCGGCGCCGCGGCGCCACCTTCCCCTCAAGGGGAAGGCAGGGAGCAGACCGGTGTGAGCGCTGAGCTCGCGATGACAGCGGAGGCAGCGCGGGTGATCTGGGGCGAGCCGTTTGAGTATTGCCTCATCGACTGCCCGCCCGCGTTCAACGCGGCCTCCTCTGCCGCTCTGATCGCGGCGGACGAGGTGTTGATCCCCATGAAGCTGGACGCCTTTGCCATGGAGGGCATGGCCAACCTCATGGAGCAGATCCAGAACATGCGGCGCATCAACCCGCGGCTGCGGCTGCTGGGGATTTTGCCCGTCATGTGGTATAAAAGCGACACCGTGATCCACGCCGAGAGCGCCCTGCGCAACGCCGGGCTCCGGGTGCTGCCGCGCATCCGGCGCAGCGACCGCGTGGACGACATGACCTACGCGCAGAAGCCGCTGATCGCGTGCAGCCCGAAGTGCGGGCCCTGCCGGGACTATCGGGTGCTCGCGGCGGTGATCGACCACGAGGAGGTGCAGAGGAATGGCTGAAAACAAGGGCTTTGACCTCGCGGGGCTGCTGCAGGGCGTGTCCGATTTAAACACGGAGGAGCAGATCGTGCGGCTGCCGCTGGATCGGCTCGATCCCGATCCGGACAACTTCTATTCGCTCGCCGGGCTCGACGAGCTCGCCGGGAACATCGAGACCGTGGGCCTCCTCGATCCGATCCGCGTCCGCCCGAACGGAGACCGCTACACGGTCGTCTCCGGCCACCGGCGGCGGGCCGCCTGCCTGCTGATCCGCGACGGCGGCAATAAAATGTTTGACCGCGGCGTGCCCTGCATCGTCGAGTACAGCGAGGCGAGCGACGCGATGCGGCGGCTGCGGCTGATCTACGCCAACGCTGCGACCCGGCAGCTCACCAGCGCGGAGATCAGCCGCCAGGCCGAGGAGGTCGAGCGCCTGCTTTACGAGCTCAAGGAGCAGGGCGTGTCGTTCCCAGGCCGGATGCGCGACCACGTGGCCCAGGCCTGCAACGCGACGAAGAGCAAGCTCGCCCGGCTGCACGCGATCCGGGCCAATCTGATCCCGGCGCTGCTGGCGTTCTACGACCGGGACGAGCTGGTGGAGGACGTGGCCTATCAGCTGAGCCGGTTCCCGGCGGAGATCCAGACGGCGCTGGCCGAGAAGCTCAGCGACGGGAAGAAGCGCAAGATGCCGATCGGCAGCACGGTCGACGCGGTGTTCCGCAATCTGGAGGAGCTGCAGAAGCCCATCCGCTGCCGGGCCCACGCGGGTGGGCCGGACTGCCACCACGCCACGGAGAAGATCGTCTTTTCCCTGTTCCGGCCGTATTCGTGGCAGATCTGCGACGGCGGGAAGTGCTGCCTGGACTGCTGGCACGCGAAAGAGGGCTGCAGCGGCGCCTGCCGCGAGGCCCGCGACCGGGTGAAGCTCGACAAGGCCGTCGAGGAGGAGAAACGCGAGCAACAGGCGCGCGACGCCGAGATCGCGCAGCAGGTGCTCAAGAGCAAGATCCGCGCCCGGGCGCAGGCGCTGCTGCCCTATGTGGAGGCCGCGGGCCTGGGCGACAAGGAACGGATCTCCGCGGACTTCCGCAGCGCAAACGTCGGGCAGCTCCGGAAATGGGCCGCGGGGGACTTTGAGGACGAGCACTTCTACGGCGACGAGTGCGTCCGGCCCGCCAACTCCAGGGACGCGGTGGGCATGGCAAGGAAGCTCGGCTGCAGCCTCGCGGTGGCGCTGGGCGTGGAGGAGCCTGTCATTCTGAGGGCGCAGCCCGAAGAATCTCCCGGTCAAAGGAATGACAGCCCGGACGGCTGGCGCGAGGGAACGCCCGAGCGCGAGGGCTGGTATGCCGTGCGGATGCTGTTTTTAGGGAAACCGCTGTTCGCGCCCCGCGTCCTCTGGTGGGACGGCGAGGCCTGGGTACAGCGGGACGAGAAATCGCTGCGGGATCTGGACAGGGCCTGCGAGGTCGTGTGCTGGTCGCCGCTGCCGGAGGAGGAAACGACATGACACTGCAGGAGAAAAGCCGCCTCAACTATCTCCTCGGCCGGATGGAAGGTCTGGCCGAGGGCATCCCGGAGCAGGCCGTGCGGATGAGCCTGATCTCCACCTGCGAGATGCTGACGGAGCTGCTGGAGGAAAACGAGGAGGGGGAGGAATGATCGACTATAGCTTGCGCGAGTGCCCGTTCTGCGGAAACCCTGCTGAGGTCGTGCCCGGGAAACCCTATGAATGGAATCCCAATAGACCGGTTCTGGTTATCCGCTGCAGCAATGAGTGGTGCAGGCTTCACAATATCGACGCTTTCAGCTTCGCCGCCGATTTGACCTCGCCGCGGCTGATGGCGCAGGAGGACTGGAACAGGAGAAAACGGAAAAATCGGCTAACGTGGGAGGCGACGGAATGACGGTCGATATTCAGTGCAGCTGCTGCGGAGCCCGCGAGACGATCTCCGGGCGCATCAGCACCGGCGACGTGCTGGACATGGTGAAGCGCGGCTGGGGCAGCTGCGGCTCCGCGCTCTACTGCCCGGCCTGCTCGGCGTCCTGGCCGCAGCACAACGGGACGCGGCCGATGGCAAGCCGGGAGAACACGTTTTTCGTGATCCTCAACCGGTATATCCTCGCGCCAAAGGAGGAAACGCCATGATCCAGAAGGTGTGGGCGTGCCACCGGTGCCGGGAGGAGCTGGCCGCGGCAGGGTATCAGATCTCCGAGCCGGAGAGCACGGAGGCGCTGGACGATTGCCCGTTCTGCGGGCTGCGCACCGGCGTGAAGATCGTCGAGATACGGAAGGGAGAAGCGAAGAAATGAGCATGACCCATTTATCCCTCTTCTCCGGGATCGGCGGGCTTGACCTCGCAGCAGAGGCGGCAGGCTTTGTCACGGTCGGTCAATGCGAATGGGCCGACTACCCGACAAAGATTCTGGAAAAGCACTGGCCGGACGTTCCCCGCTGGCGGGACATAAGAACACTCACGAAAGAGAGCTTTTATGAACGAACTCATTTACGAACAGTTGACATTGTTTCGGGAGGATTCCCCTGTCAGCCGTTCTCCTGCGCCGGGAAGCAGCGAGGCAAGGACGATGACCGTTACCTCTGGCCGGAAATGCTTAGAGTCATACGGGAACTCCAGCCCGCTTGGGTGCTTGGTGAGAATGTGCCTGGAATCGTCAATCTGGCACTCGACACGGTGCTTTCTGACCTGGAAGCGGAAGGATATGAAACCCAGTCGTTTCTTGTTCCAGCTTGCGGTGTCGATGCCCCGCACAAGCGAAACCGATGTGCCATTCTGGCCCACGCCGTCAACCGGGGCGGGGCTGTGTGGCGGGACGGGGAACTTCAAAACGCTGCAGCGGATGGCCGACCGGGGAATGATAACCGAGGAAGAACGGCGGCAGCTTTCGCAGGGGAACGGAGGGAAAACGAATCCTGGGCTTCTGGAATGGCTGATGGGCTACGAGCAGCAGTTCACGAAGCTGATCCCGACACCGACGGCAACGGACTACCGGGGCGGGTGCCTGAGCCGCTACTGGACTTCACAGAATGTTCAAGTAGAGAGAGAGAGAGAGAGAGAGAGCAAGAGAGGCTACGACGGTCTGCTGAGAAGCCTTGCGGAAGTCACTCCCCTTGGGAGGCTTGGCCCGATGAACCCGGCGTGGGTCGAGTGGCTGATGGGATATCCCATCGGGTGGACAGAATTAAATGCCTCGGAAACGCCGTAGTCCCGCAGCAGTTTTATCCGTTCTTCAAAGCAATTGCAGATGTTGAGAAAGGTGGTTGACTGAGCCATGACAATTACGGAAGCGTTTGCGATCATCGGGATCGGGCTTGGGTGCGGACTGTTATCCGCCTGTATCGTTCTCGGCGGGGACATGCTCCGCCGGGAATGGCTGCGGAAGCGCCGCTGGAAGCGGCTGGAGAGGGAAGCGGAAGAGAGGCGGATTGCCACACCGTCGTGCGCGACGGTTCGCAATGACACCTCATCCGGCGCTGCGGCGCCACCTTCCCCTCAAGGGGAAGGCAAAGAGCAGGCCAGTGTGAGCACTGGCCTCGCAATGACAGAGGAGGATAACCATGGGGACTAAAAATCAGGTGCTGATTCTGGCCGAGAGGATCGCGCGGAAGCTGGTGGCCGAGCAGACCCGGGCGCGGGTGATGCTCGGCTTCGACGCCGCCGTCCTCGCCGCGCACGAGGTGTTCCAGCTCGGGCCGGGCCGGGCGGCCGCGTTCGCCCAGGCCTACCACGAGGCCATGGAGACGCTCGCCGGGCTCTATGTGGACGACGCCGAGCAGAACCACGACAAGCGGATCGACTACGCCAAGGGCACCCGGGACGAGCTGATCCGCCGGATCGTCGGCGAGGAGAACTTTGTGGAGTTCGACCGCGCCTACGGCGACGCCTGGATCGACGAGCTGCAGCGCATCCGGATCATGGACGCCGCGGCCACGGGAGGAACGGAGGCGGGGAAGTGAATCCGGACTATTACCAGGTGCGCTACGGGGACGTCGTTATCGCCGAGGGCATGACGATCGAGACGGCCTGCCTGCTCGTGGAGGCGCTTTTCCAGAAATACTGGCAGGAGCCCGAAGGGGAGTACATCATCGCCAAGATGCCGGAGGAGCCGCATGGAACATGAACACCGGAAGCCGCGCAGCTACTGGGAGGCGGCCGCGTGGGCCGAGGAGCGCGGGGAGCAGAGCCGCCTGCTCGAGGAGGGGCTGAACCGCTACGGCTCCGAGCTGATGGACTGGATCAACCGCAAGCCCGGGCCCGACCGGCCGCTGCTCTGCGCGCTGCTGCACCTCACGCGCGAGGCGCTGCGCGGCTCGAGCAAAGACCTGGCCGAGGCGGAGGACGCGCTGCTGAGGTCGCGTGATTTCCGGGTCATCCTGACCACGGAGGAGGGAAGCAAATGACCGTATTCGATTTGACGCGGACGGCGATCGAGGGCGGCGTGGTGCTGGTCAAGGAATCGGCGTTCAAAACCGAGAACGACGAGCCCAAGCGCTCCGGCCGCACCTATACCGCGCAGATCCTCAGGATCGAGGGCAAGTCCGTCCGGGCCAAGGTGCCCTATAAAACCGACGCCGCCGGGCGGAAGCGCAAGCGCGAGACCGTCCGGCACTGGGTGATCGAGTTCGAAGAGATATGATGGATGAAAAAGAACCGACCGAGCTGGAGCTCATGCTCTCCGGGTACTGCCGCTATAACGAGGGCGTGCGGTGCGACAAGCCGCTGCCGCGGCGCTGCGGCGGCTGCGGCTGGGATCCGGTCGTGCGCTGGGAACGGCTGCGGAGACGCAATGTCAAGGATTCTTGCCTTGACAACGGAAGGGAGGCGGGCAGATAATGTGTGACATCCCGGAGGTCATCCCGGAGACGATCCCGGAGGTGGGCGATCCCTACTCCTGGGAGCCGACCGCGTTCACGGCGTTCGGCATCACGGCGGCCTCGATCCTCCAGGCCAGCGTCACGCTGCACGGCAGGGTCACGATGGTGCACGAGGCGCACCGGTGGTTCCGCGTCGAGGCGGAGTTCCCCGGCGGCGTGCTGCGGGAGTGCTTTAAATTCTGACAGGGCCAGCGCCACCAGGGCCAGGGCCAGCCGAGGAGGCGGACGGCTCTGGAGCGCAAAATCAAAGTGACCACGGCGGGCGACCTGATCGTCTGGGAGCAGACCGAGGGCCGGGGCCGGAACATCGGCAGCCGACCGCGGCAGGGACGGCAGCAGGGCAGCAGTGAGGAGCAGCGCTCCCGCAACCAGCTGCGCTCGTGGCAGCAGCTCGAGCTGCTGCTGGCCACCAACTTCCGGACGCCCGGCAGCGCCATCGTCTGCACCCTGACCTTCCGGGACGATCGCCTGCCGCACCGGCGGCGCGAGACGCTCGCGCGGATGGCGTACTTCCGCCGGAAGCTCCGGGAGAGCTGCCTGGCCGAGGGGCACGGCGATCCGCGGATCGTCTGGGCGCCGGAGGTGCTCACGTCCGAGAGCGGACGCTGGCACCTGCACGCGGTGGCGGAGGCGTTCGGGGAGGACTTCGCGCGGATCCGGCGCTGCTGGATCTACGGGGACGACCTCGAGCTCGAGCCGCTGCGGATCGACGAGCACAAGAACCACGAGACGCTCGCGCGGTACATGACCAAGGAGCTGCGCGACGTGCAGGACTACGAATCGCGGCCCGGGCTGCACGGGTGGAGCTGCACCCGCAACTGCCTGCGGCCGACCGTCGAGACGCTGCGGATGCCGGACGGCTTCGAGCTGCCGCGCGCCGGTCTCGGCGAGGTGCTGCCGGAGTTCGGCGTGGTGGTCGATCTCGAGAACCGCGAGAGCGCGTTCGGGAGCTACCGGCGGCTCATGTGCCGCAGCGCCGAGAGCTGGGCGAAGGGCTGATTTTCTTTTCTTTATTTTTAATTTCTTTCAGGCTTGAAATTAAGGTTAACAAAAGCGAAAAGCGGGAGGCGATGCTTGATGCAGGGATCAGATTCTGGTAGAATGATCACGGTCGAGGGGGGCTGGGCGCACTGCCCGGTCTGCGGGTGGCGGCACCTAAAACGCGTGCGGCCCGACGAGACCGCGGCGCTGGTGTTCATCCAGTGCCGACGATGCAAAAACGAGATACCGCTGACGCTCAAACAGGGCCAGTGCTTTCAGAGCCAGGGCCAGCCGATCGGACGCTAACGCGTGCCGACGCTGGTGCCTGGCTTTTTTGCGTTATGGGCTTCGATTATCACGCGCCGCGCTGGAAGCGGCTCCGGTGGGCGGTGCTCACCGCGGCGGGGTATCGCTGCCAGTATTTCCGGCGGTTCGGGAAGATCGTCGAGGCCGATCGGGTGCATCACATCTGGCCGGTCGAGCAATATCCGGAGTACGCGTGGCAGCGGTGGAATCTGATCGCGCTGAGCCTCGAGGCGCATCGGCGGATGCACAAGCCGGACGGGACGCTCTCGGCCGAGGGCGAGGCGCTGCGGCGCCGGACGATCCCGCCGGATCGGCGCTGAGCAGCGCATCGGGCGGCGGGGGTACCCGCCCCGGGGGAGGGGTCTCCCCGGCCGCCGCCCAACACTCGGCGGTGCAGGCACGAGCACACACGGGGAAAATTTTCGGGAGCGAAAAATTCCGGGGAATTTTCGGGCCGGTGGGCGAGCGGTGCCGGGCAGATCCGCCGGAGGTGCCGGGGAAATCCCGGAGAGGTGTGGGACTGGTTTTGGAGGGCCTCGCGCGGGCGGGCCGCGGACGCGAGCCGCGGACGGGATCGCGGAGGCGAAGCGCAGGAGACAACAGCCCGGCGCAGGCCGGGACTTGAGAACGGAGGAGACGATCATGGCAGAACCGGCGATCCGGCTCGTCTGGAAGAAGATCGACGAGCTGATCCCCTACGAGCACAACGCGAAGCTGCACCCGCAGGAGCAGGTCGACAAGCTGGTGGACAGCTTCAACGAGTTCGGGCGGATCGTCCCGGCCGGGATCGACGCCCAGGGCCACCTGATTTACGGGCACGGCCGCATCCTGGCCGCCCGGCAGCGCGGGGACACGGAGTTCCCCTGCATCGAGATCGAGGGCCTCAGCGAGACCCAGCGGCGCGCCTTTGTGCATGCGGACAACCTGCTGGCGCAGAGCCCGACGGACGAGACCGTGCTGCGCGATGAAATGGCAGCGCTGCAGGCGGCAGGCTTTGACGTGCGGCTCGCCGGGTATGATCCCGGCGCCGTCATCCTGGCGCCTCCGCGGGAAATTGTCGAGGACGACTACGACCCGGAGCAGGTGACGGAGGCTCGTGTGCAGCGGGGCGAAGTCTGGCAGCTTGGACGGCACCGGCTGCTTTGCGGCGACGCCACGTCCGCGAACGACGTACAGACGCTCGTGGGGGGGGGTACAGATGGATCTGTTCCTCACCGATCCGCCGTATGGCGTCGACTATACGGTCACGGCCCGGGGCGTCAAGAAGCGGCCCATCGAGAACGACGACAAGAAGGGCGAGGAGCTGCGAGAGTTTCTGCACGGCGCGTTCTCCGCCGCTGCCGGTGTGCTCTCTCCCGGCGCTGCCTTTTACTGCTTCGGCCCATCGGGGCCTAATCAGGAGGAGTTTTACGCTGCGGCTCGTGAGGCCGGGCTTCCGGTTCACCAGCTGCTGATCTGGGTGAAGCCTCAGCTGGTGCTGGGACGCTCGGACTATCAGAACCGGCACGAGATCTGCCTGCATGGCAACATCCCGGAGGCGCCGGAAAACTACGAGGGCTTTGATAGCTGCGGGTATGGCTGGAAGCCTGGCGCGGCGCATCTCTGGTGCGCGGATCGAAAGCAGACAACCGTGCTCGAGTTTGAGAAGCCCAGCCGCAGTAAAGAGCATCCGACGATGAAGCCGGTGAAGCTGCTCGCTTATCTGATCGGGAACAGCACACTTGACGGTGCTGCCGTCCTGGATCCGTTCGGCGGTTCCGGCTCGACGCTGATCGCCTGCGAGCAGACCGGCCGGGCCTGCTGGACGATGGAGATCGACCCGCATTACTGCGATGTGATCATCAACCGGTGGGAGACCTTCACCGGCGGGAAGGCGGTGCGGGCCGATGTTTGAGGAGGCGCTGCTGACCCGGGAGGAGGTCGTCCGGGAGTGCAAACGGCTGACCGAGGCGATCCGGAAAACGCAGAGCGAAAAGCTCAAAAGGGATTACGGGAAGAAACTGAAGCGGCTGCAGAAACGGCTGCTGTTTGAGGACTGCTGATGGGCGCGGCGGTACCGTGCCCGGGGTATCTGGTCGGGACACTGCGTGAGCGCTGGGAGCAGCTGGCCCCGGAGCTGGAGGCGATGGGGACGCTGGACGCGCTGAACGCGGATCTCGCGGCCAAGTACATCCTGGCAGAGAACGAGTATCTGCGCGTTAGCAATCTGGTGCAGAGCGCGATCAGCGCCGGAGACCCGGAGGACAGCAACAAGTGGCTCGCGGCGCAGGATCGGCTGACGAAGCAGATCCTCAGCCTGGGCGACGAGCTGGGGCTCACGCCGAAGGCGCGGCGGGCCCGGGGCCTGGGAGCGAAGCGATAAGACGGAGGCGGGGAGATGGCGAGGAGAGAGGACATCTACATCCAGCAGCTGAAGGCGCTGGGGATCTGGGAGGAGGCGTTTGCGCCGGAGGTCTCGACGCTGGCGCAGCTGGAACGGGATCTCACCCGGGCGAAGAAAGCCTGGAGCGCCACGGTGCCGAAGGGCGGCAAGCCCTCGCTGCTCGATCCGCTGTATGGCGTCATCTGCAACCTGCGGCGGGAGATCCTGACGCACCGGGAGAGCCTGGGCCTCACACCCAAGGCGCTTCGGCGGCTGCGCGGCGTGACCGGCGAGGGGCCGGATCAGCGGGATCTGATCACCGAGCGGCTCGACCTGATCGCGGATCGCGTGGGCGGCTACGACGCGGGCGACGCCCAGAGCGAGGCCGCTGCCATCGTGCAGGAGTGGGACGAGCTCGGAAAAGTGTTGAATTTAAACACCGACGAGGAGTGAACGGATGAGCAAGGCGCCGCATTTGGACAGTGTGCTGCGGTGGGCGCGGGACACGGCGGACGACAAGGGGATCGAGGAGCTGCAGCGGCTCGGCTGCCGCCGGTTCCTGGACGACCTGCAGAGCGGCCGCTGGGACTTCCGCCCGGCGCTGCCGGAGTTCTGTTTGCAGATCATGACGGGGCTGTTCTCGTTCAGCCAGGGCGAGCGGATGGACGGCACGCCGCTGCGCGGGCAGCCGCTGGAGCTGATGCCCTGGCACATCTACTGCACCTACGCGCTCGCCGGGTTCTGGCTTCCCGGGACGCAGATCCTCCGGTTTTCCGAGGGCGATATCTTCGCGCCGCGCAAGACCGTCAAGACCACCTGGGCGGAGGCGTTTCAGACCTGCCTCGCGCTCTGGTTCCGGCGCTCGGGCGCCAAGGCCAAGACCGTGGCCGGATCCCTCAAGCAAGGCATGGAGGGCTTCGACTGGCTGGTCTACAACTTCAAGCGCCTCGGCCTCGTGGGGGAGAACAACCCGCCCGGGAAGCTCCGGCTGCTGGACAGCTCGCTCGGCCACTCGATCGAGGGCGACATCTGGGGCGGCCACATCGACCTCGAAACGCTGGCGTTCAAGCCGGAGCTGTTTGATTCATTTAACGCGAATTTTGTCCACCTGGACGAGCTGGAGCTTTACAAAAACGCCATCCCCTACACCCGTCTGAGGGACGGCATGAAGGCCTATTCCAACAAGCTGCTGCTCTGCACGTTCACCGCGGGCGACGACGGGACGGGCTTCGCCGCGACGCACCGGGACTACATGGAGAAGATCCTGCGCGGGACGATCACCGGCCCGGCGGCCGACCGGACGTTTGTGTTCCTGGCCCAGGCGCCGATGCTGCCGGACGGAAGCATTGATTTTATGAATCCCGAAGTGCACCGGGCCTGCAACCCGGCCTACGGGATCACGATCCGGCCGGGCGACATGATCGCCGCGGCGGAGCAGGCCGAGCACAACCCGCAGCTGCGGAAAGAGTTTTTCACGCGCTCGCTCAACCGTTTTGTCAGCAGCTTCCGGGCGTGGTTCGACCTGGAGGAGTTCCGGCGCTCGGATCAGCGCTGGGACTGGAGCCAGGAGGAGCTGCCGCGGCTGGTCAAGGCCTGGTACGGCGGCGCCGACCTGTCGAAGCTGCACGACCTCACGGCGGCGGCCATCGTCGGGGAGATCCCGCAGAAGGTGGCGGCCGCGTGGCTGGAAAAGCGGCGCGAGGAACGGAGGAAGCGGAGAGAACGGATTGCCACGGCCAGCGGGCGCGCTGGCCTCGCAATGACAGGGGACGCTCAGGATGACAGCACGGAGGACGGCTGGGCGGAGGAAAACTGGACGCCGCCGGAGGACGTGCTGGTGATCATCCCACACGCGTGGTTCCCCGTCGTGACGGCGGCGGAGAAGGCCGACAAGGATCAGATCCCGCTGTTCGGGTGGTTGGACGACGGCTGGCTCACAATGCCCAACACGCCCTCGATGGATCCGGCCGAGCCGGTGCAGCAGTTTCTCGCCTGGAAGAAAGCGGGCTTTAACATCCGGAAGGTGGGGCACGACCGGAAGTTTGCGCGGCCATACTACACCGCGATGCGGAAGGCGGGCTTCCGGATCCAGGATCAGCCGCAGATGTACCTGCAAAAATCGGAGGGCTTTCGGTACATCGAGCACAAGGCCAAGGTGGGCTGCCTTTACTATCTGCACGCTGAGCCGTTTGAGTATTGCGTGAGCAACGTGCGGGCCACGGAGAAAACGGACGACGCGGTGCAGTATGAGAAGATCAGCCCGAACACGCGAATCGATATCTTTGACGCGTCGGTTTTTGCGACGATCCGGCTGCTGATTGAGACCGACCGGAGCAGCGCGGGCGCGGGCTGGTTTGAGGAGCCGGAGACGAGGAAGTTCCTTTAAGGGAAACAGGAGGACGGATTGCCACGCCGTCGTGCGCGACGGCTCGCAATGACACCTCATCCGGCGCTGCGCGCCACCTTCCCCTCAAGGGGAAGGCAGGGGAAAACGGGGAAAACGGGGAGGGAAAGCGATGAACCACAAAAAATGGCTGATTGAGGATCTGCGCGATCTGGAGCGGCTGCGCTTTTCCATCCCGCAGATGGAGGCCGAGCTCGCCACGCTGGAGGCGGAGCGGACGGCCATCCAGGCGACCAACTACGACAAGATCCCCGGCGGCAGCGGCGGGAACGCCCAGGAGGATCGGCTAATCAACGCGCTTGCCCGACGGGACGCGCTGCAGGCCGATCTGAAGGCCACGCGGCTGCACGTGGCCGCGCTGGAGCGGCTGCTGGACGGCCTGCCGGACGACGAGCGGCGGATCGTGCAGGTGATGTTTATCGCGGGGGAAAAGTACGCCGTGGGGCGGCTGAGCGAGGAGCTGGGCTACGAGGCGGCGCACATCTACCGGCTGAAAGACCGGGCGCTCGGGCATCTCGCGCAGATGCGCTGGGGCGTGGGGTATCGGCCTTGAAGATCTTTCGACTGCGCTCGGGATGACACCTCATCCGGCGCTGCGCGCCACCTATTGCCCAGGGCGCAAGCACAGCTTGAGCCCCGCTTAGGCTGCAAACGTGCCACCGGCACGTTTGCGACGCGCCGCGCCCTCAAGGGGAAGGCAGGGGAAAACGGATTGCCACACCAGTGCTGCGGCACTGGTTCGCAATGACAGGACGGGGCTGGGTGCCTCGATCCGGGGGATCCTTCGACTGCGCTGCGCTCCGCTCAGGATGACAGAGGGGGCAGAAGGAGGATAAAAACTGGAGAAGAAAAACACCGGAAACGGGGTTATACTGTGAGTGTGGAAAGCTGCCGAAGGGGCAGCTTTTCTTTTTGCCGGGGCAATGACAGGACGGGGCTGGGTGCCTCGATCCGGGGGATCCTTCGACTCCGCTGCGCTCCGCTCAGGATGACAGATGGCGGGGATGGCAGAACCGGCAAGTCTCTGGTGAGGAGATGAGAGATTGAGCAAACGACACAAACGCGCGCAGGCGCGGGAAGTGCGGGCGGCGCCCGCGAAGAGCCCGATCGGGCTCTGGCTCCAGGACGGCGACCTCTGCTGTCCGGGCTACGTGAAGCTGAGCGACAACCCGGAGATCCAGACGGCGTGCCTGCGGATCGCGGAGCTGGTCGGCAGCATGACGATCTACCTGATGGCCAACACCGAGAAGGGCGACCAGCGGATCCAGAACGAGCTCAGCCGCCTGATCGACATCACGCCCAACGGCAACATGACGCGCAGCCACTGGATGATCGCGAACGTGATGAACATGCTGCTCTACGGCAAAGGGAACGGCATTTGCGTGCCGCACACCTACGGCGGGATGCTCCAGAGCCTGGAGCCGATCGCGGCGGGGCGCGTGAGCCTCGAGCCGGTGGCCGGGAGCTACCGGGAGTATCGGGTGCTGATCGACGGCGTGCCGCGCGATCCGGACAACCTGATGCACTTTGTTTACAATCCCGATCCGCTGTACCTCTGGAAGGGCCAGGGCGTGACCGTGACGCTGCGGGACATCGCGAACAACCTCAAGCAGGCGGCCAAGACCGAGAACGCGTTCATGGCTTCCGAGTGGAAGCCGAGCATCATCGTGAAGGTCGACGCGCTGACGGAGGAGTTCTCCTCCCCGGCCGGACGGCAGAAGCTGCTGGAGAGCTACGCGCAGCCCGCGCAGACCGGGCAGCCCTGGCTGATCCCGGCGGAGCAGTTCCAAGTCGAGCAGGTGCGGCCCCTGAGCCTCGCGGATCTCGCGATCAAGGACACGATCGAGCTCGACAAGCGGACGGTGGCCGCGGTGATCGGCGTGCCCGCGTTCCTCCTGGGCGTGGGCGCCTTTAATCGGGACGAGTGGAACAACTTTATCCAGACCAAGGTGCGGGCCATCGTCCAGAACGTTCAGCAGGAGATGACGCGCTGCCTGATCCTGAGCCCCAAGATGTACCTCCAGCTCAACCTCTGGAGCCTGCTGGACTACGACATGGCAGCGATGTCGAACGTGCTGCTCGCGGGCGCGGATCGCGGCTTTGTGAACGGCGACGAATGGCGCGATAGGATGCACATGGCCCCGGCCGGGCTCACGGAGTACAAAGTTCTGGAGAACTACATCCCCTACGACCAGAGCGGCAACCAGGCCAAGCTCACGGGAGGCGGAGCATGAAGATCCCGCTGAGCTGCCCGCAGGCCGAGTACAAGGAAGGCATGCGGATCTGGTGCAAGGCCGCGGGGAACTGGTGCGGCAATCAGTATTTTAAGCGGTGCAAGGGCTGGTGGGCGCTGAACGAGCGCGCTGCGGCCTGTCCGCTGAAAAAATCCAACAACAAAGGAGATTAACATCATGGCACTTGGACATTGGGCAAAAAGCTATCTCAACGAAGGTAAAGGGAACAACGGTGGTGGAGGCGGCGGCAGCGGCGCGCTGATCGTGCCGCTGGAGTTGAAAGACGGCAATCCCGAAATCATGCGGTCGACCAAAACCGCGCGCGAGCTGCTGGCCGCACCCAGCGTGGTTTTTGAATTGCAGTTTCAAGGGAGCACTACTCGGAGCTCGTGCATTGCCACAGACGTTTCCGAGGGCGCTCCGATCCCGTATGCGTTCTATTTCGGCATTGCAAATATGGGGGAAAATAAAGTTACTCCTATGCAGCTTGGTGCAGAAAGTCTCGACGATTATCCGTCTAAAGGTAACTGGGACGACGACGGCGGTGATACTTGACGCGCCGCCGGTCGAATGAGGAGGCAGACATGAACAACCCCAATCCGCGCCTGGAGAGGCGCGAGGTGCGGCCGGTGCACACCGAGTTCACCGTCCGCGAGGAGGAGGACGCCCGGATCATCGAGGGCTACTTCGCCGTATTTAATTCCATCTACGAGATCGCGCCAGGCATGACGGAAAGCGTCGCGCCGGGCGCTTTTTCGCGCTCGCTGGCAAACGACATCCGGGCGCTGACCAACCACGACACCACGCTGGTGCTCGGCAGAACCAAGGCGCACACCCTGGAGCTGCGCGAGGACGAGCACGGCCTCTGGGGACGCATCGTCATCAATCCGAACGATGGCGACGCCATGAACCTCTGGCAGCGCGTGAAGCGCGGGGACGTGGATCAGTGTTCCTTTGGCTTCGAAATCGTCGACGAGGAAACCGAATTCCGCGACGACGGGTCGATCCACTGGACGATCAAGGACGTCGAGCTGCACGAGGTGAGCTGCTGCACGTTCCCGGCCTACCGGGAAACGAACATTTCCGCGAGATCCGCCGAGCGCGAGGGCATGCGCAAGCGCGAGACGGAGGCGTGGAAAACCAAGATTCTCAGGAGGTTACACCATGGCACTGAAAGCCCTGCTGATCAAGAAAAAACTTGACGAGAAGCGCAAGGCGCTGACGGCCCTCAGCACCAAGGACAAGGAATTCCAGACCCGCGAGGCGGAGCTTGAGAAGTCCATCGCCGAGGTGACCGAGGAGACCGAGCAGGAAGCGCGCGACGCGCTTGACAATCTGGTGGCGGAGTTCGAGGCAGACCACCAGGCCCACGAGGACGCCAAGAGCGCCCTGGAGGACGAGATCCGCGGCCTCGAGAACGATCTGGCAGCCGAGGAGGCCGCCCAGGACACCGAGCCGAAGGCGGCGCCCGCCCCGGCCAAATCCGAAAGAAAGGAAGCTATGACCATGAACACCCGTTCCAAAGTTTTCAACCGCATGAGCGCCCAGGAGCGCGATGCTTTTGTCGCCCGCGAGGACGTCAAGGCCTATCTGGCCGAAGTGCGCAGCGCGATCAAGGAGAAGCGCGCGCTGACCAACGTCGGCCTCACCATCCCCCAGGTTTTTCTCGGCTATCTGCGTGAGAACATCCTGGACTTCTCCAAGCTGTACCGGCATGTCAACGTGCGCGCCGTCAGCGGCGACGCCCGCGCCGTCATCATGGGCACCATCCCCGAGGCCGTCTGGACGGACTGCTGCGCGGGTCTGAACGAGCTGAGCCTCGGCTTTAACGACGTGGAGCTCGGCTGCTGGAAGGTCGCGGGCTACTTCGCCGTCTGCAACGCCAACCTTGAGGACAGCGACATCGACCTCGCGGCCGAGCTGATGACCGCGCTGGGCCAGGCCATCGGCCTCGCGCTCGACAAGGCGATCCTCTACGGCACCGGCACCCGGATGCCTCTCGGCATCGTGACCCGCCTGGTGCAGACCGCTGCCCCGAGCGACTACCCCGCCACCGCCCGTCCCTGGGCCGACCTGCACACCACCCACGTGCTGAGCCACGCCGACACCGTGGAGGACGCGGAGCTGTTCAAGCAGATCCTGCTCGACTCCGGCGCGATCGACGGCAAGTACAGCCGCGGCGAGAAGGTCTGGTGCATGAACGAGACCACCCGCGTGGCCCTGATGGCCAACGCCCTCACCATCAACGCCGACGGCGCGATCGTCTCCGGCGTGAACGCGACCATGCCGGTCGTGGGCGGCATCATCGAGGTGCTGGACTTCATCCCCAACGGCGTGATCATCGGCGGCTACTTCGATCTGTACCTGCTGGCCGAACGCGCGGGCGCGAAGTTCGCCTCCAGCGAGCACGTCCGCTTCCTGGCCGACCAGACCGTCCTCAAGGGCACGGCCCGCTACGACGGCAAGCCCGCGATCCCCGAGGCCTTTGTGGTGATCGGCATCAACGGCGTCACCCCGACCGCCGCGATGACGTTCGCGGCCGACGAGGCCAACAGCTGATAGACCGGCATGACGAGCGCATACGGGCTGCTTCCGGCCCTCAAAACGGATCTCGGGATCACGACGGAGGCCTATGACGAGCGGCTCGCGGCCTACCTGGAGAACGCGCAGCAGGCGATCACCCGCGAGGGCGTGACCCTGGGCGACACCACGGAGGACAACACGCTCGTCCTGCAGTACGCGGCATGGACATGGAGAGCGCGCGACAGCGGCGGGGCGATGCCCCGCATGCTGCGCTGGGCGCTCAACAACCGGATCTTTTCCGAGCATATGCGGGAGGCGGGGACATGATCCGCGACGACGTGATCTACCTCGTGGACGAGGAGCCCCGCGCACACGGCATCTTCGACGCACCGGAGGAGCGGCGCACGATGTGCTACTGCAAGGTGGCCAGCGTGGGCCGCGCCGAGTTCTGGCGGGCATTTCAGAACGGCATCGAGCCGAGCCTGGTGTTTGTGCTGAGCGAGTACGCCGACTACCAGGGGCAGAAGTTGCTGATCTACAACGGCAAGCGCTACCGCGTGGTGAGGTCTTACGTGACGGAGCACGCGGTGGAGCTGACCGCGGCGGAAGCCACGGCGGACGCCGGGGAGACGGGAGGGACGCCCTGTGCTTGAGAAACTGAAGGCCGCGCTGGAGGCGACCGGCTACGCCTGGGCGCACCACGGCTGGAGCAAGGCCCCGTGCGGCGACTACGGCGTCTACGCCGAGGACTACTCGGACGACCTGGAGGCCAACAACCGGCACGTGGAGAGCGGCACCTATGTCTACGTCCACCTGTTCACCCGGGACGACAGCGGCGCGCCGAAGCGCAGCGTGGAGGCCGCGCTGAACGGGCTCGCAATGCCCTGGAGCCTCAACACGGTGCAGTACGAGAACGACACGGGCTACATCCACTTCGAGTGGGAGGTGGGCCTCTATGGCGACCTTTAAGATGGAGGGCATCGACCGCTATATCAAGCAGCTGGAGGCCATCGGGCCGAAGGCGGCGGAGGGCATGCTCAAGTATGCCGTTTACCCGGGCGCGGGCGTCCTGGCCGACGCGATCCGCGAGGGCGCGGCAGCTCACCACCGCACCGGCGACCTCGAGAGCGCGATCAACATCTCCACGATGCGAAACGACAACGGCTTTGTCAACACGCAGATCACGTTCGAGGGATACGACCGGAAGGGCGTACCGAACGCGATCAAGGCCCGCGTGCTGGAGAGCGGAACCTCGGACGAGACGCACACGGCGACGCACTTTATCTCCAAAGCGACGCGCCGTGTGAAAAACCAGGCGATCGCCGCGATGAGCGAGGCCCTGGACGAGAAAATGAACCAGTTAATGGAGGAATGACAACATGGCTGCAGGCAAAGTAATGACCGGTTTTTCGCTGCCCTACGTCGCGCTCTACAGCGCCAGCGGAAACACCGTCACCTATTCCCAGGGCCAGCGCCTGGCCCGCGGCGTCTCCGTCTCGATCGAGGCGGAGGCCGAAAGCGACAACATCTTTTACGCGGATAACATCTCCGCCGAGACCGCGCCCGGCATCTTCACGAGCGGCACGGCGACCATCACGGTCGACGGCCTGAAGCAGGCCGCCGAGCGGCTGATCATGGGCACCCCGGCGGCGGATGCACAGGGCTTCATCCACTACGGCGAATCGCTCGAGATCCCCTACGTGGGCCTCGCGTTCATCTGCCGCTACATGGAGGACGGCGTCACGACCTACACGCCGGTGATCCTGACGAAGTGCCGCTTTGTCACGCCGGGCATCGACGCGCAGACCGCGACCGAGACCATCGAGTGGCAGACGCAGGAGCTGGAGGCCTCTCTGCTCCGCGATGACACGGCGAATCACGACTGGAAGCTGGTCGGCGGCGAGGAGACCACCGAGGCGGCGGCCGAGGCCAAGATCAAGGCGATCTTCAACATCACCCCCTGATCGGGGACTGAGAACAAACCAAGGGAGGGAAACAGATGGAAATCTTCGGGCATGAGTACAAATTTTTTCTGACGGTGGGCGCGTCCGCGGAGATCGCGGATCTCTGCCCCCAGGGCGATCTGAGCCGGATCTCGGAGGCTTTGAACGCGCCCTACGGGACGCGCGTGAGCTTTGTCTCCGGGCTGATCGCGGCGCTGGCCAAGGGCTACGACGAGGCGGCGCGGTTCCGGGGCGAGGATGTCACGCACCCGACGCTGACCGCGGCGATGCTCAAGGCGCTGCCGAGCGAGGCCTTTAACGAGGCCCAGCGCGAGGCGCTGGATGCGTTCTCGGGCGGCATGAAGCAGACGGTGGAGGTGGCCCCGTCAAAAAAAAAGGAAAACGTGACCGGGGAATCCAGCTGAACCTCTCCTGGTTCCTGTTCTACGGCCGGATGCTGCACATGAACCGACAGGAGATCATGGTCACGCCTTACTCTGAGATGGCGGACATGATCTCCTGTTTTGCCATTTACAACGGGGCGGAGCCCAAACACAAGCCGAGGAAACTGAGCTTTGAAGAGGCTCTAGCATTGAGGTGATTTGATATGCCGACGAAAATCGGGCCGCGGATCGGCATCGACGGCGAAAAACAATACCGGGCGGAGATGCAGCGGATCATCGAGCAGGCCAAGACGCTCGACTCCGAAATGAACCTGCTGAAAACCGCCTACGAAGGAAACGAGGACGCGCTGAAGGACTCCGGCGCCGCGATGGACGTGCTGACCCGCCAGATCGAGAACCAGAAGGAGCTCGTGCGGGCCTACAGCGACATGCTGCAGCGCAGCGCCGAGAAAAGCGGCGATAACAGCACCGAGACCCTCAAATGGAAGCAGGCCGTGAACAACGCGACGGCCGAGCTGCAGAGCATGGAGAACGAGCTCAGCGGCGGCACCCGGAAGCTGGACGAGTTCGGCAACGAGATGGACGAGGGCGGCGAGGCGGCTTCTACGTTTTCCGAAGTGCTGCGGGCGAACCTGACGAGCGAGGCGATCTCCAAAGGGCTCGAGAAGCTGGCCGACCTGGCCAAAAAGGCGGCAGCGGCCCTCTGGGAGACGGTGCAGAGCAGCGCGGCCTATGCCGATACCTACCTGACTCTCTCGACCACGACCGGGCTCAGCACCGACGAGCTGCAGGAGTTTGCCTATATGAGCGAGCTGGTCGACGTCTCGCTCGAGACGATGACCGGCAGCATGAGCAAGCTGATCCCGCAGATGAGCAAGGCGGCAGCGGGCAACGAGGACGCGGCGGCGGCTTTTGCGAGCCTCGGCGTCAACGTGACCAACGCGGACGGCAGCCTCCGCGACAGCCGGACGGTCTTTTTTGAGGTCATCGACGCGCTCGGCAAGATCGAGGATCCGACGGCGCGCGACGCGGCCGCGATGGATCTGTTCGGCAGGAAAGCGCAGGATCTTAACCCGCTGATCGAGGCGGGCAGCACGCGGATCCAGGAGCTGGCCCAGGAAGCGCACGACATGGGCTACGTCCTCGACAACGACGCGCTGGACGCCCTGGGCGGCGTGGATGACGGTTTCCAGCGGCTGAGCCGACTCGGCGAAGGAATCCAGAACCAGCTCGGCGTCGGCATGGCGTCGACCGTGACCGACCTGACCAACAAACTGATCCAGCTCGCCCAGGAGATCGACTGGGAGAGCCTGGGCCAGAGCATCGGCACCGTGCTCGGCAACATCGGCGACAAAGTGATCGAGGTCGCCGGAAAGATCGACGTGGCCGCCATCGGCGAAAAAATCGGCGGTGCGTTCCAATGGCTCAGCGAGAACGGGCAGACGATCATCACGCTGATCGAGGGGATCGGCGCGGCCTGGGCGACCTGGCGGGGCGTCACGGCTGTCAACAGTCTGATCACGCAGGTCTCCTCGCTCTACGGCTGGCTGACAAAAGTCGGCGGGCTGCTGGGCATCACGGGCGGCGCGGCCGCGGCAGGCGCGGGCGTGGCCGTCCTGGGCGCGGCGGCGGTGGCCGACCGCGTGAAGGATCTGCAGACCATCGGCAAGCTCGGCAGCGGGCACGAGCTGAAGGAGTACGCGGACAACCTCGCCTACTGGGAGGCCGAGCTGGCCAGCGCGCAGCAGACGTTTGAGGAGACTGCCAAGTGGGGCGGCGACCTCACCATGGCGCAGGACGCCGTGGACACAGCCACCAACGCGGTGATCAACGCCCGGAGAGAGCTGGAGGAGGCGCAGAGCGCTCCAGCGGTGAGCGCCGAGGAGACGCAGGCCTCCGTGGACGCCGCGGCGCAGGCCATGGTTGAGGGACAGCAGACGGTGGCCAACGGCGCGGTGCAGATGCTGCAGACCTACGAGAGCGCGCAGGGCCAGCTCAGCACCGACTTTAAAGCCGGGGCGGACGAGATGGCCCAGGCGGCGGCGGACAGCATCGTGGCTGCCAACGACGCGCTGGGCGCCAACATGGCGGTGCTGAGCGGTAACGCGACGATCTGGGGCACGGACATGATGATCAGCTTCGCCAACGGCATCGCGCAGGGCTACAACGACTATGTGGCCCCGGCCCTGGAAGGCGTGGCGGGCGGCGTGGCCAGCTACCTCGAGCACTCGGAGCCGGACAAGGGCCCGCTGTCGGACGACAGCACCTGGATGCCGGACATGATGGCGAGCTTCGCCAAGGGGATCCGGGACAACCGCTTCCTCGTGCTCGACCAGATCCGCGGTCTCGCGGACGCGATGCGCGGGAGCATGGACGTGAGCCTCGGCTCCGGGCGCGGCTCCTCCTACAACTACGGAGGCGTCAACGTGACGTTCAACGTGCCGGAGGGGGCCAACGGGCGGCAGCTCTTTGAGGAATTTTCGTACTGGCTGCAGAACGGGATGGCCAGCGAAGGGGCGGTGTTTGCACAATGATCGAATACAACGGACAGATCTCCGACACCTACCGCGTGATCGTGGAGCGCTACCCGGCGCGGCCGATTCCGCAGCGGAAGCAGGAGAAGTGGAGCGTGCCCGGGCGGAGCGGCGATCTGATCGCCCAGGAGGACGCCTGGGAAAACGTGACGCGCACCTACGAGGTGTACATCAGCGCCGAGGGGCGCGACCTGCACGGCTACGCCGCGAAGGCGATCGAGTGGCTGATGGCGCCGGGGTATCACCGGCTGCGCGACAGCTACGACCGGGACACGTTTGTCATGGCGACCTACACCGGCGGCACGGACATCGCCAACATTTTCAACAAATTCGGCCGGTGGAAGCTCTCGTTTGACTGCTGGCCGCAGCGCTTTTTGTGCAGCGGCGCGAAGGCCGTTTCCGTGGCCCAGGGCGGCGCGCTGCTCAACCCGACGATCTACCCGGCCCAGCCGCTGATCGTCGTGCAGGGGAGCGGCGCGGGCGTGCTGACGATCAACGGGCAGGCGCTGACGCTCTCCGACTGCAACGGCATCACGCTCGACTGCCGGGACGAGGAAGCCTGGCGGGGCGTGTCCAATTTAAACTCCACGGTCTCGGGCGCTTACCCGCGGCTCACGGAGGGCGAGAACCGCGTGAGCTGGTCGGGCGGCATCACGGGCGTGGCAATCACGCCGAGGTGGTTTGTGATATGATCCCACTCTTTTACCAGGAAAACGAGCGCAGCTTCGCCAGCCACGGGATCGGCCCCGCGGCGGACGCGACGAGCTGCACCGTGAAAGAAGCGCTCAACGGCGAGTATGAGCTGGAGATGGAGCTGCCCGCCCTGAGCCGCCATTTTTCGGAGATCGGGGCGCGGACGCTGATCCTCGCGAAACCCAACCCCTACGACCAGCCGCAGCCGTTTCGGATCTACCGGGAGGCGCGGCGCATCAAGATGACCGCGACGGAGTACGCGCGGCATATCTCCTACGACCTGGACGGCATCCCGCTGCCGGTGTTCACGGCGACGAGCGCCGCCCAGGCGATCCAGCGGCTGAACACCTACAACCTCGTGCCCTCACCGTTTTCGTTCTCGACCGACGTGGAGCGGACGGCGACGATGGCCCCGACGGTGCCGACGGTCACGCGGGCGCTGCTGGGCGGGCAGGAGCAGAGCCTGCTGGAGATCTACGGCGGGGAGCTCTACTACGACCGATTCAACGTGCAGCTGCTGCAGCGGCGCGGCGAGGATCGGGGCGTGGTGATCGCCTACGGCAAAAACCTGACAGACTTCCAGCAGGAGCGAAACATCGCGGAGGTCTACACCGGCGTGATGCCCTACTGGACGGGCGGCGACGGCACGCTGGTGCAGGGGGCGATCCAGAACGCGCCCGGCACCTGGAGCTTCCAACGCATCAAGTGCGTGGATCTGAGCTCGGAATTTGACGAGCAACCGACGGTCGCGCAGCTCAACGCCGCGGCGCGGGAGTACATCCAGCGCGAGGGCGTGGGCGTGCCGGTGGTGAGCCTCAAGATCGGCGTGGTGCCGCCCGGCTCGCTGGGCCTGCACGCGCTGGAGGACATCCGCCTGGGCGACACCGTGACGGTGCGCTTTGAAAAGCTCGGGATCGACGTCAAGAGCACGGTGGTGGCCTACACCTACGACGCGCTCCGAGAGCGCTACGTCTCCATCGAGATCGGGGAGCGGCAGGAGACCGCGGCCTCCGCGCTCACGGACGCCGGGCGGCTCAAAAAAGGCAAGCTCGAGGGCGACCGGCTCAAGGCAAACTCCATCGGCGGAGGCGGCGGAGGCGGGAAGAGCCCGATCAAGCAGAAAACCATCTCGGTGGATCTGCTGGGCGACAAGGCCGTCACGGTCAACAAAATCGGGGACGGGGCGATCACTTCCGTCAAGGTCAAGGACGGGGCGATCACCGGGAACAAGATCCTCGACCAGGCGATCAGCTACGCCAAGCTCGACCGCGACATGCAGGTCACATGGGTGGACATCCTGGCAGCAAACAGGATTTTTGCAGGTGTGATCAACGCGGACGGCAGCGTGACATGCGCCTCCATCATTGTCAACGGTGTGCAGTGCATGCCGCGGACGCTCCGATACACAAACGGTACTGGAACAGTCTCTACAATGCGAGTGCTCGCTGCTGCTGACGATTATTAAGGAGAGGCACTATGTATAAACTCATTACCGCCACCGGGCGGGAGATCGCCTGCGACGCGGTTGTGCGGGCTTCCCGGTATGAATTCCTCACGATCCACACCGACCAGCTCAGCCGCGTGGAGGTCGACACGATTTTCGAGGATTCCTCGGAGACCGAGACACTCACGGCGATCCAGATCGTCGAGGTCACGGACGAAAACGGGGAAATTCAGCGGGCAGAGCTCACGACGGTGTACCGGGGCTTTACGGTGCTGGACACCGTGCAGCGCTCGCCACTTTTCCCGAATCCGGGCGAGCTGATGATCTGGCTCACGCGGCCGGAGGAATAAGGAGGCAGCCATGCAGGTAAACAGCTACATCAATCTCAATCTCGTGCAGCCGAACGTGGCCTGTACGGTCTACGCCGTCCAGGGCGACGAGGCGAGCCGCCACGTGATCGCGCAGCTCAACGACGGGCTGCAGCCCTGGACGCCGCCCGCGGGCGCGGCCGCCATGGTGCGCTACGCCAAGCCCGACGGCACCGTGGGCTTTTACGACACGCTGGAGGACGGCAGCACGCCCGCCGTGACGGTGGACGGCTCGGAGGCCGAGATCATCCTCGCGGCGCAGATGCTGACCGTGCCGGGCATCGTGGCCATGGAGCTCAATTTTTACGACGGAAGTGGGAAGCTCACCAGCTTCCGCACGCTGGTGCAGGTCGAGCCCTCGTGCCTGAGCGACGGGGAGATCGAGAGCACGGACTATTTCTCCGTTCTCTCGCAGCAGATCGCGGGCCTGCTCGGCGCGACGACACACCCGCCCCAGATCGGGACGAACGGCAACTGGATGCTCTGGAGCGAGGATTCCGCGCAGTACGTCGACTCCGGCTACAGCTCCGTCGGCACGCCCGGCCCGGCCCCGGAGCTGCAGAGCACGGCGCTGGCCTACGTCAACAGCGACAGCGGCACGGTGATCCCCAGCTCCGGCTGGAGCGACACGCCGCCCGCCACGGTGCCGGGCACCTGGCGCTGGACGCGGACGACCGCGGTGTTCTCGACCGGGACGGTCGAGAGCTACGCCGCGGCCTACCAGGGCCTCAACGGCAACGGCGCCGTCAACACCGTCAACGGGCAGAATCCGGACGCGAGCGGCAACGTGGCCCTCTCGGCCGCGATGATCCCGACCGGGGACGGCGGCAACGTGGAGGACAAGCTCGCCGCGCTCGCGGCGGTGCTCAAATCGAACCGGGCCACCTATGCCACGGACGCGAGCGGCAACGCGGCGACGACCCTCCGGAACGACGACTGCAAGGTGCTGGCGGCCTTTTCCAGCGGCGTGATCGTGACACCGTGGGTCTCCGGCTCGGACGGCCTCTGGCACATCCACGTCACCGGCATCGGCGGGCAGATGACCTCGCTCACGGCGACGGTCACGCTGATCTACGCCGAAAATTCTGCGATCTCGTAAGGGGGACAGAGCATGAGCAACATCATCACGCCCGTCTTTAACGGGCAGCGCGGCGTCACCAACGCCGTCTATCAGTACGATTATGGGATGATCCTCGACCTCAGCGGGATCGCGGATCTGCCTGACACCTTCGAGGTGCAGTTCTGCAACCGCTGCGGGCAGCGCACGCTCCCGCAGGTGGCGAGCGGCAGCAGCGTCGCCGTGCCGGACGTCTACCTCACGACCGGCCTCGGCGTCGAGGCCTACGTGTTTATTCACACCGGCGCGGACGACGGGGAGACGGTCTATCAGATCTCGATCCCGGTGATCCGGCGGCCGGTGCCCGCCGAGGGGACGCCCACGCCGGTGCAGCAGAGCGCGATCACCGAGGCCATCGCGGCGCTCAACGCGG